>Ga0172381_10001623_pt1 | contig 25960 bp, 33 predicted proteins | sample Leawel6488metaG_FD_119754 | JGI IMG/M metagenome (GOLD analysis project Ga0172381, IMG submission 119754) | Leachate microbial communities from a municipal landfill in Southern Ontario, Canada - Leachate well 64-88 metaG | ecosystem: Engineered > Solid waste > Landfill > Unclassified | place... | reverse complement strand
CATCGGTCAAGGTTTTTCTATCGCAGGAAAGACAAGTAAGCGACGCAAAGGCTCAGAGCGTCAGGTGATTGATATTCTGGCTAATGTTATGACGCAGCGAGAGAAGGTCATTCTGCGAGGTGAGAAGAACAAGATATCCCTGGCCATGCTTCAATTGGCAAAAGATAATCCCAATGATAAATTTTGGGAAACATACAGAATAAACAGGTTATCCACCTACATCGCAAAAGGTATTGAATCTCGTGTGAAACCCAATACCCTTGTGGCTCGTGTTCCAAATGCATCTACCGGCGAAATCGAACACTGGGGAGTCGAATTCAATAAGACTGATGAAAAAGCTATCCGCCTTGTCTCCGCCCTCAAAAATATCGACATGGACTCCATGGGACAGATTCTTGGCATGTCGTCGAAGGTAACTCGTTGGATTGCATCTGTCAATACCCAGTACAATCCGATCTTCGGCATTACCAACTTCACCCGCGATGTTGGATTTGCCATGCTGTCTCTTGAGAATACTCCGATAGCGTCTAAGCGGAAAGATATCCTCAAATACTCTATTCCTATGCTAACAGGCATCTATTCCTCTATCAGGGCTAAGCGTGATGGCAAGCAATCAACCGGCAAATATGCGAAGTTGTTTGAGGAATTTCAGATGGCCGGTGGCCAGACAGGATATCGAGACATGTTCAAAACCAGTGAGCACCGCACAAAGGCTATTCAACGCGAACTCGAATCTCTCATGGGAGGAAAATTGCTGAAGGCCGGTTATGCGATAAAAGGCTGGCTGGAAGACTATAATACCTCTATGGAAAATGCCATTCGCCTTGCATCGTACCAGGTTGGCAAGGAATCAGGTATGTCTGGGGAACAGGCTGCAGCAATGGCAAAAGGCATTACGGTCAATTTCAATCGCAAAGGCCAGATTGCCACACAGGCCGGCGCTCTCTATGCCTTTTTCAATGCTTCTGCTCAAGGTGGCGCTAAGATATACGAAACCTTAACAGGTAAAACGGGAAAACGTATTATTGCAGGCGGTATTCTTTTTGGAGTCCTCCAGGCGGCAGTTTTAGCAGCGGCCGGTTTCGACGATGAAGAGCCTCCTGATTTCGAACAGGAAAAAAATATCATTATCCCTATTGGGAACAAAAAGTATTTCAAAATCCCTATGCCTCTTGGATTCAATGTCCTTCCCAATATAGGCAGGATCTCCGCACAATTTGCCATATCAGGATTCGAGAGGCCATTTCAACGCGGCGCCGATATATTAGGCATTATTGCAGACGCATTTAATCCTTTGGGATCCAGCAAATCTCTGCTCCAAACCATATCTCCCACCCCTATCGATCCGCTGGTGGCGCTGGCAGAAAATAAGGATTGGACCGGCAAGCCTATCTATCGCGAAGATTTCTCCTCTCTCCGACCGACTCCCGGATTTACTCGGGCAAAAGAATCCAGCTCATATGTTGGACAAGGCATGTCATGGGCTCTGAATATGATATCGGGAGGTACTAAATATACTCCAGGATTACTCTCCCCAACCCCTGATCAGATAGATTATCTTGCCGATCAAATCCTTGGCGGTATAGGCAGAGAGGTAACTAAGGTACAAAAAATGGCGTCTGCCGCTGCAAAGGGAGAAGGAATACCTCCATACTTAGTTCCTGCCGCTGGAAGATTTTTTGGCTCTACATCGGGACGTGCCGGCGATATTACCAATTACTATGCAAATATTAAGCGTCTCAATTTGCACGAGGAAGAGATAACAGGAAGAAGGAAGGAAGGCAAGCCCCTGGCGGAGTATTTTAAATCTCATCCAGAGGCTCGTCTTTTCAGGCAGGCTAATGTGATTGAACGAGAAATTAATAAGTTGAAACAAAGAAAATCTGAAGCAATCGATCGAAAGAATATAAAAGCTTCTCAAATGATCGACAGCCTTATTATCAGAAAAATGCAATTACTGAATGCACTGGTAGATCGCTATAGCAAATAATTATAAACTCTTAACGTAATCCCTAAGAGCATCCCGGTAATTCACCTTATCAATGGATTCCTGCGCCATTAGATTATTGTATACAGTATAATCAAACAGCTCCCTCAGCGCATCGTTTGTTAATTTCTCAAGGGTTTCTGGTTTTACTGCATCAAGCTCAACTTGTCCAATTCCATTCCATTTTGATGTCCTGGTATCAGTTAGTTTTGCCGGAGCCGGTGGAAGATCCCATTTACGCACCTGGTCCTCATTAAGAGCAATCCTTTTTACCTCAACATTGATTCCAAACTTCTGAAGATTATATGCGATACTTCTTGGGATATCCTCTCCGGATGGATCATAATCGCCGAAATATATAATTACCGGAAGCTTATCAATTGATGCTGCCCATTTGAACCGGTGGCTTGCGTCGTATAGAAATGTCAGCGATGGATATCCCTTGCAAGCGCCCAATGCCACATCCCATGTATCGCATATATTTCGAAAAACACCTTGCAATGCTTTTTTCTCGATAAATACCTCCGGATAATATTTTTGGTTTTCCCATCGGTTTCTGCTAAATGAATCCATCCAGGCATCAACTTGGGACTTCCCAACCTCTATTTCTTCATCAAGATTAATTTCCTTTGCTGCAGTATATCCAACCATGCTTCGGTCCAGATCGGAAAAGGTATCAAATTTTATTACTCCACTCCATCTTGCTTCCGCCATCGCAGAAACGACTCTTTTGTAATGCTGAACATCGTTGGTCATCCCTATGCCAACAAGCTGATAATGAAGGGCTCTGAGAGTCAAGACTCCCGGAGCGTATCGTTTGACGATTTCCACTGACTTCTTAATAATCCAGAATTTACTGAACAGATCTCTCATATTCCATCCTTCCACGTTTTATTTGGATATCTTTGCAATGCCCACAGGCGAGGATCGAGTCTCCCATTCTCTGAGTATGCCGGAAACTTACTAATCCCCTTCTTGAATTCAGCAGGCTTAGTAAATCCATTCGGAATATCTCCCATGAGAGGATTGAATCTAAAATAATCCCCGTCTTTACAAATCAAAATATATTCCGATGGGTGTGGAACAAGGCACGTTGCCTTTCCCATATTATATCACGCCTCCATACAGCCTCTTATCCCCCACTTTGCGAAATATTGCATGAATGAGTTTAGGGAAGTTTTCATGAGTTAACTCTTCCGCTTTTGGCATATATTTATGTTCGACGCATGGAGCGAACACTTTCTGCAACACCTCCAATTGCTCAATATGCTCTGGTTTGAAGTTAAGTGGGCTGGTGTCAAAGAAGCTGTCAGAAATGTCTGAGTAGTCTCCCTTATACCATTTATTCTTTTTACATTTATCTCCCAAGATTGTCCCAGGATAAGGTTGGAATATGCTTACCCATCCATAAGACGACTGGCAGGAGATGTTAAATTCCAACGTTTCCAGATCATCCTCAATAGTAGAGGTAGGCAATCCAATCATATTTTGGATCATGAGTTTTATGTCCCATTTTTTGAGCAATCTTGCTGCCCTGCTTACATCGTCCAGCTTCATTCTCTCCCTGCCGATGACCTTCCTTAGTTCCATACTGGCGGTTTCGAGAGCAATCCTTGTGCTGTAACAGCCTGAGTCTTTTAACAACAACACTCTCTCTTCAACAACCTGCTCCGGTCTTAGGTGGCAATGATATGGGATATTAACTCCGCAGTATTGTTTCGTGAACTCCCGCAACCATTGCATACTAACCCCAAAGCAACTATCTTGGAAATATGCAAATTTGGGAGCAACATGAGCGATTTCTCTGACAACATCATTAGCATTCCGCGTCCTGACGTTTTTCGTGTGAGGAAATAATACGTTCCAGCGATCGTTATAGCAGTATGTGCATTTGTAAGGACACCCTCTGCTTGATATGAAATCCCTGATCGGCATATTAGGAAAATCTGTACGATCCGGCCAAGGAATATCGTCTAAAAAAGGAAATGCCTCCCACATTGTGTCTCCAAACTCTTTTGCGGCCCACCCTTCCGCCTCTCCCTGCACAACTACATTTGTCCATTTTTCGTATATATTCGGATGAAAGGTTGGATCGGGACCACCAACAATTATCTTAGGACATTTTTTACCTTTAAGGGAATACCGTGAAACAACATACTTGAAATTAGCATCCCTGAACCGCTCTTCATCTCCTGTCATAATACTGTACCCTATAATATCCGGAGAGTATGCTTTCATTCCATCTTCCAGTTGGCCAAGTTCTATTATGTGACAGTCGTGCTTGCATCTCTTAATAATAGCAGAAAGGTACATCACTCCGAGGTTTTCCATTTTCTTTGATTTAACAACAAGAAGTACCGATTTCATATGCCTCCTACTGTTTAAATATTTTGTCTCCGCCTACTTCATCCAGCCGCTCTTCATCAAACCAGTGGATATCGCAATAGCATATTCCAAGAGAATCGATCCTTGCACCTCCAACATAAGCATAGGGTGTGAGCTCTGATTTTACTGTGCGAAATACGAAAAAACCTTCTTCTCCTGGAGCAAAATCTTGAGGCACTTCAGTAATTACTATGCCTAAAAGTTCCTGTTGCAACCGTATATCATCATCGTCCTTCTCGGTATCTACTCCAAGTTTTTTCAACACGGAACACAATGCCCGATCGAGTATTTCAACAGCTTTTTGAACCGGTTCGATGCCAAGCTTGAATCGCTTTTCCTCGTTATGCATTAGCTCATCTTCAGACATCGTAAAGATTGTTTTTTTGGAATTGTCGTTTCCCATCTATATTACCTCCAGCTCAGGAATAGCTACGATAAACTTGCCTCCCCATTCTCGAATATATTCCAATTGCTTAACAATTTCGCCTTTAATATTCCATGGCAAAATCAATATATAGTTCGGCTTGTTTTCCATTATCCACTCTTTATTAACAATAGGGATATGGCTTCCTGGCAAATACTTTCCTGTTTTATACGGAGATTTGTCAACAACCACTTTGATTATATCGCTGTGCAATCCGCAGTAATTCAGGAACGTGTTGCCCTTCGCTGCCGCCCCATATCCCGCAATTACGGCATTACCAGGGAGGTTATAAATAAATCCCATAAAATTTTTGCGTAGTTGCTGCACTCTGTTTTCAAATTTTTCATAAAACTGTTCTATATTTATATTGTTTTCGTGAAAGCGCAGATCAAGATATCTTTTCGTTTTCTGATAAATGGCATTTTCCTTACAGGCGTATATCCTTAAACTTCCACCATGAGAACCGATTTCCTCTGCGTCAAAGATACGCAAATTATTTAGTATAAAGGCTACGCTGACGGATTTTAAGGTAAGGTATGAATAATGCTCATGGTAAATGGTATCGAATTGGTTTTCCATAATCAAATTAATTGCATGAGGAAACTCCATGGTAATGATGCCATCGGGCGTCAAGAGCATTTCCATGCCTGTGATAAAATCGTTAAGGGACGGTTGATGGGCCAATACATTTATTCCGCAAATCAAATCATACGACGTTCCCTCGTTCAATTCCCTCATTGCATAAACAGGATTAAAGAAAGCGCAATCTGTCTCAATCCCATTGCTTCTTGCCTCTGTGCATGGGCCAAGAGCAGGATCCACGCCCCTAATGCGTTTAATATGTGGGTGTTTTGCGAATTCCTTCAGCATATACCCGTCATTGCTTCCTATCTCCAACACACTTGAGATAGGGAATTTACTTAAAATATCCTTTACATATACTTTGGCATTCTCGACATTCGACGGAGATTGGCTGCTGTAATATGGATATCCAGCATTAAATATTGAGATCTTGAAATCATCTATTTGAATCAGTGAGCAATTTTCACAAGCGTACACATCAAGAGGATAATACGCCTCTCCCTTATCCAATTGACTGTGTTGTAACAACTTATTGCTTGGTGGTTGATGTCCAAGGCCAATAATCTTCCTCAATTCCTCCGATCCGCATACCCTACAATTTTTCACTGTCGAGATCCTCCCATTCCTTATCGACATCTGCCTTGTTTTTTATCACTTCCCGCATGAGATATCGTCCTCTCCCGTAGTTTTTGATAGTTACAAAATTCCTTTCCCCATCAGTCATATCGATCAGATTGACATCATTTTCGGCGATTTTAACCTTTACCCTTCCCCCTCTCAGAGGTACAATATTCTGAATCGTTATCTTCACTTTTTTCCCTGACTCAATTGCTTGCTGGACTCCGATATTAATTTGATTATCCATTTTTTTTCATCTCCTTTTCGTAATCATAAATATGTTTCATTGTGTCCAAGTTTCCAGTCATGTAATAACCCCTATACCATTCTATTGACCACTGAACAGCTTCTTGGATAGGTAACAATGGGCGCCATCCAAGATATTCATCTGCCTCAGAACTGTCTATCCTGAGAAACTTGACCATCGATGGATGTGTTTCTTGCGGAACAACCCTTATTTCCAATCCAGGCCAGCATAATTGAGCGATTTTTGCCACATCGTATACGGACAATATTTCCGTTGGGCCAAAATTCCACGGTTTTGCATACATATTGACAACTTTTGGAGTAAGAGAACTGTTGCAAGTAGCTTCTACTCCTAAATGCTGACCCAGCAATAAATAGCCTCTCAATGCTTCCAAAACATGCTGCCAAGGCCTGGTAGCTGCCGGGGTATGTATCTCTACAGGCTCTTTGGCTACAGCGCTTCGGATGATATCAGGGATTAATCGCTTCTCCGACCAGTCGCCTCCGCCAATGACATTTCCGGCCCTGGCAGTTGCGATATTTGGCATAAATTGTGTCCGGTAGCACGTAATAATTTGTTCGCAAGCTACCTTCGATGCCGAATATGGATCCAATCCCAAGAGTTGATCCTCCTCTCGATATCCCCAGCTCCACCCCTTGTCCTGGTAAACCTTATCCGTCGTAATCATTACCATTGGCATATTCGGATCATATACTCTGCATGATTCAAGAATGTTCAAAGTAACCAGCGTGTTATTGTGTATCGTTCCTCGCGGATCATTAAACGTGTTGGCCACAATTGCGTTTGCCGCCAGATGGAAGACGATATCCGGCTTAAATTCTGCAACTATTTTTTTCAACACCGAATAATGATTCATATCTGCAAATTTGGAACAACCAAGCCCAAGGAGATCATAATGATTTTGTTCTGAAACAGGAATTTTCCCTATTCCCAAAACAGTTGCGCCCAAGGAAATCAACCATTGACATAGCCAACTGCCCTTGAACCCCGTAGACCCCGTTACCAATACTCTTTTCCCTTTATACCATTTTAATCTTTCCAAAGCTTCCATGGTTTTTCCTTCCTCCATATTTCGTTGAGATTATGCACGTCCACTACTGTATCCATACATCCCCAAAATCCGGTATGCTTGTAAACAGCCATCTTGCCTCTTTCTGCCAATACCTCCAACGGACCATGCTCTAAATCGCACCATTCGTTAGCTACCAGGTAATTAAAGATATCCTTATTGAATACAAAAAAACCGCCATTGATCAAATTATTGCTGTCAGTTTTTTTCTTTTCAGCAAATGATGTTACATTTCCTTCACTGTCATGATGGATTTCTCCGAAGCGCGATAACGGCAGAACACCTGTTACTGTAGCAGTTGCACTCCTATTATGATGAAAGCGAATAAGGTTATCGATATTGATATTCCCGATGCCGTCTCCATATGTCATAAGAAACGTGTCGTCAGTAATATACTTTTCAACCTGCTTTAACCTGGATCCCTTGAGTGAATTTTCCCCGGTATCAATTAGTGACACATTCCATGGTTCGGTGAATCTGTCTCCCAAATCTATCGGATAGTAATCAATGATTGAATTATTGTTAATCAGCAGTTTATAATCCATGTTCAAAATGTCGAAATTGCGAAAATACTCCCTGATTATTTCCTGCTTGTATCCCAAAGCCAGGAGGAAATCATTGTGGCCAAAGCACGAGTAGTATTTCATGATGTGCCAAAGTATCGGTTTTCCTCCTACATGCACCATGGGCTTTGGCCGGAATTCTGTCTCCTCCCTCATCCTGGTGCCACTTCCACCGCATAAGATAACTACCTGCATTCTGCTCCTCCTCCCCCATTATCCCTTGTTTGCAGTATCTTCGAGATCAATCAATGTGTGTATAGCGTTGATCATCCCCACCTTGTCAGCATCCGGAGCTTGGGCGACGCGAATAAGTATTTCCATTTTCTTAAGTTCACCTTTATCAGAAGTGCCAACAAGCCCAATCAATGCAGCTTTCAATTTTGCAATTGTAACCTCCGCCTTTCTCATGGGATGCTTCTCACAAATTTTAATATGTTCAGTCAGTATCTCTGCTCCCCATGCCGGCGTATCTTGAGGATACTCCATTCCGCAATACACACATGTTAAAACCCTGCTTTCATTGCTCATTATACAGCTTCCTTATTATTTATGCGATCTTCTCTAACCATCCTCCAGGGCTCGCAGTAATAAGCGCCCTGGTTTCGATTGCAAAATCCTGCCTGAAGTGCTTATGTCCTTGCATCGGCCCATACAGAAATTCATTTACGGCTGTTTTAGGATTATCTCCAGGTCCCCAGCCCCGCTCCTCGTCGCGCCCTGTCATATAATCCTCTATAGCAGTGTCCATTACAACGAGGTAGGATCCAACCGTCACCAGGGGCGAATACAACTCAATCTCCTTAAGTACATGGGCATGTGAGTGATTGGAATCGAGAACAACCATTACGGTTGGATTATCGAAATCGCGTGATATGGTATCAGACAAGTTCTTTACTATTTCTGGATCGATCGACGATCCTTTGATAAGCTTCAGCATGCTTGGATTCCTTCTGAAAATTGCAGACATCAGGGTATCTTCATTTTCCTGCTTCATATCAATCTCGATACCATATACAATACCTCCTCTGATAACCAAATCCAACATGCAGGCGTAGAACAGCAGACTTCCGCCGAATGCCACCCCAGTCTCGATGATGACATTGGGTTTAATTTCGCATATCAATTCCTGCATAATCTGGAGATCCATGGGATATTGGAGAATCGGCACTCCCATCCAGGTGAAGTTCTTGATGTAATTCGACTGTAGTAACTGCTGCGTAAAAAAGTGAACATTTGCCTTTAGATCGTTATCAAAATAGTTTGCTCTTGTCTGTACATTTCTCGCATGGATATACTCCTCAATCCCTTTGTTTTTCATCGTGGCAACAACCTCCTCTTTCAGTCTACTAATCCAAAATATTTAGCATATTCCATCCATCTTAAATCCTGTTTGCATAAATAATTAAATTTTTGTTTGAGATATAAAGCTGTTTCCTCATCACCCATATGCCGATAACACTCTCCCAGGTAATAAAAAGCAAATGCATGGTTGCCATATCGCTTTATTACATCCCTGAATGCTTTTGCTGCTGTACTCCAGTCTCCTACCTTCATCCGGTAGTTATTAACGAAATTGCAGTCGAGGTTCATAAGGTAGATTTCTTCTTCAATATCTTCCGGCTCCCAGTCCGGAGTGCGGATAATATATTTCTTATCGACGATTTCAGAGATCTTTTGGGTTGGTATGTAATTATTTTCTTTACAGATTTCATACAACTTCGATCCCCTAACCGGAGTAGCTGCATTGAAACCGGCCCAATCAAGTCCAATGGATTTAACAAATTCCCTCGTTTCGTCCCTATCCTCCTTAGTTTCCCCAGGGCATCCAATCACGAAGAACCCATGGATATAAAAATTATTCTCCCTTAGTATTTGTACAGCCGGCGCCACCTGCGATAATTTTAAAGGCTTATGAATTACTTCTTTCAATACCCTGTCCGACCCACTCTCGATTGCCAAATAGGCCGTGTCCATTCCCGCTCTACGCATTAAATAGGCCAATTCCGCATCGATATAGGCAATAGATAATCCATTGGGGCATTCGATCCTCAAATGAAATCTCTCCAACCGTCGAAATAGTTCCTTCGCCCTATCCACGTCCATCAGTAATTGATCATCATAGATCGTCAAAACTTCCATTCCCAGATTAACGAGCCGTTCAACGTGGTCTACTATTTTATCGACACTCGCTGTCCTGACCTTCTTCCCATGAATGGCTGAGTTATTGCAAAATACGCAGTTGAATGGACATCCTCTGCTGGTGACGAGAAAAAATTGCTTTACTTTGTCTTTCCGGACCACAAATGGGGAAAATGCCTGATCCATGGAATAGTCATTAATATTGACGTATGAATAATCAAGATCGATTACATCATCCAAATCCTTTATGAACGTTGCGATAGGAGTCGTTCTGCTCTTCCATTTGCTTATCCATGACTGTTGGTTAAACATCGATTGTTTTCCGTTAGAAAGATTCACCAATAAGCTGAAAAATGGGATCTCTCCTTCTCCAAAGCAAATGCCATCGATATATTCCTGTTCTCTTAATATTTCATCCAGTCCATATGATGCCGCTGCTCCTCCAAGCACCTGAATGAGATCATGGTCAGACCAGTAGTTATAATCATTTACCAGCGTTGAGAGAGAATTGAGCCAATAGTAGGAATTGTCAAACATCATAGAGAAACCCACAACGTCTGGTTCAAACTCTTTAACAGTATTATAAAGTTTTTCTTCCGGAGATGAATATAAATTAAGATCGAGTATTCTGAACCATCCAATAGTCTCACAATACTTTACTATGCTCAATACTCCATATGGAAAGGCCAAAAAACTCCTTGTTTTTGACATATTGATATTTATATCCTTAACCAGGTAAGGCAAAATTACCATAAGGACTTTCGGCTTTCTCATAATACTATTCCCCTTTTTTCTGTTTCTCCTCTTCTCATCATCCGATTAAACAAATTATCCCATTCTCCAACCATTTTGTCTAAATTGTAAATCTCATTAGCTTTTATCCTTGCCTGCTCTCCCATCCATATCCTGGTTTCGGGGCTAAAATACAACCTTTCAACATACATTTTGTATTCGCTTTTGTCCTTGGCCAAATATCCATTTTTGCCATGTTCAATAATAAACCTCTCCGCCTCATTGTCCATGCAAACAGGTACCACTCCAGCACTCATGGCTTCTCCTAATACTAACTCACATGTTCCGTAATGATCAGGACGCAATGGATATCCGAATACTCGCATACTTTCATACCATGGCAAAAGGTTTTCCTGATGTCCGGCGAAATAAAAATCAAGGACAGGCGCACTTTCTTGATGCGCTGGAATATTCTTTTCCCCTACAACCACAAACAGCTTCTTAGGTATATCAATACTTTTGCACATTTCAACCCAATCTGGATTCATTTTCTTATAATCCACAGTCCCGACATACCCAATTTCAAAGATGCCCTCATGTGTATACCTCCTTGGAAACGGCAGATTTCGATATACATCCATGTTCGCAGTTGATCTGATAAACTCATAGTCATCGCCTTGTATTGGAGATGTGGTAATAAATCGATCTGGATATTTTACCTCTGCTTCAGACAGCTTATAATTCTTATGGCACCAAAAGATCATTCTGCAATCAGGCAAATTCATGGAAACCAATTTTTTCAATGCCGGATGGTCCCACCAATGGACAACAACAATATCCTTTCCCATGATAAATGTTTTAAGCACTGTTGTTGACAGTTTATTCTTAAGCATATCATCCCACACTGGCACAGGTATTGACCACCTTGCTTTTGATTTTTCCAGGCAGACAATCGTGTGCTTGCTTTGTGGGCCAATCTTCCTCATCCAGTCGTTGATTACCCTGCCAACTCCTCCCCCGAGATGTGGAGTAATGTGCAAGACGCTTGGTTGTTTATTTTTCTTCACGAAACTTATCCTTTTTCCGGAATGCAGTAGAAAATGCTTGCCAGCCCCATATGGGCATGTTGCCTGAAATAGAACTTGTAGTCCTTGAGATTATCAATCAGCATCTTTTCAATGGCAAACAACCCATCGATATTGTGATACACGGTAACGGCAATGATAGGCCTTTGCTTGACGAATATGGACATGTTTTCGGTTATCGTTTCCAGTTCAAACCCTTCAGCGTGGATCTTGATGTAATTAAAGAGTTGCGAATCGCTGAATGAGTAGATGCGTTTCCGTAAAATTATATCATCTATCCCCGATTCATCCGGAGGAAGCTCTGAAGGGTAAATTGCGATATTTTCCCCATCTGTTTGCAAATTTCCCTTAACTAATGCATTGGCAACGAAATCAGGGTACCATCGCCTTTCATGTCCAATTGGAGCCCATTTCATCATTCTCGATTCTGCACCATAATGCCAATTGACAAACGAAGAGTAATGATAAAATGAAATCCCGTCTTCAAGAGATGTTTGTATATTCATTATTTCCTTAAAATATTCTCTTTCTCTGACCATCCATCCATTCTTTACCGGTGATTTTGGACAGTATTTTTCAACAAAATACCAGGCCGGAATCGGATTTTTGAATCCCATTTTTACCATATTCTTGCATGATTCAGAAAATGGGATAGTAGATATAGCAACGATGGGTTGATATTCCTCCTTATTCGCAATACAATCCAGCATGTTGTATCTTTCGCTTCCTAAGTATTTATCAACCCATTCGATTTCGAATCCACCTTCTGAATCCAGGATGCTCTTGATAAGTCTGCCCAATGCGCCTGCTCCGTAAAGGAGAATTTTTTTTGGCCTATCCTCAATATTGTTACTCATCCCATCCTATCCTTTCTTTAATCCGTTTCGCATATGCATCTATGCTATCTGGTTGCCCGTACTTTAGCTGTCCGCAATCCCTACAGAACAAAATCTTGTTCCTTTTCTTATCCAGCATGTATCTCCGGTATCTGTTTATTGTGTCTCCATTCCAGATTGCATTCGCATCTTGTTTGGGTTGCCCCAAATTACCTATAATTTCCTCATGCTTCCAGTCAAGGAAACAAAGAGAAACGGTACCGCTTGCATTGATTGCCATAGAGTAGAAAATATACGGGCAGATATCGACACCATCCGGAATCTCATTGCCATAAATATTCTTATCCCTATTCACATTTTCAACAGCAAAGTTAGGCCAGCACGGAGCGGTATACTCAATGCTTATCGTATCGCACATGTTCCCATACATATCGTAAAATCTGGCAATATCGTCTTCAGCGAGGTTATCTCCCGCAATTTTGATATGCATCAGGCAATGTTCCCTACTGACTTTATAGAAGTAATTGATGTTGTAAATAAAGTCAGTGTAATCAATATTGTATTTTGAAAACTCCTTATACGTTTCAGCATTTAACCCCTCCACTGATATAACAATCTTGTCCAATCCGGCGTTTACAAGCATTTCAGATGTTTCAGGCAGCAGAAGCACTCCATTGGTAGTCGTATCAATTGACTCAAACATGCCTGATTGTCTTGCCAGCTCAACCATGTAGGGCAGATGGATATTGATGAGAGGTTCTCCGTCCTTGTACAACCTCAACGTTTTTATGCGATTATTGAAGGTTTTTAGATTTTCTATAACATTCCAATAAGTCTTAATGCTCATTACTTCAGGCTTGCGATATGCTTTTACAACATTCCTGCAACCGGTGGGGCAGAATGCACACTGGAACTGACATGCGCTGCTTGGATCAAGAAACACCAGATAAGGAGTATCCAGTGGTATTACGTCTTGCAGAGGAGCCCTATTATCTCCTATGCGAGTTTGTATTTTAGCTTTCATCTTTGTTTCCCCTTTTTTTTACTATTTTTGCTCGCCAGGCGCCCTACAGTACCGAATCCGCTTCGGCCGGTCGGAATATTTCCACTATAGCCCAATAACACGAAGCCTTTTTCTCGGTATAATGTTGAGACGGCTTTACTCGTTCAGGCAGTGCAAACATTCGCTTCGGGATAATCCGCCTATCCCGGATTACTTCCTCCTGATGGCAAAAGGTTTCTTCCGGGATAGGCGCTAAGGTAATTTGCTCACACGCTATATTTTTGTCGCTCTAAACCATAGGCAACCACCTCCTTTGCGGGATAAAACATGAAGGTTATTTTTCAATGGGCGTTCACAGATGGCTAAAAGATACCTATCTAAATTTTAAAATGCAAGAAAAAACTTTTTATAAAAGTAAAAAGTACCACTTTTTATTTTTTCTTGACATGAATACACGATATCTGTATCCTGTAAGCGTTTCACGGAGGAGAGTATGTTTGAAAAAGTCATTTTAAATCATAAAAAAATCAGAAGCATCATGAGAGAGAAGAGAATACGGAAAAGTGATTTCGCTAAAATGATTTCCGTATCTCCGCAAATGGCTCATTATATATTAAGCAGGGGCTCTATTAAATATGCAATCATCATTGCCCATAAGCTGGGAGTGGATTGCAGCGATATAACAACAACTGTTCCTATCAAGCTCCGGTTGCCGCCAGGAGTTAAAATCGTTAACAACAGGGTACGCAACGAAAAATTATCCAATTATAAATAACAAAAAAGGGGAAACAATATGGATCTGATAAATTTTGATAAGGACAAGTGTCCGGATTTTCAACCAAATTCAGTATTTGAAAAATGTACCCATTACAGCGAAGCAAAGAGTTCGTCGGAATGTGGTTATTGTGAACTCAGGGCAAATTATCGCTGCCTTGCCACAACAAACCTCATTATCCCATTATCCAATCATAGTGTAGGCAACTTTCTCACCTGTCATTTTTTATACTACCTCACGGCCATTCGCGGCATCGAAAAAAAGAATCCGATGAAAAGCAATGCCTTAAAGCTTGGTGCCCTTTGGGATGCTGTTTTGGGCAAATACTATAATGGAATAGACCGGTCAACAGGACAGGCTTATGATATACCCGGGTTGATCGATACTTACGAAATCCCGCCTATGGAAGTTGCAAAAATCAAGGGCCTCTACCGTGCCTATAGAGACCTCGAAATAAATATAGATCAGGGTTATGAGCTGCAAGCATCCATTAATAAATCCATTTCGTTCGATAAGTGCTGGAGAGAGGATGTTCCTGTGGAAATGGTTGTGGCGGGATTTTACGATCGAAAATATCCTGAATACTTTGTTGAGAACAAGCTATCATCCAAGCCAGATTACTACCTCGACCCCTGGTGGATCCAAAGCCAGATAGGAACTTACTTCCTTGCAGATGAATCTCTCAACCATTGCATTATGGAAGTTGTTCGCGTTCCCCAGCTCAAAGAGAAGGTAAATAAAGAACGCGATACTCCTGAAGCCTTCGCCGAACGCATTTATCAAGACGTATTGTCGCGGCCTTCATTTTACTTCATTGGATGGGACAATAAAACGCATCGGTATGGAAAGAAATACTACAGGTCGGAGTTCAACCTGGAAGAGCTAAAAATGAGATACCTTCATATATTCAGGGAGATTTACGACGCCAGAATTATGAATGGATTTTACCGCAACGATCGGGTATGCAACAATATCCTTCCCGGAATCCAATGCGAGATGCTTGAGATATGCCGCCATGGCAATCTTAATGAAGCAATATATAAGATACGCGAAAAGCCATTATAGCTAATAAAAAATACAAAAAGGAGAATGTTAGGACATGAAAATTGACATCTATAAACCAGGAAGCTTGGATCAATCTCGTGGAGCATTTATCTGTATCTATGGGAAGTCGGGTGTAGGGAAAACGGCAACCAGTCTCAAATCGTCTCCGGATCCTATTCTGTACCTCTGCGCGGAACGTGGAAACATCGAGAATACCATTAAAGCAATCCACCGTCCGGATATCAAGCTTGCAGTTGGTTATTATGAGGGGTGGGATGATTTGCTCGATACAGTATACGGAATCCCAACAAATCCGAAATTCAAAAGCGTAAAGACTGTTATCTTCGACAGCCTCACCCATGTTATGAATATCCATCTGGCTGATGAGATCGTTTCGGAAAATTACGAAGCCATGGACAAAAACAAGGTAACGAAAGATCTGACCATGCGGGTGAAGATGTCAGAGGAAGGTTATGGGACGTTATCCAAACAGATGTCTCGTCTTATGAAGGGATTCGAGGGATGTACAGTTGCCGGAATCAATGTTATCTGCACAGCTCGTGAAACGGATAGCCCTAAATGGAATCGGTCACTCGCGGCTGCTCCTGCACTTGCCGGTAAAGAATTCCCCCGCGACATGAAGGGCTTTTTCGACTTCATAGGCTTAATTGAATCGCGATTCGACGATGACGGCAATATCGTTTATCCTCCTCTCATATCCTGTGACGATGACGGATCGTTCCTGAGCAAATGGACAGGGGTGAAACCTGACGGAGGCGTTATACGTAAATGGTTTGATGTTGGAAGAATGCTGAAAATCGCAAGGGGTGAATAATCATGGAATCAATTGAAATGAGAAAGTTTGCATGTGTACTTTTGGCAATAAAACTTTCAGAATTTAAATTAGAAGGCTCTTCGATACTGTCAGAAAATGAGAAATTTAAAGATGTGCTTAGAAACGCAAAGTTTCTCCACAGTGTGATGTATGATTACAATTGGAGAGACAATAGCACAAGTCATCTTAAGAAAGAGGAGTAACAAAAGCAGAGATTGGTAAAACAAGGCAGATAGGCAGATAATATGGAAAGCAATAAAAGACTATAAATCACAGAAAGGAGGAAACAACGAGTTGAAATAGAAACTGAAAAGAAAGGATGTGTTTTATGGATAAGGGAGAATATCCTCCGGCAACTGCGCTGTCAGATACGGTCCTCGTAGCATTTTTAGCCTTAAAGGGACATCGTGTTAAAGCGTGGATTAACCGGGAAGATGGTCGTGTGGTTTTCGAAATTCTTGGAGACGAGAATCAACTGAATGAAAGCATGGATTCATTCTATGCTAATGAACAAGTAGGGATCCAGGATTTTAACCGAAAACTAAAAGACGTTAAATCTCAAATGTATAACATGAAAAAAAATATTAAAGGAGAAGAGGCTTATGAAGGCAAAAGGTAATGAAAATGCAGAGTGGGGATTCAAGCGGCCGGCAGACGGATGGCATATCGTCGAACTGGGAGAAGGTATCGATTACCTAAAGGATAACGAGGGGAAGATTTTCGAGGATGACAAGGGAAACAAGAAATGGAAATTTCCTGCGAAAGTCAATGATCCTGAAGCTGCTGACAACGGCGCCGATATTTCTCAAATCGTTGCCGAAAATACTCAGTTTGGCGAGCAAAAAGTTGCCGACATCCTGGCCGCAATCGGAGAGTTTGAACGCTTTGAAAAGCACTTCCCCGGAGACCGATCATTCTTCGAACCGGCAATCATCGCAAAAGTCAAGACTACTTTTGCCGGTAAATTCCTCCGTATGAAGACCGAGACTTCCAAAGACGGGAAGTATTCGAATCCTGTCAGGTGCGCTCCCATGAAGTTTGACCCCAGGAGCGAGGATAAAGAGACTTCTGCCGGCAAAAAAAAGGCGCAGGAGGGTGGTGAACCGATCAGTGGTAAAGGAGCCCCACCGCCTCATACCCAAACCACTTCATCTGATGACGACTGGAAATAAAGGCATATAGAAATTAGTTTCCTGTATCTACTGTTGTTTCCGCTATAGGTACGGTCGGGTCGGTCGGTCAGCGCCAGCTCCGCTTAAACGCTCCGCTGACCTTCCCTCCCCTCCCTACCTTCGCGGAACAACTTGCAAACACATACTAAATATGGAGGATGGAGAATATGTCAGATTTAGATATTAGATTAAAAGCGGCAATTGAGAGCGTTATCGATTTGAAAAAGGAAAAGAAAACCTTTGACGCAGAGATGAACAAAAAGATTAAAGAAGCCGAACAATTGGTAGCGGAAATTATCAAGATAATGAACAACTGTTAATAATGTAAGTAAAGGAGGTTATTGGGAATGGAAGAAACAAAAGTACCTGCAAAAAATGGGGCAAAAAGGTCTATTGTAAAGAAAAACATTGCCTCTGTAAGTGCTGTCATGGTGCCTGGTGGGTATAAAATAGTAGGTTTAAAAAACTTCAAGACAGGGAAGGAAATCATTGCAAAATACGGACATGATGTATTTAAGCAATATGTCATGGGGTTTCCTTTTATGAAAAAAAGAGAACCCAGTTCATTCAAGCCAGCACCACTCGGAGAGGGGGAGCTTATTATATTGTATCAGCATGATCAATCGGTTATTGCCTCAGTAAATGTGTTAACAAGAACAATTGATGATAGGCCTGCTTTGCGCCTTTCAGTCCGTGTAGGAGATGTTATTGAAAGTAAACGATTCGCAGAAATCATTAAGATAATGAAGCTATGCGGGGCTCGCCTTGTTGAGGCCATTGGTGATCAGAAGAAGAAAAAGGAGCAGGAAAAGATAGTCTTTAATTTTGAAATATAATGCAAGGAGGTTATGTTGATTTATGCGCGACAAAAGGAATAGGAGAATGAAGAAAGGTGGAGGAGGTCCGGTTACAGGATACCCTGGCATCAGTAAATGGAAGGTTGGGTTGGTTGGTTGGATAATGAATTTATTGATGCCCGGGTATTCGGCCTATAAAACAAAAGCAATATCATCTACCGGAAGAAAGAAACAGGTGGCAAAGAATGAAAATAATTGAATTGCGTGCGGAGAATATGTTGAAGCTTCGGGCCGTCTCAATAGTGCCTACCGACGACATTATTGAGATTACAGGAGAAAATGGCGCCGGGAAATCGTCTATCTTGGATATGATCGTTATCGGACTTTGTGGAGGAAGGGATATTCCAAAGGAGCCCATCAGGCGCGGTGCTGAAAAAGGAAAGCTCACCATCGACATTGGGGACTATATCATAAACCGTACCTTCACAGACTCCAATGATTATTTAAAGATAACTGCGAAGGACGGCAGTAAGCTTCCAAATACTCCCCAAAAATTCCTGGATGAAATAGTTGGACATGTTTCATTCGACCCGTTAGATTTCATTAACAACCATGAGCCGGCCGATCAACGCAGAATCCTTCTCGAACTCATTGGTGTAAATATCGATGAGCTTGATGCTCGGGAAAAATCTATCCGGAAGCAACGAGAAGAGGTTTACCGGGATCTGTCCAGGGCCAAAATTGCATACCAGAATCAGATTGCTTATCCCGAAATTACAGAAAAGGAAGAAGTGGACATTCATACACTGACATCGGAAATGGAAGATGCGTTATCCAAAAATTCCTTATGGGATAACCGATTTGCGAAAAATGAGGATGTCCGCTCTTCTGCCATTCGGAAACAGGACTCTATTGAAAAATTGCGATTAAGAATAAAAGAAATTGAAGATGAAATTTCAGGCATAGAGGCAGATATTTCAGCGGCAAAGATCGCATTCAAGTCGGAAAAGCAATGGCTCACTGACAATCCCAAGATCGATATATCGGAAATCTCCAATAAGATAACATCTCTCAATGATACCAACCAAAAGATACGTGCAAATTGCGAAAAGGCAGAGAAGCTCAAGGACCTTGAATCACATCAGGAATTTTATATTTCGTATTCCAGGCAAATTGAGGAGATAGAGTCCGAGAGAAAAGAATCGCTGACCAATACCAAGTTGCCTGTAGACGGTCTTACCTTCTCCGACTCGGATATCCTCTACAACGGTATTCCTCTTGCCCAAGCCAGCGATGGCGAAAAACTCATGATATCGTTGGCAATTTCCATGGCGCTGAATCCGGAACTTAAAGTATTGCGAATTAAAGACGGTTCGCTGCTTGACAAGAAAAATCGCGCTATTCTCTATTCCCAGGTCCGCGATAAGGGATATCAGCTATGGTTTGAGTCTGTATCTGACAATAAAGACATGGGTATTTATATTGAAGACGGAGAGATTGTTAGTGTAGATGGAGTGGCTGCGAGCCAAGTAACAGCAAAACGATCAAAGAAAAAACAGCCAAAGGATAAAGCAACTACCATTGGTGAAGACAGTGAAGGGCCTCAAGACGAAGCTGCCACAAAGATTGTCAATGAGAATGTTGTTGAGGAAACTACCAAAGAGGTTGCCAAAACGGATGTTGAGGAGACTGTTGAAGCTAAGCCTGGCGAGGATAAGAAGGAAGAAGACAGCGATTGGTGGGATTGAAGCGAGGTATTAACAAATGAGAGTGAAGCCAACAAAAGATACTAAGCCAGGTTCCACCAAAAAATCCAAAGCATCAGGATTTAAGTCTAAATATTGCGTTGTGATAGAGGATTCGGAATATATTACCATGGCATACAACGAAGAGGGCGCCCTATCCAACGCGGCATTTAGATATGGAGAAGAAAACGATGAGGAAGTGGCCCTGGTTATGTGGAAAATTAAACATGATAAATATTACAGTCTTGTAGAAGAGGCAGAAGGGTAGGTTTACGAATATATGAATCAATTAACGAAGCGGGATTTATTTAAGGTAAAGGTAAATATTCCATGGGACATTGTTGGGATCATGAAGAAATATCCTTTGGAAGTATTTATAGGAGGAGGATTTATCAGATCCATTGTGGCAGGAGAGAAGTCGAGCGATATAGACCTATTCGTATCGACCTCCATCATTGCAGAGGAAATATCGGAAATCCTCATGTCAAAGAGAGCCGGTGCCAGGAAGCACGTTTCCAAAAATGCCATTACTATCCTTTCTCCACCCCGTACACCTATCCAGATAATTACACGCTGGATGTTTTCAACTCCTGAAGCAATGATCAACAGCTTCGATTTTACGATATCCCAGGCTGCTGTATGGATGGAGGTTATCCCGTCGATCGAAACCAACGGTGAATCTACAGACGCCAAAGAAGTAAAATCTATCGCCTCATTAATATCCCAGGATTTTTATCCGGATCTTGCGGCAAAACGTCTTGTATACACTCATCCGAATCGTATAGAGGATGTAGGCGGTTCACTGATGCGTGTGATCAAATTCCTAAAACGAGGTTACAATATACAGGTGCATGCTCTCGCCGGAACGATCGCGAGGATTATATCATCGTTAGATTCCAGGAAGTGTGGAGATGATGAAATGCAACAAGCAACTGTGCTCGCCGGAATTCTGCGCGAAGTTGATCCATTGCTTATTATTGACGGTCAAGATTTCGTCAAAGAGGAAGATATCGACACATATTACAACGAGGTAGGTGTCTGATGAAAGCTACGCCACGCAGAGAACAGCCAAATTATCTGAAGCCATATGAATTGAAGCCGACTCCCATTCCGGATGGTTTTATTCTGCTACAGGATACAAGGGAACAGCGGCCACTTTTTAGTCCTCGCATCCCAAAGGGGCTCACAATCCAATCTTGTACCCTGCATAATGGTGATTATTCCGTAAAGGGATTTGAACACCAGATATGTTTCGAGCGCAAGGCCAATGATCTCTTCTCTTATTGCAGCTCCGAGCACGACAAGACAAAAGAGAAGATGTTGCGATTTCGTAATTTCTTATTCGTTGGCCTTATCATCGAATTACGCGAGTCGGATATATATCAATTCCAGGAATTTAATCGTGTGCATCCTGAAGTCACCAGGGCCGCTTTAATATCATTCCAGGTTCGCTATGGTGTTCATGTTTATATGGGCTCAAGGGAAGGATGCGCCAGGTGGCTTCTGGATTGCGCGACGAAGTTTTGGAAAATACAGCATGAGTTATAATTGGCTATAGGAGAAGCAATATGCGAATTAAAGGACGTGCAACTGCTAAATGGAATCCGGATCAGGATCTTACAGCCGGGAAATCATTTGTTTATAAAATACCAAATTGGGATGAAGTTGTTGCCGCGATGAACTTATCCGGAGAATACGAAAAAGGGACTCCAATCGTCTCAAGATCGGTCTCTTATCATGCCAAAATTGGGTCCATCGCGGAGCAAATTCAGCTATGCGGAAAAAGCCGTTTTAGGACCATAACCGAGGTTTTGAGGGTAGCAATCCAACTTGGCATCCACATTTTGTACCATATTTATTGCGTAAAAGGGGCAAAATCAGACACGTCCTATGCTGCTGTTTTCTTTAAGCAATTGGAGATTTCTGAAAATCGCTCAAAAGTGGCAAAAATCGCCTTAGAAATCGTAAATCAGATGAAAGAATGCGAAAAATGCGTTTTAGAGGGTACAATGACTCTGGAATCTGCGAGGTCAAATTTGCTCGAATTGTACGAATCGGTTCCGGAAGATGGAAAAAAATATATCTCATTAATGGCAAATGAGCACATTGGGGCAAGGTCAGTTTTAAGGTTAGCAGGGAGAATATTCTAATGGTTTCTTATGTATATACAACAATACAACCTGGCAACCTGACAACCTGACAACCAGGCAACTTAACAACCAGGCAACTTAACAACTTGGTAACTTCGAAACCTGGTAACTTAGCAACCTACCAACCTTAACAATATACACAGGTTCTCTAAACCTACTATACATGCACCTGCCAACCTGCGTTTTTTGACAGGTTGTACCTTTAGGTATATATAAATACGGTTTTTGAGGTTGTATGGCAAATCGGAGGAAAGATGGAAAAAGAAGAGTTCGGTTTTGATTTAAATAAGGCAAAAAGTTATTTCGAGAAATATGCAAATTCAAATTTTCGCGATTACCAGGAAGATGCCATAAGATATGCTTTGGGATCCAAAAAGAAAGTCTGCATTTTGGAAGCGCCAACCGGAAGTGGAAAATCTCTCATTGCCATGGTAGCAGGTCGGGCATATGGAGGGATGACGTATATGGTTCACAGCAAGATATTGCAAAACCAAATTACCGATGATTTCCCGGAAGCTCAAAGCTTATTCGGAAGATCCAACTACCAATGCGTTACCAATCCTCACCTAACCTGTGCGGAGTGTTTCTCTGATGAGTGCAAAGGCAGGTGCCTATATGAGATGCGAAAGAAGTTTGTTTTGAATGCACAGTTGAAGATTTTAAACTATGATTATTTCCTCACTGAAACCAATTACGTAGGAAGATTTGCCGGCGCCCGTCTAATTATTGTTGATGAAGCCGATAACCTGGAGAATACTCTCATTGGATTTTGCACATTGCAATTTTCCCCCAGCACACTAATCCGTCTCGGGCTCCAGGATGCCCCTGATTATATTAAACAATCATCGAAATACACCGATTCCCTACTAAGTTCATGGAGGGAATTTGGAACAACGGCGCTTATGCGAGCTGTTTCTATCCTGGACAAGCTCTCTGATAATATCGAACAGGCTCGCAGGAATAACGACGAGACAAAGCAACTTGAATTACTAAAAGAATACAATCGAATGAGCAATCTCCATGCAAAGGTATTATTATTCTTGGACAACCTTTCCCCTGATTGGCAGCTTGACAATACAGATGGGAGGCTAACTTGGAGGCCTCTATGGTTAACTCCGGAACTGGCCAACGATTTTTTTTGGAATAAAGGCCAGAAATTCATTCTCATGTCAGCCTCATTCTATCCCAAGCATGTGTTGGCCAAAACCCTTGGGCTTGATGTAGACGATTTAGATTACTATTCCGTTCCATCCACGTTCCCGGTTTCCAATCGTCCGGTTTATGTAACTCCTGTCGCAAATATGACGGCAAAAACGGTTGATAAGGAACTGCCGAAGTTAGTTGAGGAGATTAAACGCATATGCGATTTACGGCCGGACGTAAAAGGCATTATCCATGCAGTATCGTATAAGCTCTCCAACGATCTTGTCCGGATGCTGGGTGGAGGGCGATATATTACTCACAACGGGCAAAACAGACAGGAGGTGTTGAAGGCCTACATAGAATCTCCTAATCCAGATATTTTGATTTCCCCGTCCCTTGAGCGCGGAGTTAGTTTGCAAGATGATCTATGTCGGCTCATTATAATCGCAAAAGCCCCGTATCTATCACTTGGAGATAAAATCGTTCGAGCAAGATTATACAGCGGCAAGCTTGGCCAGGACCATTATACAGCTACAATGTTATTGTCCATCCTGCAAATGTGCGGGAGAGGAGTAAGGTCGGCAGACGATTATGCGGAAACTTTTATATTAGACTACCAGGTGCAAAAATGCATTACCGAACGCCCCAGCTTCTTGCCGGTTTGGTTCAAGGATGCCATGTTTTTTGAAATGCCTGAAGAAAGCATTGAAGGCAAAGAAGGTGTTTTGGACAATGGGAATATTAAACTTGCAGATACGGATAACTGGTAAATGTGTATTTAATTAATTTACAACTGCTAAAAAAATTGCAGGATGCTAAAAGTGATTTTTAAACCACCTTAGCATCCTGCAATAAGTTTCAAATAAGCCCCTCAAATGCCCCACAATCAATTTTTTGCCCTATAGGAATAGGAAACTGCCTTAAAACAGACCTTGGCCAAATAAAACGGTCTGGTTAGAATTTGTTGCCTTTTACATTCCGGATTTCATACAGTGTATTTTCCCCAGCAATTTCAATATCTATGCAAAATACACTGTATTCATCGTAAGTATCTTTATTTAAATACTTTTTTATTTCCCTGTTTCTATCTTCTACGGAATCAAAAAGTTTCAATTCCTCTTCAACGCACGCCCATATAGATAGAAGAAAATATAGTTTAGTTTTTTTCATATTGTCTCCTTGTTCCTTTTGAAATGCGCACTGGTTTCTTTTCCGGAGATAGATCAATGAACCTCAGCTCCATTATTTCGGTCAAAAACTGCGCAAATGTTGCAATCTTGATTTCTACAACATCAGTAGTTATTTGTTCCAAGGCTTTACGGGCATCATCAATAGTCAATGCCCGTATTAGCCAAGGAATTGCACTGTCTCCATTAATTGGTTTAACATTAGCAATGTATAACCGATATTTTTTATTTGGAATAATCTCAATTGTCATATATCAATTCCAATAAATCCTTTATGCCGCAATCGACATATACCATAATCATACCAGAACTCCTGTCAGGACGGTCCATTCCAAAGAATTCTATTTCCTTGGCTTGGCTTACTTCCGTCGCTTCATATCCAGCGGCACGTATTTCGGATATTTCTTCCGGTTGTGCAAGTCCAAGTATAAAAGCCATTTTTTCACCTCGCTTTCTTATTTTCTCTTTGCGAAATAGCTTAACAACAGAAGTATTACAATTACTGCCAACAACAATGACATATATGAGCCCTCCCTATTTCTTTGTTTGTTTATTCATAGATTTATAGAAATTTCCATCCTCCGTTTTTTCGTTGCAATCGCATGCTTCGGAATAATATACAGGGTAAGTTATACTTCCTATATTCCGGTCCGCCCAATTGCCCTTTCCGCCTTCGATTTTTGTCCCGTTCGACCGTATTTTTACATCTTCATTAACGGCCATTAATTCGTCGAAAAATACCCCATGGACATGCCAACAAGCGGCTTTTATCCTATGCGGATTTCCCGATGGATTGAAGTTAAATGGGGAAGTGCGGCTTCCAGGTCCCCTACTATCCTTTACGGTTAATGTTCCCCTGAAGCTGCGTTTTCCCGTTTGTTCAAGCTCCCTAAATTCGATATTGCCGGCAAAATATCCATTTGTTCGCTTTAGGGCCTCATGTAATTCATTTTCGTTGCAATTCAAAAATTTCATTTACTTTTCCTCCTATCTCTTGGAATAGACTGTAAGGCTCCCTTCCAAGCCTCCGATTGCTACGCGATTATAGTCAATCAGTACCTTCAAGCCCTTTGCAAATAAGTCCTTTACGAAATTACCCAGCTCTTCTTGGCCTCTTTTGCTGTTGATAAACATTTGTCCACCAGGCACCGGTACCCAAGAATGCAAAGACAAATCAGATGAATTAAAAAAATCCCCAGTCAATTCATCCTCTTTTAACCCGTTCTCAAGCATGTTCTTTTGCCAACATGCGACACAGATCTCTTCACCGGATTCGGCTTCGGTTCGTTTATACGACCTCCACCCGTTGTCCGGGCATTGCGATATTACTACCCGTTCGCAAACACTACATGTAAAGTATCTAAAATCCGCAAATGAACTATCGAACAATGCATCATAGCAAGTGCATCCATATCCGATAT
>Ga0172381_10001622_pt1 | contig 25990 bp, 25 predicted proteins | sample Leawel6488metaG_FD_119754 | JGI IMG/M metagenome (GOLD analysis project Ga0172381, IMG submission 119754) | Leachate microbial communities from a municipal landfill in Southern Ontario, Canada - Leachate well 64-88 metaG | ecosystem: Engineered > Solid waste > Landfill > Unclassified | place... | reverse complement strand
TTATTATTCTTCTTTTCTATCTTACTTTTTATGTATTCAATACTTCTTTTCTTTTCTGCTAATCTTTTGATATAAATATTGGAATCAATCGCGCCGGATAGATACTGAAACCACGTTGTATTTATGTCAGTGTTGTTTGCATTTATTTCTTTTGTCAGTTTTTCTAAGTTGTTTTTTGTGTGTCTAACTAGTGCTATTGTGTTTAATATACGCATTTCTATTGCAATTATTTTATTATTGTTATACAATATTATCATTACCGAATGAAACTCGGTCAATGTTTCAATCTTAATTAAGATCACTTTTGAAAAACCACCTTACAATACTTAGCGGTATGAGGTGGTTTTTTTAGATTCTAAAAACTAATATCATATCCTTTGACCAAATATCTTCCGCCAGCATAAGCATTATATGGCAATCTTAAGATTAATATTTCTGTTGCCGACAATGCAAAACCGACAGGGCGTTCGACATCCTGTAATGCTGTTTCCGTTATTTCTCCATTGTTAGCATAATCGATATAAGACATAAACCCAGGTGTTAGCCCTGATTGGTTGGCGTCAATGCCAACATAACACACCGATACATCATTTCCAGTGGTCGCTGAATTTTGGGCAAAACCAAAATTATCGGCGACATAATTAATCCCGTCGGCGTCTGTTTTGTACAATTTACCGTCGGAATAATTAATGGAAACTACTTGTCCGGCTGTTATGTTCTCGCCGGCTATCTTGGTGTAACAAATATTAGTCTGTGTATATAGTTGTCCCCCGAATGTCACTGCCCTGTAATCGGCAATGGCTGTTATTGCTCCACCGGCACAAGTTACTTTCGACAATGGCGAACGAGTGACAGTCCAGCCAGTAGTATTAATCTCAATTACTCCGCTAGAGTTAATCTCCACATAGTTTGAAGCCGAATCAGTCACTGAAATATCAGTCCCACCGGCATAGGTGACTAATGTATTACCTACCCGCGCCGAACCTTCTCCAATATCAATTCTTAAAGCTGTGCCTGATATTGCCCGCCATGTTTTTAGGCGATCATCGCCGGTAGAATATATGTCATCAATATCGGCATTAATCAAATTCATTTTTGTCGCATTGACTTGATCACCACTAGAAAAAGTTGTGCTATTAATTCGAGGCATAATATTATATTAAAAAATAAGTTTAAGAAATTGTCAAGGTCACATTCACGATAATGGTCTCGTCACTTGCGATTGTCTCGTTAATATTAATGTGAGAAAGCAATAATCCACTATCGACAGTGCCACTCCCGTCAATAAATACTCCAATCTCCCGATAGGTATTCCCACCCACCTGATAACTGTCAAAATATTTATCCAAATAAGCGACATTGGCGACTGCCTCCCGATTAGTAAAAGTGTCCCGTATTGTCTCTGTTCCAAGTTTGGTATCAGTATTAGCGACTGCAGTGGCATTGCTTCCCAAAGCCACATAATTTGCTTTCAACGTGTAACTAATTGAATTACCGGCAATCAAATCTGCCAATTCATTTCTGAAAACATTGGGTACAATGTTATGACCTTGCCATACTCGACAACCTAATCCTTCCAATGTTTTTTGACTGGAAGTCCGGAATGCTTGACTGATTATATTACGAAATCGGTAAGTATTTTTAATTGTTTTTTGATATGTTTCAATTAATTCATTTGGTACAATTGTGAGTTTGTAATTCACTTTTGCACAAATTTCTTGATTTGTTTTCATGTTATTTTTATTAAAAATTAAGCTAACATTGAATAACCAACAATTGCCGGATTGGTTTCGCTGTCTGTGGTGGTGTCTTGCAATACAATCTTTCCAACATTAATTGTGCCAATTGCATAACGGACAGTAACCTCGATATCAATATAATGAGTACCGGCATTGGTGGTGAAGTTGGATAAAGTGTGTTTGGCATAATCTTGCTTAGATATTAATGAAGTACAAATTGTATGTGAGGCAAGACTGGAGCTATCTTCATTATTGTCGGCATATTCTTTGACTAATATTTCTCCCCCACCATCAAGATGAACGCCGGTCATGGTTGTTGGTATCTCAACGAAGGCGTAAGCATTATATTGAGTACCAGGCGATACCACCAATCTACTTCTTAATCTAACATTCCCACCGGCGATTGAATCAGTGTCAGTTGTAACTGATAGAGATTTGCCGGTGTTGTAATTACTAGAGGCGTCAAATGTTGCCAATGCCCCAGCCCCTTGTCCGGTAAACTTCACTTTCCAACCGCTGTTTTTGGTACCGGATGTAATGACTCCGCTTGTGGTTCTATTTCCAGCCTCATACTCAAACAAAAATACTTTCTTGAACTTTGACCCGACTGTATATTCATCGGCGTTAATATCTTGGGTTGAGGCGTCAGTTAGTGTGATTGTCTCATCCTGGTTAACTGATATTCTCACCACATCATTAGCGGTAGTGTTAATCTTGCCGGTTTTCTTTAGTAGTAATTGGAAAAACTCAATCAAGCCAAAAAAGCTACTTCCGCATGATATACGATACAACCAGCGGTCATTATCCCGTGATTTTCGCCCGACCTTCTGAATCAGAAAATCATCATCAATCGAGCGACTTGAGTCTTCTATGTGAATAACTTGGCCACTTTCTAGCCCATCAATTTCAGTTTCAAAATCAGCCGTGATAATAGCATTTTTATAGGCGTCCACTTCCGCCTTCGCACGGGCGCGGGCGTCCGCCCAGGTAGAGATTGTTTTATCCTCAATCAATGCTCCGTCAAATATTCCGTCGCCGTGTCCGAGTAAGGTGGCAACAAGCGCCGGACTGGTGGGGTCGGTGTAACGGTATTGAATTGGATAATATGGGTAATAGGTTAATTTAATTTTTGTGCCGGATGAGGGTTTGACAATACTTCCTAGTTTCAAAACCTTTTCCGAAAAATTTGTTATAAAATCATAATCAGCCGGATCAACCAGATTTTCGGCGCCGTCGGTCTTCAATACATATCCGGCCCCAACGTCCACATAAACAGATAAAGTATTAAATCTATAATCTATATTCCAAGATTCAGCCTCACCATTACATAAGATATATTGTGTGTAAAGTTCGGTGGCCGGTGTCTCATCGCCGACTACCGCCTGTCTATTCTTAAGTTGGCTTATGTCCGCTGTAATGCCTAGATTAGAATAATTGACGCTTGTATCGGTGAGATTGAATGGTGACAATTCATCATAATATTCAAAGAAATGCAGATCACGGTCATAATCAACGAACCAAAACATCTGTTGGCTTTTGGCAAGTTCCTCGACAAGTACAGTCGGCTTGCGAAAATTACTTGGTACACGCTCAAATAGATTAGTCCCACGTTCGCAATTATTAAGCGTGAATCCGTCTTCCGTTCCTTTTGAAATATCAAAATGAATATTGCCGGTTGGTATTTCTTGGGTGCATAATACCTGAATTTCTAGGTATGTGATTCCTGATAAATCAGGAGTTCCATTTACGTCGCAATCAGCCAGTTTGAATGTCCAGTAGTTCCAGCAATCATCTTCTCCAAGTCCAATCATTCCAGCCGATCCGGAATAATAATCTGTGTTGCTCGATCCTATTTTATAGGTAATATTTGTGATCTTATTCCCATATCCTTTGCCGATTTTAAACCATAATCGATAGGCGTCAATATCGCTACAATCAACGGCGGTAATTGTCTTGTACCAGATAGCCAATCCAGCCCCGCTTGTGCCTGTCTGTTGGCTCTTGTTACCATCGATCAAGTCGGTAGTGTCATCGGTCATAGACAGGGCTACGCTCTCGCCAGTCCATTCGTCATCTTTGACTAATCCAATTTGAGTTTTTGACAAAACATCGTCGGCAATAAATAGCTCGTCAATCTTGCCATCGAAATATTCCGACCATCTCGAACCAATGTCTGGTGCGGTTGAATATGAATCACTTGCCAATAATGTACCGGTATAATTGTCATATTCTCGGTCTAATACGCCATTTATGTAAAATTTAATACTGTCATCGTCAAAAGTAATTGCCACATGATACCAAGTGTCATCGGCAAGGCTTGAGGTGCTATCATACCAGCCTTGAGTGGTTGATCCATTGAGCCACACCCACAATTTGCGATCTGTCCCGAACGAATGGGCAATCTTCCAATCGCCGAAATCAACAATATAATTAAACCCAGATTGGACATCACGGCGATAAATCCAAAAAGCAACCGTCCCCTTAGTCAATCGCATGTCTGAATATTCTTCCAGCCACACTCGCTCATCGGTAGCGTCCATATCAAGACAATAATGCGATCCGTCGTGTCCGGTCTCATAGGTTATTCCGTCATTGGTCAGGTGACCGACATGACTCTCAACGTCGTCTAATACTTCTTCACCGCTTCCTTCGTCAAACCTCCATAACCAATAATCAAAGTTATTATTGGCCGTCCAAGCTGATTCAAAATTATCGAGTGTCACTTCGCTGTCATTGGCGACATACTTATATATAATCCTCCCGATAACTTCTCGACTGTACATGTCTTCATATACTGCCACGACATTTTTGGCGTCAAACCGGCGCGAGTAATCACTCACATTGACTTGATATCTGAATGTTCCTGAATTTCCCAGTTCTTCATCGGGGTTTTCCAAAACCATTCCAGCAAATATCTTACGCCCGCAAGCAACACCGGCCGACAATCCGGCGGATAGACTGGTGGCGATAGTGATTGTATTGAGTGACGTATCAATGGCGGATATTACCGCCTTAACGTGCGTATTATTAATATCGAGATAAATAATATCATTGACTCTGAATTTTGAGGTATAAGCGAAAGTGTCGTTGACATATAGAATGTTGGTACTTATCGCCGAATCCTGCCGTAAAAAAAACCCTTCCCATATCTCAATCTCATTTCCTTCCGATACCGAATAGGCATTAACAACAAAACTAGCTGTGTTAGCTTGATTGTTAAGCGTGTCATCTATACTGATACTGTCTCGCTCCACATATTGAGTAATATCAGTTCCATTTTTGAATACTTTAATCAATTAGTATGAATTAAATGAGTATGTATTTGAAAGTTTCTTGATAATTGTGTCTCCGATTTTGTTGGCAAAATCTTTGTCGTTGCCGTATAGATTGTTTCCGGTGATATTGATAGTTATCCCACCACCTCCTCCCATTACTCCCAGTTGTCCACGGGAATTTCGTTTTAGTGGCATGATAGCTTCCGGCCCAGCCTCGCCCATCAAGCCCATTCCGCTTGCCATTGGGAATATGGTTGGTGAGTTTACTATTCCGCCGGTGGCGAATGGTACTATATTGCCGTTACTGAATATATTACCGTTGGCGTTTGGAGAACCTGAACCGCTTATCCAATTCGTCACTTTATTAATTGTTTGGATTATTGGATTATTCTCGACTGCACTCTTAAGATCAAGCCAAGATTGTTTTGCATTAGCAACCATTTCATTGAATATGGCAACAACTGTATTCTTTTTTTCTGTGAATATTCCGACAATTGAATCCCAAATACCTTGCGCAATTCCTTTTATTCCTTCCCATTGATTTTGAAAACCGGCTTTCATTATTACCCATGCTTTATCCCAATCACCTGTTAATATTCCCAATCCAATTCCAGCTACTACTTGAATTTGACCAAACCATCCTTGAAATAATCCCTTTATTATTTCCCAGGCTGCGTTTATTTTTGCTTTGTTTCCTTCAATATGTGTGTCCCATAATTCCTGTATATATTTTAAACCAATTTCCACATATGGTTTTAATTCATCGATTGTCTTTGTAATCTTATTTTTAATTATTTCCCACGCCTCGGTAATTATCGGAAGATAAACAGTTTTAAATATCTCAAATTTTTCTTTAATAAAATTAACCCATTCCTGCACCTTGGGCATTGTCTCTTTAATCCAGTTGAGCATTGTGTCTTTGAATTTAATAATTGCGTCGGCAATAGCCGGAATCCACACCTTTGCCCCTTCGACAAACTTATCCTTCCAGCCTGGTATGTGTTGATCAAGATAGCTTTTGATTTCCATTATTGCCGCTACTACTACTTGGCTCATTGCTGTCCACGCCTCGGTAAATAATGGCGCCCATGCTTCCCAGACTTTAGCAAATTCTGTCTGGATAATCCCCCATACTTCTATAACTGCGTCTCTTATTCCCCACATGTTATTGGTCCAGATTGTATATAATCCATAGACTGCAGCGATTAACCCGCCAAATACCACTGCCACGACTGCGCCAATTGCCAATATTTCCGGCGCAAAAATTGCCCCAGCGACGGCGGCGACTGCCTCGAATGTAGAAATTATAGTGGGTAAAGCAATTAATAATCCACCGATTGCGGTAACAACCAACCCTAATCCAGTGCCAACGGCTACTATTTGAGCGGTTAATTGAGGATTTTCTTTCACCCAATTTCTCGTATTTTCCAACATCGGCATAATCGCTTTTGCTAAATCTTTTGCATAAGGTAAAAGTTGATCTCCAATATCTCTTGCCAATAAAGTAAAATTATCAGACATATTTGACAATAGTCCATTAAGCGTTTTAGATTGTTCAATCATGAGATTATTAAATCTACCACCCTCACCACTCATATTTTGGAATGCTTTTTCGACAATTTCAAAACTTATTCCCCCCTGTTCTCCAAGTTCTTTGACTGTCTCGATTGGCACTTGCATAACTTTTGCTACTTCATCCCAAATAGGAATACCTGCTTGAATAAATTGGCGTGCTTCTGTTCCATATAATTGGCCAGCAGATCTTACCTGTCCATAAGCTAATGCTACTTGTTCCAGTGGAACAGATAACCCAGCCGATACATCACCTAATGATTTTAATGTAGGAAGTATTTTTTCTTGCTCAATTCCCATCGCCATTAATTGCTTAGCTGATGATTCCACTCCTGGCAATGTAAATGGAGTTCTGGCAGCGAAGTCAGTTAATTCTTTTAGTAAGGCCTGTGATTTTTCCGCTGATCCTAGCATAGTAGTAAACGATACTTTGGTTTGTTCAAAACGCGCCGATTCAGTTAGCGCACTCTTTCCTATTCCAACAAATAAAGCTGTCATACCAGCACCAAGTGCCGTGATTCCGATTCCAACCTCACGAGCATTACTGGCAATAGTAGACAGTGATTGCTTGGCATTATCACCGAATTGTTTAACTGAATTACTGGCACTGGCAAGTCCAGCACTCATATTGTTCTGCAAATTCAATTCTACTTTGACTTGTGTGTTTGCCATTATTTTTTATTATTAAATTTGGCTTCTTTTTGAAAAATTAAAATAGCGTCTTCTATAAAATCAGCGTCAAATTCAGTTTCTAGTTGTCTTTGTGTACAACAAAATCTCTCACATAGTTTTACGTCAACAAATCTATCGACAAATTTTAACTTTTCTTTACTTGTAATTAAAACTTTATTTCCGGAGGCCATACTATCAAAACAACGATTCTTCTCAATTATTCTGTCTTTTGAGCCCCTTTTTTTAGGTCTTCCTTGTATTCATCCAAAGTTTTGTCTTCCATGGCAGCCAATATCGTTGATAAGTCATCATCCAGCATTTTATCAATGTGCTCGGACGTTAGTTTTATGTCTTTCCCTTCTGAATCCACAAAATTACTTTCAACTATTAACAATGAAATTAAATCAACCAAATAACCAAAATGCTCATTAAGTGAAGGTTTAGTTACTGTGCCATATTTTTTAAACAATGATCTTTGTTCTTGAATGGTAGGTTTTTGATACATTTTAATTTCTGATCCTGGCATGGATGGTAATGTAATATCAATCACCCTTCTATTCACATTGAATTGAATTTTATTCATAAGTAATAATTAAAAATAATTAAGTAAATAATGGCGGTTTTGCGACTGATCCGCCAACAGTATTAAAAATTAGTCCAGATAGGAGGCTTCGGCGTTGTAAGCAATAGCTCTGATTGCCCGCGCGTCACTAGCATTATATTTACAGTCACATTCCAACTCAACCATCAAGACGTCATCACTACCTTTTGAATAATCCAATTTAGTAATGATAGCTTCTGAAATTTCAAACTTCAAACCATAATGAACAGCATTGGTATCAGTAGCCGATACAATTTGATCATTTTTAGCCTCCAAAATTATTGCCTTGCCCAATGATTTTAAGAAAAGATTTTGGTCATCTTTTGTCACAAAATATTTCTTCATTTTCAAAGTAGCGTCAAAGCCTTTTTTGGCGTACAGACTTGGGCCACGGCCATGATAACCAGCAAGGACATTAGTTCCGTACATGGTTTCGCCGTTATTCATAATAGACAAAGCCCAATCGAATCTATTGATTGCACTGGCAGCATCAGCCGCAGTTAAGTCTGCTCCGGTCTTAAATGACCAATGATGAAACATGCAAGGTCTGAATGTCCCATAGGTAGGAGTCTGAGGCTCAAGAGTTACGCGCGCCTTGTTGGCGATAGTGTATGAATTACCAAGGGTAGCAATAGTAATAGTGCCATTGGCGGTACTCAATGAATCAATGGCGTCCGCTTCGCTCTGTGGCGTCTCGTCATACACTCGTACGGTGTCGGCGGCGACTAGCCCGCCAATAGAATCAAGTTTGATAGCTACAGATGATCCGGCGGCGGTATCTTCAAGCAAATCAGCCTGATCAAAAAATCCAAGTGACTTAAAATCTACTTTGATTTTTGTTGTCTCGTCGGTAGCACTAATCTCAACGCTGTCCACATAAGCACCAAACAATCTATCAACTTGATATTCTTGCTTGTCGGTGGTGGCACTGTCAGTTGAACCGAAAGCCTGCTCAAGCGTAAACGATGGCGCTGTGTCAGCAATTATCATGGTGTGAGAATAGACACTAGCGTCTGTCGCGCTTGATATATCAGCACTAGTCAATCCGCCCAATACCCCATATAGCCAATAAACTGAATCGGTGTAATCATACTCAAACTCAAGCGATACATCAGTGTTAATCTTTCCACGGAAATAATTTAAACTGTTGTGGCGGTTGTTCTGAATTGAGGTATTCTTAATAATCGTTTGCTCCGCCCTGATACTGCCTTCCGGAAATCTTAAAAAGTGAGTTGGTTTCAAAGCTGTTCCGGCGGTGGTTTCCTTAATAACTGCCATGTATCCTTTTTTTGTGTAAGCCATATTATTCCTTATATATTATTATTCTTTTTCAATTCCTTTAAATTTCTTGTTTCGACCTTCCTTTTTTTCTTTGACTTCTTCGTCTACTATTTCAAAATGATTGCACAATTCCATTAATCTCTTACCCATGCTGTCGCTTAATTCCACAATCTCGCCGTCATTGGTTGCCGGTACATCGACAATTTCCAATCTTCGCCCTGAAATGTTTCTAAGTTTCATAAAATTCCTTATATATTAAATTATCTATCGCCTATAATGAGAGCCAAACAATTAACTATTACCTCAAATGTTGGATAGCCACGATCTTCATTCATTACATACTCGACCGTGGTTGGTCTAATGTCATCGCACGCCTGCACGGTTGCCCCTGTACTATCCACATAAGTCATACTCTTGTTACGCTCAATAGTTCCGCAAATTGTATATTGTCCGGTGGTTCGGTCGGCTCCGGTCTTCTCTGTTTGTTGGATAGCCTTCTCGACCATATAGACTTTATCTAGTACGCCCTTTGTGGCGGTTCCGCCAGTAGAATAAGTGCCAGGAGTAGAAGTATAAGCAACGCGAAAACTATTGGGCGTTGGTACATCATATATATTGCCTAATTTATTAAAAGCTGTTGGGGTAATTCCATCAATCGAAATACTATCACCAACAGAATAACCATGGGTGGCTACTGTAAATGTCACATATCCACCGGACCAGACCGCATTGGTAATAGTTTTAGCATTTTCGATATTATTATTGAAAAAGTTTTTTTGGTTGTATATAAGACGTATCTGGACGCTTGACCGTTTCTTATCGTATTCAGTCCCAAAACTCTCATACTCGGTACTCATTGGCATAACACAAATAACCGGAAATAATCTTTCCGGAATAGTCTTGGGATCTCCAAAATAGATCCTTGTTATATCAGCGAGTGGCGAACTTGTACCTGCCTTTGATTGTTTGAGATTATAAATAATCCCTTCGATGAGTCTATCCATTGTAAATAAATAAGTAAGTAATTATTTGAGACGTTGCTGTAAACTTTTCTCTACGCTTTTTTGAAACACTTTGACAATTTTTTCGTTCGTCTTTTCATTCAAATCTATCAATGCTCTCTTAGCCAACTTTCCTCCGCCTGATTGGTGATAACCGGCGTAATCAGCGTTAAATGTCATACTAGCGGAAGTGTCGCCGGACTTCTTAGTGATATTATCTTGAAGGTTTCCCGTCCACCTTAATATCCCTGGATTGCTTGGTGATTTCTTATAATATCCCCAGCGTTTAGATCTTGCCTTGGTAGTAGTAGCAGATAGTCCTTTCCATGCCGGACTTTTCTCTAAATTTCTGCCTTGAGTTTTAAATATTTCATCTTTTCGTTCTTCAATTACATCTATCGATTCACTCAATACCGGTTTCAAATTCTTCATGTCAACCGCTACATCGCGCAAGGCTCTTGCTAGTTCAGTTGCCCCGTTGATTGTAATATTGATTTGCATTTAAAAAACATCATTAACATCAAATATATTATCACCCTCTACCGCTCCGGTTGCCGAAATTTTACCGCCAACATTGGTACTGCCTCGGTCATATTCTGCGTTGTTGCTATCTAATAAAACAATCTTTTCATCTTCCAAATCCTGCAACATTGATTTTGCCAGATTAAGTTTGGTGTAACCATTCTTGTCGCTGTCCTGCGCCTCTGCGCCGTATTCTTTGATGAGAAGTAATCCACTGGCCCATAATGTTTCAACTGATTGAAGGTAGGCTTCGGCTTGGCTATTAGTAAAGTTGGTTGATAGTTTAGTGGCGTCATAGATCCGCGCCACAAATCCGACTACCGCCCCATGGGCCATTGAGACGTAGGAAGTCAAAGTGGCTTCGGTTAAGTCGGTATTATTGGTAAAACCGCTTTCATCTCGTACTAATTGGTTAGTTGTATAAGCCATCAGACTGTTTTATTAAGAATTTTATCTAAATATTTTTTTAAGTAATCAACCACCTGGACCGGTACATCAAACCCTAATTCTCGCAAGTTTTCCAAGACTGATATTGAGTCGGTCAAGAATATGAATACAAAGAATAATGATAGAAAAAATGTGTTGGTCATTAACATAATATCCATTCCCCTACCAATGATCAGAAATACACCATAAATAAATAATTTGATTATTCCCTTGAATATCCTGCTTGATTTTATATTTTTATATCCTTCTTCCCAACCGATAAACTCTTTATCTTTGAAGAATTGTTTGGTAATTCCGGATAAAAAATCAGCTAAATAAATAAGCACAATCGCAATAATAATTTCACTTCTCCCGTCGAATATCCCCCCAAAGAAAGCTAAAATACAACCAACAATCAATTTAATTTCGTTGGAGTCACCCAGTAACCTATCAATGTTTGTGGTGAACATTTTGGTATAGTTATTCATTTACTTTGAGGTTTAATTCTTTTATCACTTCTTCAATTACCAATCCTTCTTCGGCTTTGTTTGCCTCTAATTCTTTAATTTCTTGCTCGGCGTTGGGATAATCCTTATTCGCCTTGATAGCCTCGATTTGTTTATCAATCAATAACTGGTGCTCTTTCAAATCTTTGATTGAAAATTCCCCATATTTCTCACTACCGGCAATCATTTTTAGCTCATCTGCTATCTCAATTACTTTGTCATTCTCATCATATTGCTTTTCCATTTCCGCTAATGAATATTTACTCATTTTTTATTCCTTATATTATTAATTACCTAATCTCTTATATCCAATTCTTGATACGCCAGTCGCTCCACTTGTTAGTTTCCAATCTCCGGTTGTAGCGCTGTTTTGTTTGGCATATAGGCTTATTAGTGAGTTTGGAGTTTCAACCTTAACAATCCAACTAAAGTGAGCGGTGAAGCTATTCACGCCAGCCAAAGCGGCTGCTAAAATTGGAAAGCCAATTCCTTTGCGTTGAGAGTTAGCCACAGCGTTTCCGTCTTTATAAAGTTGGTATAGTGAATAGTTGGCGGCTGCACTAGCGGTCACGCCGGAGGCATCTTCGTGTATATCGGCAGTTATTTCGTAAGTTCCAGCCTCTGGAAGTCTTAATTCAAGATTGCCGGAAGTTCCAAAAGCTACCACCGCAAGACTTGTAGTAAGAGTGTAATCAGTACCACTACCTTGCAACATATTGCTCTTGGTATTTGGCAGTTGCTTAATCGTGTTGATCTCTTTTCTAGTATCAATCAACTCCTGCACGATATTCTTTTGTGGAATATTGAAGATTATTTCAGATTGCAGGCTTGGGTCTTGAGTGGAGTCCGCACTGTTGGCAGGAGAGGCAAGATAATAAGTATTTTTGGTTGGATTGGAGAAGGTTGTCGTACCATAACCAACTTTGTAGGTAAATTTCAAATCATCTTCGGCACTAGATAGGGTCATGTATTCGCCGTCATTGAGAATATATCCGGTGGTACTGTCTGCACTACCTGTTCCAACTTGTTGGGCATTGGTTGTACCCGCGATGTTTATATTGACACAAGGGTTTGTTTCTTGTGAATTATCGAAGTCTGTGAATAGTACGCCGTAAGCTATAGAACCACCAGAATCCATAAACTCAAAACAAGGTTGGACAACTCCATTTTCGTTTTGAAATTTATTTAATCTGAAATAAACTCTGGCTGGAGCGCGTCTTAATTTGACTGCTTTGGTTTCCTGAATAACTGAATTTATTGGATACATAATTGGCATTGGAATAGAAGAAGTGTCAATGTCCATCTTTACAATAATCGAAGACACATATCCAGCCCCAGCCGAGGCATAAGGTCTAACGTATAATACATTTCCTTTGTATTTATCGGTTTCGATGAGTATAGTTCCGGATATTTCAGCCAACGATTCAAAATCAGTAAAATTAATATTGTCTTCGGATAATTGTACTTTTACTGTTTCTGCGACGGTTAAACTACCGATATTAACAATAATTGACACTTTCTTGATTGGCAACAATGAATTAAATTTAAATGTTGCGTAATTTGTCGTTGAACACAACAATCCAGAAGATGAAGTCTGCAATAATCTTGATGTTCCTACCCGTCCGCTTATATCTGATATTGGCTCTACTAATCCACTTCCAAAACTTCGGTAGAAATCCAATGTGCCTTTCTTCAAATCATATATACCATCATTTACTATTCCATCTCTATCGGCTAGTAACTTGGTACTAACACCATTACTTATTAACTCAAATCCTTCACTGCTGCGGGCGTAAAGGACAATAAAACTAGCGTCTTCCAAGTCATCAGTGGTGTTTGTTTTCAACGTGCCATCGGCAACGGTTGACGTGAGGTGAAAATGATAAGCCCCACTCGTCCAAAATTCACCAGCACTAAAATAATTCCAACCAGCAACAACACTAGCATTAAGAATTGTTGACAACGTCCCACCACTAACCAAGTTATTACTAGCGTCATGAAGTGACAAAGTTAAATCACCAGTACCCTTATCTACTACATACACCCCAATTTTATATAGTTTCTTTTTGGTCGGAGTAAATGTCTGTCGATGAGTTGCCTCCTCGCTAATGGCAACCGGCATGGTGTAGGTGTTGGTATAGGCGGCGGTGGCGTCCAATGCTCCGTCAATTCCATCAAAACTTGAATTACCAACGAATATCGGTTTAATCTGTGATGGAAAAGCATTGGCATTGGTGGTGTCTGTTTCTACTTGCAATAATTGAGCTCCATTCCAATCGAAATAAGCGTCTTGGATAGTACCGGCAACCATATTATGCAAACCAATCACCATATAGCCAGCAGTAGCGCCGGTAGTAATAGTAGCTTGCAATAATGTCCAATCAACACTACCAGCACCCAATTTGTTTGAAGTGGCGGTAGTCAGAGTAGTAAATGAGGTGTCATAGGTGTTAATGGTGGCATAGACACTATCAGCGGTCAGTAATTTTCCTTTCGCAAAAATATTGAAAATGTATTTAGTGCTTGCTTTGACTGGTATTAACAATCTTTTTGTACCGGCAAAAGTGGCCGATAAATCATCGGCGGTATAGATTGAGGCTTGACCGGTGGCGTCTGTTGCTGATAACTTGATTGAACATCTCCCCGTACGAGTGATAGCGGTGTCAAATTCCGCTGATACAGCGGTGGCGGTTCGGACCATGTATAATCCAAATCGTTCCAAACTTTCCATAAATCCGGTATCAGTAATGGCGGTGTCGCCTGTTCCTTTATCAATACATTTTTGCAATCCACCTTTATTTGTCACCTGTATACGGTCAGAAGTAGGAGCTTGGTCTAGTAATGAAGTCCAATAGACATCAGTCAAATCTTTGAAAACATAATAGGAAGCGGTCATTGAAGTTCCGGTGTCCGCTTTCTTCCCGCGCCCGTGTCCGGTGACATAATCAATCCAGTAATCGCCATTGGCAAGTGAAGCGTCTGGTGTTCCGGTGGCAACTTCATTGGTGAAAGTGGTTGAAGTGAGGACAAGTGAAGTATCGCCATCACCACCCAAATAACTATTATTGGCGTCAAGGATTGGCTTTTTTGCCAAATAAAAGTCTTTGATAGTTCCGGCGGCGCCGGCGGTAATCGCTACTGTTTCACCAGTTACCGCAACCGGTGACATTCCTGTGATAGGAATTGAAACAACTCTTGATAATTGTGTAACTGGCATATTTTACCTCTTAATTATTAATCTCTCTAAATATTTTATATGTTGCTGTGCCTGTGGTGTCGGTTGTTGCTTTTTTCCCTCGGCATTTTCCGGTTAGATAATCAACCCAATAATCGCCATTAGCCATCTCGGCATCTTCTTTTTTTGAAATTTCATTCGTGAAAGCGGTTGAGGTAAGTGTCAGGCTAGTGTCACCATCACCACCCAAATAACAACCATTACTATCAGCTATTGGTTTTTTGTTTATGTAAAAATTAACCACAGTTCCAGCGGCACCGGCAGGAATTGTAACCGCTTCACTACTTATTGAATACGCGGTTATTCCTTGCATGGTCATAACTAATCTATTTGCCAAATGTTCTCGTTTGTTCGTCATTATTTTTTGATTAAATAATTTACTCTATAAGGTGGGGATGTTCAGGTCTCCCTACATCCACCCCACCCAAAGAAAAAACTATTCCGTAGCTACTTTTTTTCTACGTCTGCGGATAACTTTTTTTGGTGTCTCCGAGACTATCTCTTGCGAGATTTCCTTATCTTCAATTGTTCCTTCCTTTTGTTCTTGTGGCTCAATTACTTTTTCTTCACATAATTCAGCCATTTTGCAATTGATTAATGCTTTGGCGTCTCGATCTCTCATTTCGCATTCATCGCCTGCAACAAACCTGTCATACCCACTCTCTACATTGCCCAATATTCTTATCCTCATATATCCTCCTTAGTCAGAAATTATATATTCACAGAATAAGTTTAATTTTCCGGCGGTTAGAGTATCAACAGCACTTGTCAAAACCAATTCTCGTTCGGCAGTTGTCTTAATCGTGGCGGCGGCTTGTAATACGGCTAATTCCAAAGCGGTATCATGTGCGGCGTCGGCTCCCAATGTAGCAGTACCAATCAAAGTACCATGTACGCCAGCGTTCCAAGGTTCTGTCCCATCTGATATTGCAATTGCAGCCACAAAACAATCGTCACTTTGAGTTACCAATCCAATTTTGATTGTTGCACTATCGGTAGCGCTAGTGAATGTAGTTACCACATCGTACCAAGCCCGCAAGATGATCGCGTTGTCAGGGATATATACGCCTAATGTATGAGCTCCAGCGGTGGCAACGTCAACGCCTACTTCATAAGTAGCACAAGCATACTTTAGCGGGAATAAACCTTCTTCTTTTTCAACTGCACCACGTTTCATCTGAATTTCAGGAATAACCATTTTCATGTCTTGAATAATTTTACCCATTTTATTTCTCCAAAATTATTATGCAATTAAGCAATTGCATTTTGGATAAAGTAAGCGCAACCAGGAGCGACTGCTTTTTGGTCGTAATACATTCCACCGGCACGAACGAATAGTCCTTCTCTATCTTCTTCATCTGAACCACGCAATCTCTTAACTACCATATCAGTTCCCATCCATTTGTAGGTGAACCCGAGTGTTACCATTTTAGCTTCAACTTTAGGGGCAATATATGCCAACCAAGCGTGTTTGCCCCAAACTTGAGCCAAGCTGTCAGTTTGACCTTCGTCGGCGTCATTATAATTAGCATCGCCGATCAAGATGTTTTGCACGTCAAATGCTTCCGCAATCAAACTAGCTGTCAAAAATCCTTTACCGGAATATTTGATTCTTTCAATTAACGCAGGGTGTCGGCGAAGTTTCAAGAATACTGAGTAACCAATAATTATCGTATTTGGTTTTTTGCCAACTGCGTCCAAAACCGCCAAATTACCTGTTTCTATTTGAGCAAATGGATCACTATTATTCAAGTCGCTCCATTGAGAAGTTCCGGAGAGGGTAGTGTAAGAAGTCAGGTTTGAAGTTGACGACATGTATGATGCTAAAGAATATTCTTTGTCCAACATTAACCTATCAACTACATTTTCGGTTGCATCAACATACGGATCTGTCGGAGTTATTGCATTCTTTAAATCTTCGTTAGGCACAAACATTTTTAGCGCATGATCTTTACAGAAATAAGTTGACCCTTTGCTCAAACCAAGTTCTACTTCATGAGAATTGGCTCCCTTATCACGAGAAGTATCCTCACGTCTCATATTGCTTTTGTCATAAACAAAATGTTGAAAAGATTGTAATTTTACAGGCAATGGAGTGAAAATTTTATCAGCAATATAGTTTTCGTTCTTGTAGGCGATAGCGACATTTGTCAACATCGGATCTACACCTAAATATCTATTAGCCATTTTTTTTCCTTATAGTTTTAATTAAATTTAAGCGATGTAAAGATGTTCAATACACAATTGGACTGAGAAAATATCACCAGCGTCAGCGGCAGTCAAAGCCCGACCAATTACGATATTGCCGTCAGTTGTGGTTGCAATACCAGTACCGTCGGTGTGGGTAGTAATAAAATCACCAATATTAACTGAACCACCAGCAATAACCTTAGCAATTCCTTGATGTTGATAGGTAGCAGGTGTTCCGGCTCCGCCGTCATTTGCGCCTTGAACCAATACACCAACGATAAAGTCAGTTGCACTTTCGGCTACTTCCAATTCACCAGAAGCGTCCAATTGACAGATATAATATTCTTTTGCGCTCAAATCTTCACCAGCTTCAAGTGAGTTATAAGCACCTGTTTGTTTGTAGGCCATTTTTTTTCCTTTAAATAAAATTATTGATTAAGTTCTTTTTCGTATTCAGCAAAGAGCTTTTCGTTTGTTCTAGCCAAATCTTTAATGAATTGACCAAATCCAACTTTATCTTTTACTTCGCCAAACATTTTATCGACTGTTTCTTTGGCGGTAACCTTAGCACCTTCGCCATCGTGTCCAATTTCTTTGAAAGCAGATGTGCGGGCCAATTTGGTTCGAGTACCCAAAACTTTCCAAAGTAAATCACGTTTCTTCTCAGATAAAGACATAGCCAATTCAACAACGTCGTTTTCTTCTTTTGGCAACAATACACCTTTGTCATTACCATCTGAATAAACAAATGATTTAACTTTCTCAACCACAGAAAATCTCCGGTTTTCGTTTTCCAGTTTTGAGATTTGAGCTTTTAGTTCGGAATACTTTTTGTAATCGACTTTTTCGCTTGCCTCGACTACTTTTTCTTCTGATTTCTCTTTGTCTTTCGGTTCATCAACTGGTTCTTCTTCTTTTGGCTCTTCCTCTTTTTCCTCTTCTTCCTTAGGTTCTTCAACTTTCTCATCTTCTTTTTTTTCCGCTTCATCAGATTCTGATTCATCTTTCTTTTCTTCTTCTTTTGGTTCTTCGCCCTTGCCACCTTCATCTGTAAACTTGGCGACAATTCCTTCATACGCTTCTTTGTACTCTTTGACTCCTTTTTCGTGGTCACTCAACTCGTTGAAAGCCGATTCAAGGCTGTTCTTCTCGTCTTTAGTGATAGATTCGGAATCGTTGAGAGTATTGATTAGCTCCAAAAATTTGTCCATTTTTTCTCTCTTAGATTTAGTAAATAAATATATACTTAGTGCTTGGCCGGACGATTCACTTGCCATTAAAGGTTTCATAGCCTTGAAAAATGGCCTATTGGTAAAACCGCCGCCGAGCAATAAATTTGTAAATTCTTCTCCTGTCTCCTCATCCTCATATTCAAACGCAATTTCCGGCGAAAAATAGAAGTAAGCCCCGTCGGATAATATCCTGGAGCCTAGTTTAGTAATTTTAATTTTGGCAAATAATGCCATGCCGTCTTCGGATAGATATAATTCTTCGTACACGCCAAGAGCCTTGTGATCAGGTTCATGATTTTCGTCAGCAACAATCTCAATCCGGCGGGCAAATGAGTCAAAGTTTTGCTTGACTTCAACTAGGTCATTACTGGTCACTTTGATTTTTCCGTATTCCTGATGTTGCCACTCTCCCACACGCATGATCTGAATATCAACAATATCACCGGCGTTATATTGTCTATTTGTATCAAGACTCGAAAAAAACCAAGCATTTAATTTGCGCTCGGTAAGATTTGCTAATTTGTTTTTTTCTTTCGGCATTTTGACATAAAAAAACAAGGATAAAATAGAATTTTCCTCGTTCTTATTTTTTTCCTCGTGTTTTTCTAATATTATTATAACATTTTTTACAAACAAAAAACACCAAACTATGCACCATTCTCTAATACTTTGTCAAATAAATCTTTAAACTTACCTTTGATTGATTGCTTCAACGTCTTGATAGCCTGTTTATGTGACTCAACTCTATTCGGATAAAGTCCGGATGATTCATATTCTTTAACCTTTGCCTCACGATCTGCAATATCATCCTGAATAACTTTGATCGCCATACTTCCCTTTTGGACTATTGGGGCAATCAGTTCTTGTTGGCGGGATATATCGATGACTGATGGAATACTGCTTGGTATGCCGGTTATTTTTGGCTTCTGTGGCTTGAAGATTGTGGTCTTGTCGTCGCCAATCGGTATCTCGCGCGGGGCGTATTCTTCATTGAGTAATTCAACCCAAATTGATCGGCAATTTTGATGGTTTGGTGGTGAATACATTTGTTCTTCTTTGCTTCCTGGTTTGACAATTCTTCCGTCGAGAGAAAGGCAAGTATTTGTAGTACGATCATCCACTATCGCCGAATATTGTAATGCATACACTTTCTCCGGATGTAATGAATACACACTCGCGCGTCCGGTGTTCATTCCCCCGCCTATTGTAAGCGTTATTAGATTGTTCTTCGCTTTGGTGAGTACGCCTGAAATACTATCATTGACTAACCCCACCGCCTCCACTTCGCTCACATTCTTAATATTTCCCGCCGTCTTATTGATTAATTGAGTGGTGGCTAGGGTAGCGGTAGATACAATATCATTAGCAACCTTGGTGGCAAGTTGGGTGTTCTCTACGCGCATGACTCCCTTAATCATTCCACTGGTGGCGGGGATAGCCACATCCATCTCGGTCGCTACCGCTTTCTTGCCAACCTCAAACATTTCCAACTTAATATCGGTAAGCAGTGAGGCAATCTCGGCGGTATATTTGACACTCAAATCTTTTAATTTAGCGACGTCATTGTTTTTGACTGCCTTTTTGACCTGCTCTAGTATATCCTGTGTCTGACGGTCGGTAATCTCTGCCAATGCCTTGTCTAGTTTAGCAATCGCCTTGTCTTGGCTGTCCTTGATCAGATTAAAATTTACTTTGCGTTCGGCAAAGGTGAGGGGTCGCCATGCCTTCGATTCAAAATCATTGAACCTCAGCCCTTTTTTTTTAAGCCGTTGCCAATCCTCGGCGTTGTATTCTTTTTGTAGTTCCAAAATCAGGTTATTGTCTATGTACTGCGACAATTCGCTAAACGAGTTGTCTTTTTCAACTTTATTTTCGTTTATAGTTTCTTTTTTCTCTTTTAAGAAGTCTTTTTGACTCTGGTACTTGTTTTTTGCTTCTTCAATTTTGGTTTTGACGTCTTCAATCCGGTCATCAGCCGTGTCCCTGATATTATCTATGTCATCAGATAACCTATCACGCTTGTCCTCAATTGCTTCCTTTTCTTCGTCCGGCAATCCCTTCTTAGATTTTGAAAGTTGGGAGCGTTGCTTCTGGATAGACTTTATTTTAGCAGATTTTTCCTTCCTTAACTTCTTAATTTCTTCTTGATGGTTTTTTATAGTTGTTTCGTAAACTTTTTTATTATCTTCCATCACCTTTTTATCTGCTTCGGCGATCGCTTTGCGTTCTTCTCGGTCTTGCTTGAGAATGGCTTGAATTTCTTCTTTTCTTGCTTTAATGCTATCCCTGATTCCTTTAATTTGATTATTTAATTGTTTGCGTTGCTCAGCGGTAGCCTTTCCTCTTTCCATATTGGAAATAGCCGATTTGATGCCGTCAATCTGTGATTTTAAATCAGATACGCCACGACTTTTCTCGCCTATCTTTTCTTCTTTATTCTTTTTCCTGGTTGCCCAATATCTTTTTAGCCCTTCTGATATCTTCTTTTTTGTCTCGTCTGATACCGGCTCACGAAACTCACTATTACCAAGATTAGCCAACTCTGCGTCTAACGACTCTAATTCAGCCAATTCATCTTCTGGATTTAATTCTTCGGTTGGTTCCATTGAGTCTTCTGGTATACTTTCAACAGGTTCTTCGACTATTTCTTCTTCAATCTTAGCTGGTAATTCTAGCTTATCTCTTACAGCCTTCTCAACCTCGCTATCCATTGTAATTGTGCCAGATGATATTGATTGATTAATGTTAATAATAGACTCAGACACACTCTCTTTAGTAACTTTACTAAATTTAAGTGTCGGGTAATATTCGACATCAAAATTGAGATCAATCAATTCCGGTATTAAGTACCAATTGAACACATCCTCAATCGTCTTAACGACTCCGTTAATAACCATCACTGTGAAATCTGATTGGTCTTTCTGTAAGGCGTACGAACCGCCTGAATCAAGCTCTATCCATTGGGCCAAAATCACTTTGGCAATTTCTCGGTTGTAGTGATTAATTGATACTTGAATATTGCTGTTGGACAAGGCTTTGGTGTCGGCAAATTGCAGATCCCATCCATCGGCTTTTGGGCCGGTGAATACCACGCCTGTTTCTTTTGTTTGGCGGATGTTGGCGGCGATCTCTTTTGCTTCTGCCACATCTTCGGGGCTTGCTCCCTGCGGTGTCCAGATCATCGGGAATCCTGCCCCGCGTTCGTGACGGATAGCGTCAAATCGATACAATGTTTTCTTGTAAAACCATGGCATATAACATTCTCGACATAAACTCATTCCCTCGTAATTATTTCCCTCACGCCTGTATGAGAATATAAGTAACTTGTCGGCGGGAATATTGATCGTTGTTTGGTTGTTTCCATCTCTCAATACTCCATATTTAACTGATTGAGTAATCCCCGCACTCCCGTCATCCTGTTGCCATTTTTCGATTGATTGTTGGCGTCTGAATGCCAAATCTTTGAGCCAGATATGCTCGCCGTCACTACGATACACCCGCTCGAATACTGAATAACCAAACTCAAGACAGGTTAGTATCTCACCAAGTAATTGATTAAATGGTTTGTCAATGTTTTCAAATAATGCTTTTTCGACAAATTGAGCCACCTCGGCGTCTTGGTCTGATACTTCTTCATCCATTGGACAATATGGCTTGATTTGAATTTCGGTGTTGTGGATGGGTAATTTTACCACCTTAAGAATGGCTGAGATCATTGGGTCACTCCGGCGCATTTCTTCATAAACATCAACCGCTTTTGTTCCCTGTAAATCAGGATTGTAATCATTAAAAAGATAACCTGAATATAGGTCATCTCCACTTTCTCCCAACTCCTTATTTAAATCTCCCTTAGTAACCTGCTTACTTGGCTTGAATGTCTGCGCAATCTGCGATAATGATGATTTGGTTAATTGACTGAAATAACTACCGGCTCGCTGGAAGATATTTTTTTTCATGTGAGGAATTAAAAAACTTTGGTTGATAAATTGTTTTCCGTTGGTCGGTGTTTGACCAACTTATATTCCTCGTTTGTTTTTTTAAACTCTTGGCGGACAGTCTCGACGTCTTTCATTGCTCTGGTCTTGCCGGCTAAAAACATCAATCCATATCTTAAACTGTCGTAATCGTGGTCGTTTCCGTGCGTATCAACATCATCCACATTAGTTTTATCAAATATCAATGACGGGATAGATTCAATGGCGCTAAAACAGTTTTCGGTAAATTTTAATTTAGCTGTTTTCTCTTTCGTGTTTTTATCTTCGTAAACTCGCAAATAATCACGAAATAGATTGGCCCCAACATTACGATCATTGTTACCTGCCAATATTTTTATTCCTGCTTTGCTGAATCCGGCGTCATACATTATTTGACTGGCAGTCTTGCCTGTTTGCTCTGATCGTTTATTGATTAGCGATGGGTCAACTATACATAATCTGATTTGCTCTTCAGGTGTGGAGTGTTTAATTATCAGCCGGACAACATCGTCATATAACAGTTCATTTTTATTAATATTCCTGTATATTATAACATTTTTTTGGTTATTTATCGCCATCCAGTTGATTGATGATGGTGCGCCATATCCATAATCAACCGCCACAATCCGACGGGATATTGATTCGATCGGGATATATGGTTGAATAACATGAATATCACGATCAAACTCGGTAAAGAATTGACCCTCGAATACGTCCCAATTTCCGTCTTTGTATGCTTTTCGTAATTGCTCCGGTAGGTTCTCAAGCGATGACAAATAATCTTCATTATTATAGGCGTTGTCATAATACTTGGCCGGAATAAATGAGTATTCATTAGGGTCTTCATTATCTTTAAACTTCTGATCAATCCATAATCTTTTAACCCAAGCATGTCCGATTGAGCCAGGATTGGTACTAAAAAAAGCATTTGGAATTATTCCCTTGCGACTACTACGCAATGAGGACATCAGCGTCCTGAACTCCAACTCATTCCACTGCGTGAGCTCTTCGATACAAACAAAATCGTATTCAATACCCTGATAGTTCAACACATCTTTGAAGTTTCGGCAATAAGATAGCCTTAATGTTGATCCGTTGATAAATGTTATTTTATTATCTTGTCCGTTGTAGTGATACAACTCGCGCGGGACTTCCATCATAAACGGAATTAGAAAGTTTTCTTTGATTTCCGGCGATGTACGACGTAAAACCAGCCCCCGAACATTGGGAGCTGATAAACATTGCTTTAAGCATTCTGACCGCATGGCGTAAGATTTACCACCGCCTTTAGCCCCGCCAAATAACCTGTATTTATGCGTATCGTCGCTGAAATCTTGTTGCTTGTCCTGGAGATTATATATCACTTCATTTTTCATCTTTTGGTTTGATAAATTCAGATTTTTTTACACCAAATTGAAAAGTAAATTGACCATCGACTTTAGCGTCGATGCTCTGGTCTGGTGCTCCAATAGTATAATCAAGAAATATCTTGCCGGCTGATACATTGTCGTGATTAATAAACAATTTAAACATCTTATCAATTGTCATCAGTACACGCTTGAGTTTGATAATCTTGCCGGTTTTCGGGTCGGTTGCTTCTATTAATTCCGCACCAAAGCGTTTAATTTCTTCTTTTAATGCTTTTATCTCAACATTCTCAGCCTTTGGCTTCGGGCCGGAATTTGGTCTTGCTCCACCTTTTTTCTTTGGTAGTTTTTTAATTTTTTTCTTAGTTTGAATATTCATAATTATTCAATTATTCAATCAAATGTCAATAGCTATTCTCTCTGCCTTGTTCCCTGTATAGTCTTCCCATCTTTTAATTATTACATCGCAGTATTTTTCATCCAGCTCCATTCCGTAGCAAACCCTATTAGTCTTCTCGCAACCGATCAGTGTCGATCCAGAACCAAGAAATAAATCGAGTACTATGTCTTCTTCTTTCGAACTGTTAAATAAAGCAATTTTGATTAGCTCTATTGGTTTTTGAGTTGGATGTTGATAATTTGAATCTCTGCTTAGAGTCCATATAGTAGCCCCCCCCCTTCTCTTGCTTCTCTGCTATCTTTTTTAAATTTGCTTTCAATTTATCTATGCTCCAATTCTCATTCCATACTGTATATTGACATCGGTCTCCATAAAACTTTACCGCTTTTTTTCCATATGTTGCATAAAATATTGGCTCATGCTTCCATCTGTAATCACCCCATCCCATACTCGCAACAGTTTTGTTCCAAATTATTTGATTTTTAACTATTAAATCAGTTTTAACCATGGCTTTTTCAAAAATAATTTGGCTACTGGAACTATGGCATATATAAAAAGGACACGATATTTTACATCCGTTTTTGTATGATGAAAAAATTTTGGAAAGAAAATCGTCAAATTCCGGATCGCTCATATTATCATTCTTAATCGTATTGCTTGTTTCCTTTCCTCGTCCTGAGTAATTGACATTATATGGAGGATCAGTAAAAACCATATCTGCTTTTTTTCCGTCCATTAATTTCTCAACGTGATCAATATTGGTACTATCTCCACACATTAACCTATGTTTTCCCAATTTCCAAATTTGACCAAGTTTGCATATTGGTTCTGGTGCCTCCGGTACGACATCGTCTTGCGGATTATCGCCAAAGTCTTCAATGATATATTGTTCCTCAAGTCCATATCCCTTCAACTCTTCCACCTCATAATTACTACTCAATATATCCATATCCCACGAGCTAAAACCGATATTATCAACGACCACAAACCGCTTCTTCTCTTCTTCCGTCATGTCCCCGCAATCAATCACCCAATTATCATCAATCTCGGTATAACCAAGCTCTATCAATGCCCGCAGGCGCATATTGCCACCAAGCGCGATATTATCGGCTTGTTTATCAATTACAATCGGGCGTAGCCTCATCATCTTCGGGAACTCTTTAATCGACTTGCACAACGCCTCAAATCGTTTGTCTTTTATCGCGCGCGGATTGACCGGATTTAATTTTATATCAGATATTTTAATCATTGATTTAATTTAATACTCAAATTTAAATAATCATCAATCATATTGAAATTAATCAACTGTGACTCAAACCCAAACTCAATTATCTTGACAATATCTTTACATTCTTTTGAACTAAACTCTATATCAAGCTCAGTAGAATGCAAATCTTTCAATTGATTTCTCAATTCTTTCAATTCAATTTCTTTCTTTAAAAATATATCGCTCTTTACTTCATTTTCTTTCGGCTTATTTTGGCTCAAAAATCCGTTAATAAACTCCATTTTCTTTGATAATTCTTCCAATTTTGGGGCATATTCACGGGCCGACTCTTGCACCTTCTTATTGAACCGACTGAATACGCCGGCCATTCTGATTGTCTTGGGTGGGAGTTGATAAACGATGTTCGATATTATTGATAGTTCTCTGACGTTTAATTTCATTTTGTCCTTTTTTACATAAAAAATAGTCAATCCGCCACGAGGAAACGAAACAGATTGACTAATATTATTATAACATTATTTTTCCAGGTGGCTATAATCATTATACCACAAAAAAACAACCTAAATCGTGGATAGGTTGTTTTTTAAATTCTCAATAGCTGAGAAAAATATGAATTACTTATATTGTACTATGTTTTTTTCTAAAATCAATTATCAATCTTTTCATTGATTGATAGTCAATCACGTCGTTGAGAAAAGTGTTTGATGTAAACTCAAATCCATTCTGTGTGACGACCGATGTAAATTGATAGTTGTTGTCTGATAGCCAT
>Ga0172381_10001621_pt1 | contig 25994 bp, 24 predicted proteins | sample Leawel6488metaG_FD_119754 | JGI IMG/M metagenome (GOLD analysis project Ga0172381, IMG submission 119754) | Leachate microbial communities from a municipal landfill in Southern Ontario, Canada - Leachate well 64-88 metaG | ecosystem: Engineered > Solid waste > Landfill > Unclassified | place... | reverse complement strand
TGTCTTAGGAATGTCATAGCCGAATCTCTTAAAGAGTTTAAGTTTATCCTGATCCTGCTTAAGTAAATTATTCATTTATTCAACTCTCCTTACTGGCCCACCTTCAATTTTTAACGCCTTAGCGTTCAAGAGCACATCCGCAACTTTCTTATGCGCTGAGTTTATAATATTGCCAAAGGTCTGCCTTGAAATATCCATCTTCTTGGCCGCATCTTCTTGATACAACCCATCCCAATCCGCAAGCCTCACTGCTTCTAGCTCATCCAGAGTGAGATTCACTTCTTCTAAGCTATCCAAAGGGATACCGCGAGGCTTAAAGTAATTTGTATCAGGACTACATCTTATTCTTCTGCATCTACACGGTCTAGACATGTCTACCTCTTAGCGTTATTGGCATATGCTAATAATATACCTCGAATTATGTTTTGTCAATTGTTATCTTAGTAGTTAATTATCTAGGGAACTCAAAAAATGACTTACCCTAAGAACGTTCTTTATAAACAGGTTGGTTAGAAATCGGAGAGAATTTTCTCAATAGCAGGAATAATATCAAACTTTGTTTCTGATTGTGATTTTAGAAACTACCCGCAAACTGAATAACAACTCCAAAAAAGATACTTACGACTAATAACAGCCCAACCACTCGCAACGTATCTTTAAAATCTTTATTTTCTTTAACAAGAACAAGCAACCCCAATCCTGCTGCGGAACAAAGTCCGGCAACCATCGCTCCAAAACTAATCGCTCCTTTGGCAAAAAGTTCCGCCAAAACAACCGAAGCAAAACAGTTGGGGATAAGTCCGATAAAAGATGCTAAAGCAGGCTGAAATACTGTGCCGCTTAAAAGCAGTGACCCAATTCTTTCTTCACCGATTTTTTCTACAAAAAAACTCAAAGCTATCGTTAAAAACAACAAGAATACAAAAATTTTTAAAGTATGCCATAATGGATGGAGAATTAACACTTTTAGTTTCGAGCGCGTTCCATTGATTCCATGAGAACAGCACCCGGGATGCTCTTTAACAATATCAATATAAGAAGCAGATGTAAGAGTTTCTTTTTTTAACTTAGATACAGATCGAGTTCGTATCCAATAATCAATAGTAACACCAGCGATAACTGCAATTACTACCTTAATAATAATAAGCAGTCCCACCATATTTGCCTTGTTCGGCATAGACAAAAGAACCGGAATTGCCTCATCCGAAGTCGATAAGAAAACAGCTACGAGTGTACCGACTGAAATTAAACGTTTGACATACAAAGCGGATGCGGCCACTGAAAAACCGCACTGCGGCACACAACCAAACAACGCTCCTGCCACAGGCCCCCAAGCACCTAGATGCATAATAAAATGGCCCATGCGATTACCATAGCGATATTCCAGGAATGCTACCAAGAAATATATTAGCGCTAAAAGTGGAACTAATTTACCCGTATCTATCAAAGCTTCCATAAATATTTGCACTCCTCACCTCCTGCCTTCTAGCATAATGTATAGATTAAGATTGTATTTATTTGCATGCTGAACAGAGCCCTTCGATTTGCATGGTGTGCGACTCCACTTTGCCGCATAAATTCTTCTCAATAAATTCCGACACTCCTGTAAAATTACAATATTCAACCTCTTCGACTTTTTTACATTTTCTACAGATGAAATGATGGTGATCTTGGTGAGGCTTCTTACACAAACCGTAGTAAATCTGCCGATTCTTATGCTCAACCTTTACCAGAATTCCTGCTTCTTCTAATTCTTCTAAGATTCTATAAACTGAAGGTAGGCCAACCTTAAGAGACCTTTTCTTAAGTATCACTCTTATTTCATAAGGCCCTAAATATCTGCCTTCCTTTAGGAAAAGCTCTATAACGGCTCTTCTGCGGGGAGTTATTTTTAGGTGGTTTTCTTTTAAAGTTATTAAGTAGTTATTGGCATCCATATGTTAAAGAGAAATGATTTCTATTTATACCACAAAGAGATTCCTTGTCAAGAAGTATCCTTCTCCAGGACGCCCAGAAATATGGCGTACAGAAAAACCACCTCCTCCTAGACATTTATTTATCTCTTTGCTATGTCGTATTAATGAATTACTTCGTATACTACTTACCGGAAGATAAAAACAGAATTCTATCTAACAAGCTCTCATCCAATAAATTACTAAGCCCTCTTAAATAGCACTTACCAAGTCTTTGTTAATATCAAATAAATACGTCAATAAACGTTAAATATCAACTTTCAATATCTAGAGATATTCAATGGTCACCAATTTACCCATCTTCTTCAGCTTCTCAACGATTTTCTGGACAATAACTAATCTAGGCAGGACACCCATCTGGCGGAAAATAATGTTTTGATACCCGGGGTTAGCGGCCGTTCCCACCAGCAGGTTTACCGCATCAGCAGAACGTAGAAATAAACAAAGGCTGGAAACACAAGAATCCGCTTCATAAGAACGCGGATCCTCTTCCAAAATATTATAAACCTGGTTCATAGTTAAGGCGCCTTCAGTCACCAGATCAATACCGGCAATCTCATACTGCGGCGGCTTATAATAGGCTTCGGATACCGGTTTGCTCCTGACCGGCACACCCAAACACTGTGCGGCGATATCGGCGGTAGTCGAACCGCAAATAATCTTATTCCCGGGCAGGCGCCGAAAACGTTCGATAACTTTCTGGTCAGATTGGCGCTGGGCCGGCGGTCCGGTAAGTATATGCACAGTTTTTGCCTTACGGCACTGCAAAAATACAACCGTGGAGTCATCGCCATAATCCGGGCCAGAATACTGACGGACTTTCTCGAGAATCATCCTGGGCATATCCTTCATCGCGGCCTGTTGAGAAAAAGCGGAACGGATCAACTGAGCTACTCCTTCCTCTTTCCAGCCAAATTTGAATACCCTGCCCATACCAGCCTGGGATACGCCATCGCTAAAGAGAAATAAAGAACTTTGCATATGCAAACGGAAATAGGTTTCGGCAATCACTTCATTACCCAGAGTAATGAAACGCTGACTGGCCACCGAAACAGCCATTTGCTCTACAATCACCGGTGCCGGCATTTCATAAGAAATTATCGTCACTTGACCATCGCTAAGAATACGGCAAACACAAAATGCGGAAAATGGAATATCCTGAGTACGAGCGGCATGCATCGTCATTACTACCTTAGCGCAGGCCTGACGCAAAGAAAAACCCAAACGCAGAAGTTCCATTAAACGGTTAGCCGCCATCACTGCGGCAACGTGGGCCTTAATTCCACTACCTATCCCATCGCAAAGAATCACCGTAGTAGCTTCTTCGGTCCGTTCGGAAAGCACATAGTCTCCGCATACCGTCCCTGCCGATTTATTTACCTGAGCAATAGATATGCCGATATATTTTTTAGGATTTGCCAGGTTTATCTTCATCACTTTCATTCAAAATCATTAGTTTATTTACCAGCTCCTCGCTTTTAGCCGTATTTTCTCCCAGAAACTGAGCGATATTCTGAGCCATCCTGATCTGGTGTTCAAGCAATTCTTTGGCCTGCTGAACAGTTTGATCTTTTATCTGACGCAATTTATGTTCGTTATCGCGCAAACCCGAAATATCGACAAAAATGCCGACAAATTGTTTCTCTTCACGCAAAGCGTAAATTAACTGATGACAACTCAAGTTATATTGGCTAAACTCCACAGTCTCCACCAGGCATTCCAGTAGCCCGGAAGCAACTTTTTCAAAAGAAGCCGGATCCAGCAAAAACGAAATGTGTTTACCTAGTGCAGTATCCATGCAGCCGAAGAATTTTTTAAAAGCCTTGTTCATATTAATAATCCGCAAATCCTGATTTAGAATGACAATGCCATTGGGGCTGGTTCCGATAATCCGGTCAGTCTTACACTCCGCCAATCTACGCATATACGGAATACACATTTCCGCCTCTGCCATCCCCTGGATCACCGCGATCGCTTTTTGGCGGCAACTGTCATATCCGCAGGCCCCGCAGTTAAGCTGTTGGCTTGGATCGGACTTACCGGTCTGCTCAAATACAGCCTGGATCTTATCTTCAGATACCGCCACACAAAAATTGCCTACCTGCCCGAATTCCGCATTCAATATTTTGTCATCAGCAAGCGGCTTCATGCTTTCTTTGGCATACTGATGACAATAATCTAATAATTCCTGACGCCGCTTAAAAACATTATCATCAGTATCCATTGCCGGCCCATTGATGCAGCCCTGATTACAAAACAAAGGCTCAATAAGCAGATAACGATTATTCTTTGGAACAGCCTCAAGGATACTCTTGACCTGTTGGGGCCCGCTAACCTGCATCACCTCCACCTGCAAACCGTCGTCACTAACTCCGGCGGTCTTGAGCAAACCACCGGGTAACGGAAAATAATTTGCCATCTCTACCGGTTCTTCATCAAAAGAGCTTTCTTCGCAGGAAGCCAGGTCGATTCCGGCAGAATCCAACCAATCCTTAAGCTCGATAAAAGTAAGTACCGCGTCAACGGCCTGACGCGCTTGTTTCCATTGCGCCTCGGATTTTTTGGCGATACAAGGACCGATAAAAACAGTCTTGGTATCTTTACCGAGCTTTTCTTTCAGTATACGGCAATGCACGACCATCGGTGAAGCCACCGGGACAAGATATTCGATCAATTGCGGCTGATAACGTTCCACGTAATTAATTAATGCCGGGCAGGCCGTGGCAATACAGAAACCCTGTTTATTTTTTACGGAGCGATAGGTCGCCTGCGCAACCTGATAAGCCCCCCGGGATGTCTGGCCGATATAACTAAATCCCAGCCGGCGTAATGCCGAAGCCAGACGCTCTCTCTGCCACTTGTTAAAGGCCGCGGCAAATGAAGGAGCTAAACTAACCGCTACTTTGGCGCCGCCGGCAAGCATACGCTTAACAACCTCCACATCCGAACGAAAAGTCTTTGCCTGCTGCGGGCACTCCCGGATACAGGTACCGCAGGCGATACAACGTTCTTCATCAACATATGCCTGGCCATGATGCATACGAATAGCTTTCACCGGGCAGACGCGCACACAACGGTAACAATCCCGGCAACGCGCGGTAAGAGTGAAAACAACCTGCTCTGGATTATTGTTTTTCATAAAGCTTCCTGTATTTTTTCTTTCAATCTTTCGAATGTGCAATGCTCAAGCAATTCTTCGCCGATCTTAACCATCGGTCCGCAATCGCACTTTTCAAAGCAAAAAGAAGTTTTAACCTCAACGTTATTGCTTAAATTATTTTTAATAATATAGTCCAGGATCTGGCGCAGCAACCCCTGAGCGCCCTTTAGAAAACACCCCGTGCCAAAACACACATCGACCTCTATTTTCTTATCCAGCACCGATTCATTAATCCTGATTCCTTCCTCAAAAATACGCTTACGTCTTTTATAATGAGTATGCAAAAGAGCATGCGCCTTAGGTCCTCCTGCCGTACCCAAAAACGTTTTATATACCTCGGCAATATAAGGATTGTCCTGGGACTTATGTAATTGCAGCATCTTATCGCTCTCATAAAGCCCCTTAGTGCGCATTTTCTTTACCTGCGGGTCACGATATACCGGTTGACCCGCCCCGCCTACACAGCCTCCCGGGCAAGCCATAACTTCTACAAAATCATACTTAAGAATACCCGCTTTGATCTTTTCGATTAAATCACGCGCATTCTTAAGGCCGCTGACTACCGCCAGCTTAAACTCCCGGCCGTTTAAGATTAAAGAAGCCTGCCTGACTCCACCCTCACCGCGCACCGCGCCGAACTCATAGTTATCGCTTTTGTTACCGGTTATCTTTTCGGCGACAAACCGCAGCACCGCTTCACTTACTCCTCCAGAGGCCCCGAAGATCACTCCGGCGCCAGTCTTAAAACCGAAAGGGAGATCGAAAGATTCCGGCTCCAAGGCGTCGAAACGCAAGCCGGATTCTTCAATCATCCGGCATAATTCCTGGGTTGTAATAACGTGATCCACGTCGGAAACACCTTCCCGTTTAAACTCCGGACGTTTAGCCTCGAATTTCTTGGCGGTACAGGGCATAATCGAAACAACGGTGATATTTTTACGCTCAAGGCCCAATTGCGCGCTAAGCATTTCTTTACTTAAAGCGCCGAACATCTGCTGAGGCGAACGGCAGCTGGAAAGATTTTTGAGTAATTCCGGATAATATTGTTCAGCAAATTTTACCCAGGCCGGACAGCAAGAGGTAAACTGCGGGATAAGTTCATTTTTATTAATCCGCTCGATAAATTCATGGCCCTCTTCGATAACTGTCAGGTCGGCGGTAAAAGAAGTATCGTATACCTTGTCGAATCCCATGGCGCGTAACGCGCTAACAATCTGTCCGGTGGAAGCCTCACCGGGCTCAAGGCCGAACATCTCACCGACGGCAACGCGCACCGCCGGAGCAATCTGGGCAATCACAACACGCTTGGGATTATCCAAATCCTTCCAGACTTCTTCAACTTCCGACTTCGGAGTTAAAGCGCCGGTCGGACAAACCCGGCTGCACTGACCGCAATATACACATTCCACATCTCCCAAATCTTTACCGAAACACGGCATAACCGCCGATTTCGAACCGCGATAAGCAAAATCAATCGCTCCTACAGATTGGATCTCCGAACAGACACGCACACAATCGCCGCAAAGCACGCACTTATTCGGATCGCGCACCAGGGAGCATGAAGAAACATCTAAAGGCCCCTGGCGAAGAGTATTTTTGAACCTTACTTTCTTAATCCCCAGCCTGCTGGCCAGGGATTGCAATTGGCAATGATTATTCTTCGGGCAAGTCGGACACCCCTGGTCATGATTAGCCAAAAGCAACTCCACAATAATTTTACGCATAGAACGAATCTGCTCGGTATTGGTGCGCACGATCATTTTATTTTCTACCGGAGTAGAACAAGCCGGTTGAAGGCCGCGGCCCTGAATCTCCACCATGCATAAACGGCATGAACCGTAAACGCTAAGCTCGGAATGATAACAAAAAGTCGGCAGGTCGATCTTTGCCTTACGCACTAATTCCAGCAGATTACGTTCACCTTCTATCGGTATCTGCTTATTATCGATATTCACATAAGCTATTTCCTTCATCTTCCACCCCCCAGAATCGCTTTAAACTTACAGGCCGCCACGCAGGCTCCGCACTTTATGCAAATTTTCCGGTCGATAACATGCGCATAACCGGCTTGGCCGCTGATAGCGCCAACCGGGCATTTCCTGGCGCAAAGGGTACAACCCTTGCACAGCGCCGGGTCAATATTGTATTTCACTAAAGCCTTGCAGCGGCCTGCCGGGCAATATTTATCTTTAACATGCGCCAGGTATTCTTCCCGGAAATAGCGTAAAGTCGACAAAACCGGATTCGGCGCGGTCTTGCCCAGCCCGCACAAAGAACCTACCTGCACCGTCCTGGCCAGGTCCTCAAGGATAATCAAAGTCTCTTCATCAGCTCTTCCTTCAATAATATCATCCAATAGCGCAAGCATCTGCTTAGTACCTTCACGGCAAAGCACGCATTTACCGCAGGACTCATTCTGAGTAAACTGCATAAAGAAACGCGCGATACTCACCATACAAGTATTGCTATTCATTACCACCAGCCCCCCGGAACCAATCATCGCACCCACCTTACGCAAAGAATCGAAATCCATCGGGATATCCAGATGCTCCGGAACTAAACATCCTCCCGAAGGCCCGCCAATCTGCACGGCCTTAAAAGGTTTATCCGACAACTTGCCATTATCGGCGGTAACCCCGCCGGCAATCTCATAGACGATCTGGCGTAATGTCGAACCAAAGGGGACTTCAATCAAACCGGTATTGGCTACATGCCCGGTAAGCGCGAATGTTTTAGTCCCCGGAGAACCGGCAGAACCGATCTTGCGGTACTCCTGAGAACCCATACGCATAATTAAAGGAACCGTCGCCAAGGTTTCCACATTATTAATCACCGTCGGTTTACCCCTGAGCCCGCTTTGCGCCGGGAATGGCGGTTTCGGAGCAGGCATACCACGCTTACCTTCAATAGAAGCAATCAAAGCGGTCTCCTCCCCGCAGACAAATGCTCCGGCTCCTTCCATTACTTCCGCGTTAAAGTTAAAGCCCGAACCGAAAATATCAATCCCCAATATCCCTAACTTGCGGGCATCCTCCAAAGCTTTACGCATACGCCGCACAGCAAGCGGATATTCCGCGCGCACATAAACATACCCCTCATCCGCGCCGATTGCCCGGGCGGCAATCATCATCCCTTCAAGGACGCTATGAGAATTTCCTTCCATCACGCTGCGATCCATAAACGCACCCGGATCGCCTTCGTCTCCGTTACAAATAACGTATTTCTTATTATTTTTCTGCTGCAATGCAATATCCCATTTCTTACCCGTAGGGAAGCCTCCGCCACCGCGGCCGCGAAGCCCGGAAGCGATAATTTCATTACAGATATCCTGAGGTTGCATAAAACAAGCCCTAAAAGCAGCCAGATAGCCATCCCGGTAAATATATTCACGAATATCCTCCGGATCAATTTGCCCGCACTCCTTAAGCACAAAACGATGCTGCTTCTGATAAAAAAGAATGTCTTGTGCACTAAGACAAATTTTCCCGGAAGAAGGTTCCTTATATAAAAGGCGCTGAACTGCCTGCCCTCCAACTAATGTTTTAGAAACAATCTCTTCGACATCAGCGGCTCTAACCCGGGTATAAAAAATATTCTCAGGCAGTATTGTCAAAAGGGGGCCCATCTGACAAAACCCCTGACAACCGCTTTTAGAAATAAAAACCGAATCGGCTGCGGGCTTATCTTCATATTTCAGTTCCAATTTAACATCCAAGCCGCGCTTTTCTATCTCTTCTGCCAACCGGGCATATACTTTCAAAGAACCATTAGCCACACAACCGGTCCCGGCGCAAATAATCACTCTGTGTTTTATGTTTTTTAATCCTTCAAAGAATTCTTTTTGTATAGCTTCAAAATTTGATAACTTTCTTTCCATTGATAAGCTCCTCTTTCTTCATAATTTCATCGATCACCTCTACCGCCTTTTCCGGAGTCATCTGCCCGTAAACTTCATCATTAACCACGATTACCGGAGCTAAGCCGCAGGCGCCCAGGCAGGAAACTGTCTCAAGCGTAAATAACATATCCGGAGTGGTCGTTGCGCTTCCTTTAAGTCCTAATCTTAAACCTAACGCATCAAGCAAAACCGTTGATCTCTTGACATGACAAGCCGTCCCATCACAAACCCGAATAATATATTTGCCTTTTGGTTTCAAAGTAAAATGGGAATAAAACGTCGCCACACCATAAACGCGGGCAGGAGTCAAATTTAAAGAAGTCGCCACAAAAGCAAGAATCTCCTCCGGTAGATAACGATATTCCTCCTGCACTGCCTGCAAAATAGTAATTAGACGACCCGGATTACGGTTATTTTGTTCAAGAATCTGACAGACTTTTTCCAGCTTACGTAAACCTTCCATAATTTATCCCTCACTTTCATCTCTCCGCTAACAATAAGGCTAACCGCTTGGATAAGACGGCAAGCGATGAAGCCAGATTCTCATGCTGCACAATGATGCCTTCAGGAGCACTAATCTTTACCGGAGCAAAATTCCAAATCGCCTTGATCCCGGCATTCACCATAATATCGGTAAGCTCTTGCGCACAAGAAGCCGACGCAGTCAATATCCCGATCTTGACCCCAGTACGCTTAATCATATCAGGAAGCTTTTTAACTGATAAAACTTTTTTACCATAAATTTCAGAACCGATCTTATCAGCAGAGACGTCGAAAGCCGCAATAATATTCAATCCGTAATCCTTAAAACCCTGATAACCTAAAAGCGCCGAACCAAGGTTTCCCGCTCCTATAAGGTAAGCCTCACTGGCATTATTCCAACCGAGAAATATCTCAATCGCTTTGATTAACTCTATAACCTTATAACCAACCCTCGGCCTTCCCTGCGCACCGGTAACTGCCATATCTTTACGCACCTGGATTGCCAGAGTATTTAATTCTTCGGCGATACGAGCGCATGAAATATACTCCTTGGGCGCATCAAGATTAATTTTACGAAGATACTGATAATACACCGGTAGCCTGCGTAATACAGGCTCGGGAATCACATTTACCGTCATTTCGACAACATTCTGTTTCATCATTACTTTAACCTCCGGGTTAAATAGATAAATATTTATCAATAAAAGTATATCTATAAAAATTTATCTTGTCAAGTAAAAATTACCCACCAAGGTAATCAAGATCGTAACTTTCAATCTCCTAATAGATGGACTAAGGCAGGAAATACAATTTGTGTATTCTAAAGACTAGAAAACTAACGTGACGAAGAACAAGTTCATCTTTACTCTTCTTTGATCATTTTTGAGCTTTTCAGATCAAACATCTTTCTTCAGATAAAGTAATCTTCGGGTAACGCCGAATAATATCTTTGTAAAATTTCCACAAATCTTTGGTAATTCATCTAAGTTTTAGTTATTTATAATAACTATCAGCCTATTACTCTCAGTTAATCATAATTACGCTTTATTCTTTCACTAGCCGCATGAATCCAAGGCTTTCTTAATAGTAGCATTCGCAATAACCAAACCAACACAAGAGCGCAAGATAAACCTCCAGCAATCTTTAGCAACTTATAATTTAATTTGTGTAAAACAATACTACCGGACTTCATCTTTGTTATTGTCTTTGCATGAATATCAAGATCCCCTCCGTGCTCTAGGCAACTACGATGAAAAATTCCGGTAACCTCAAGAGAATCACCTATTGCATTATAACTACCCGCATAATGTAAGTCCTTGATTAAATCCTTAGTTGCCCATATACCGATTGCATTCTTACCGTCATTTACATTTATCCAAGCATAATCTTTGCGTATCATTATATCCCCGATAATCTCACCTGAATAAGATACCGTTTTACCATCGTAATCTTTTGCATCGTTAATTAGCCCACTACTTGAAACAATCTGAGCAGAGCAATAAACATATGGCAATAACGACAAACTGCTTATTAATAATAGATAACTAAATACTTTTCGTATCATTATTTTCCTTTTACCATTGCTACAACAAAACCGCATAAAGCAAAAACTGACATAAATTCTAATCTCCCTGCCCACATTTGAATAATATAAGTTATTTTTAATATCACCGGCATACTCGTATCCGTAATGCCACAAGATAACCCGACATTCGCAGCAGCAGAGGTAGACTCAAAAAGAGAATCTAAGAAAGGATACCCGCACCAAATACCTATTAGCGCGCCCAAAAAATATAAAATTATATATGAAAAAGTAATGACTAAAACTCCCCTTACCTGTCGATCTTCCAAAAACATCGTCTTTATATGATGAAATTTCTGCACTACTATTGCTCTATCAGACAGGACAAATCTTTTTAAATCTTCCCTAAAAGCTTTTAAAATAATCCCGACACGCAACATCTTAATTCCGCCGACGGTAGAACAAGCACAACCTCCCAAAGCCATAGCAATTATTATGCCTGTCAATGCCAGATCTCCCCACTCTTTGATGAATTGTTGAGCGTAGATCGTCATATAGCCTGTTGTCGTATGTCCAGAAATAAGCTGAAAGAAACCTTTACGGAATAGTATCATCGCATTCGGATATACGCCCCACTTACCTAATCCTATCGCCACAATAAAAAAAGTAAGCATAACTGTCATTAGGAGAGTTCTGGTTTCAATATTTTTCCCGAGTTCTTTATAATTGCCCTTCCAAATTTGATAATGCAGGTTAAAATTAAACGTTCCAGCAACCATTATCACGATCGTGATAATCTCAAAGAGCAAGCTATGGTAATAAAGTATATTTTGGGATTGTGGACCAAAACCAGCGGTATCATAGCCAGCCATGAAAATACAGGCGCCATGGAAAAAGGCATTGAATGACTTCAAACCAATCATCACACCAACAATACCTAATGCCAGCGTACCAATAATCAAATAAACAATGCTAATAATCCAAATAAAACGAGCAGTATTAATAACATTGGGAAGTATTTTTTCATCTCGCCCCTCTCCCACGTACATCTTAAAACCACCGGAACTACCCTTAACAAAAAGTGCAAGCGCGATGATAGTAATACCCTGCCCACCGATAAATGGGCCTAAATGACGCCAAAGATTATGCGAATATGAAAGGTGGTCAAGATCCTGAACAAGCGTAAGACCAGTAGTAGTAAAACCAGACATTGTCTCAAAACAGGCATCTAAAAACAATTTATAATGGCCACTCAAATATAATGGTATGGCACTAAATGCCATAGCAACTAACCACGATAAAGAGACTACAACCATACCTGACAGCCAATTCAAATCATGGTCACCCTGACAAACCCAAGTTAATATTAATCCGAATAATACAGCGATTTGCGCGCTTATAAAGAAATCAAGAGCCGGATTTAATTCCTTAGATATTAATCCCATAATAAAGGGCAAAAACATAGCAAGCCCGACACCAATGGTAATCTTGCCTATATAATAACCGATATTCTTTATGTCTTTTATTTGCGGCTTAAGTATCATATTAATGGCAAACCAATACTGAAATCAACAAACCTATACAGATAATAAATAATCCGTAAATAACTTCCCAAAATATTCCTAGTGCTTCCGTAATAAAGAGATTTAATTTCATAGCTTCTCCCTACAAAAAAGCCAGAGATAGTTTTTCTCTGGCTACATTCCTTACAATCTATTTGTCTTTAAGTTTATGGCGAGATAGACTCAAAAGCAAGTCAATAAAAGGTCAAAATTGAGGTTTTGAAACGGATTTGTTAGAGAAAGGTTAAATTTCTGAGCGCAATCGATACCCGATTCCGGGCTCAGTAAGAACATAACTTGGCCGGTCGGGATTAGGTTCTATTTTGCTACGTAGATTGCTAATTGTCACTCTTAAGAGATGCAAAACGCCTTCCAAATCTTCAGTTTTATTCCAAACCTCCTGTAAAATCTGCCGATGCGTTAATACTTTACCTGCGCTTAAAATAAGAAGCTTTAGAATATCGTATTCTGTGGGTGTTAAATCAGCTTCCTTTTCATTTACTTTCACTTGATGATGTGTAATATCAATTGAAACCTTTCCTACTTTTAAAATTTCTTCTTTGTTTGAAGGCAACAAACGACGCATCACAGCTCTCAGACGCGCAAGGAGTTCTTTAGTGCTGAACGGTTTTGTAAGATAATCATCTGCTCCGGCATCAAGGGCAGCAACTTTATCCGCCGCTTCTTCCCTTACAGACAAAATTATAACTGGTATCTTTGATCTTTTACGGATCCCCTTAGCCACCTCAATACCGTCAATATCCGGAAGGCCAAGATCAAGGATAACGGCATCCGGATGCAAAGAAACAGATTTTTCTAATCCCTCGGCTCCCGTCGTAGCCTCAAAAACGTTGTAGCCATGCGAAGAAAGCGAAACCCTCAAAAAACTTCTAATCGGCTTTTCATCATCTACAATAAGAATTCTTAAGTTCTGTTTTTCAGCCATCATTTTCTACATTAATTTAATGGGATCGTAATAATAAATGTGGTACCGTGATCTGGATTGTTCTGAGCTACAATCTGGCCACCGTGAGCTTCAATAATTCCTTTACAAATAGAAAGCCCGAGTCCTATCCCCATAATTTGTTGGGGCCTTTCGACTCTATAAAATTTTTCGAAGACATGCTTTAAATCTCCCTTAGGAAGACCAATCCCCTGATCTTTAATTTCTATTTTAACTTTATCTTTAAGCGCAACTGCCTTTATATCAATCGACGTATCCGCGGATGAATACTTAATGGCGTTATCAATCAAATTAATGAATACCTTCATCATAAAAAGAAAATCCATGGAAACTTCCGGAAAATCTTTCGGGATATCTATTTTTATAATTCTGTCTCCAATCTTTTCTTTCAATTGTTCAAGGGTTACTCCTAACACATCTCTCAATTCGCAAGCCTTACGATTAATTTTTAATGCACCTGCTTCCATTTTTGTCATATCAAGAAGATTGCCGACAAGCCGATTGAGACGCTCGGATTCAGTAAAAGCAGTTTCTAATAGTTCTTTACGCGTTGATTCATCTAAACCAGCATCATTATCAAGAAGGGCTGAGAGTGAACCAGTAACCGAAGAAAGCGGTGTTCTTAAGTCATGGGATATGGAATTTAGAAGCGCGGTTTGAAGCTTTTCCTTCTGACGCTGGATAACCTGTTCTCTCGTTTTTGACGCAAGCGTACTCACTACAATTCCAACAATTAAAAATGAGATAAAAGTAAAAATATATTGTAGGTCATCAACTTTAAGCGTTAAATAAGGAGGAATTAAAAAGAGATCGAAGACAAATACGCTTACTATTGAGGTTACGATAGCCGGTCCTTGCCCCCACCGGATAGCAGCAATCACAACGGCGAGAAGATAAAACATCACAATATTTGTCGGCTCAAGCTTTCCTTTGACAAGCTCGCCGGACAAAGTCATGAGCGCAACAAACCCTATGCATATTAAATAGGGATAAATTTTATTTCGAATAGTCTTTATCTTTTGCATATTTAGCAACTCCAAAACTTTATTTTACCATGACTATTTCTAACCACAAGAAATATGGACGCTAACTAAATAGCGGAGGTGGCTCCCGTCAGTGGGATAGAGATATCCCGCGGGAGAAAATCTCTATATACAGGTATTTAATAGTTCGAGCCTCGTCAAAGCCACCAATAATACTCACCCCCAGAGGAGATCCATTATATAAGCGTCTCTAGAGACTCAGCAAGAATATTACTTAATACGGAAAACTATGTACAACTATAGGGAAATTTGGAAGGTAGCAGCCATTTAATAGATTTCACCAAGCCATGTGGTAATTTTTTGTTTTATTTGATCCCTGACATTCCTGGTTTTTTCCAGTTTCTCTTCCAGTGCACCTTGAAAACCAGATGGATCATCAAAACTCCAATGCATTCTTTTGGTAAGTGCGGTTCCCGGAAATACCGGACATTTTCCTGCCTGGGATTCATCGCAAACAGTAATGACATAATCGTATCGCTTGCCTTGTTTATAGAAATCAAATACACTCTTGGTCTTATTCTGGGAAATATCTATACCTACTTCTTTCATAGCCTCAACAACCACCAGATTGAGCTTACCCGGCTCAAGGCCTGCACTCTCCACTTCAAACCTATCCCCAGCCAGCTGCTTTAAATAAGCTTCAGCCATTTGGGATCTGGCTGAATTATGTACGCAAATAAATAAGACTCTTTTTTTATCCATAGCTATCCCCCGTTTCTTCCAACAACTTAGCGCTTAAACCAATCCCTGGTATATAAACAAAACTTCACCAGCATCAGCATCACAGGCACTTCTATTAAAACCCCAACGACTGTCGCTAAAGCCGCACCTGATGAAAGGCCAAATAGCATCGTAGCCGTAGCGATCGCAACCTCAAAATGATTGCTTGCTCCGATCATCGCTGAAGGCGCAGCATCTTCATAACTAAAGTTCATCTTCTTTGCCAACCAATATGTAATTCCAAAAATTAAACATGTCTGAATAAATAGCGGTATGGCGATCCAAAGAATCGTAAGCGGCTGTGAAAGGATCATTTCTCCTTTAAACGAAAATAAAAGAACAAGAGTAAAAAGCAGCGCAATGATCGAAACTGGCGTCAATAAATGAAGAAAACGCTGATTAAACCAATCCTCGCCTTTTTTTAATATGACCCATCTTCTAGAAAAATATCCTGCGACAAGCGGCAAAGCCACATAAATAGCTATCGATAAAAGCAATGCTTGCCAGGGGACCGGCATCCTCCCTACGCCCAAAAGAAAACCTCCCAAGACTCCATAAAGAAGCAACATCGACAAAGAATTAATCGCCACCATAACCAATGTGTGGCCATCGTTGCCTTTCGATAGGAATCCCCAGACCAAAACCATGGCTGTGCAAGGCGCAATCCCCAGTAAAATACACCCGGCAAAGTAACTGCGCCACAATGGAACTGAAAGCATCTTTATCCCCTCATGCATCACCACTGTCCCAGCCCCATGAATAGACCCGATAATCCAATCAGCCCCCGGAGGCAATTTAACAAAATCAATAGCATCACTGCCAATCAATCCTTTAAACAAAAAACCTAAAAAGAGATATGCAATCGCGTACATCGTAAAAGGCTTTATTGCCCAATTCACAAAAAGAGTCAGGCCAACCGGTTTAGGAGACCTGCCCGCTTTAATGACTTCAGTAAAATCAATCTTAACCATAATCGGATACATCATAAAAAATAAGCAGATCGCTATCGGTATGGAAACAACCGGCGCTCCATTTATATAGATAGACATGCTGTCAAGAGATCTTGCCATTTGCGGAGCAACTTTTCCTATCAAAATCCCCAACACAATACATACAAAAACCCATAAGGTCAGATATTTCTCAAAAAATCCTAAACTTCTTTCCTTATTAACAGCTCTTTCCATATTCATTCTCCTGACTTCAGAAAATCCTCAAGATATACACGCCGGAATAATAAATGCCTACGAGTATGAAAATAATTCCTGTGGCCTTGCGCATAAAATATTCAATTTTAGTAAGCCTGTTAAACCAACGACTCAAAGATGTTAACCCCAAAGCTATTACAACCGCGAATATCATAACCGGAAGCCCTGTCCCTACGCCGTAGATAAAAGGTAACCCGCTACCCAAAGGTGCTTTTAGAGCAAGTGAAATAAGGCTCCCGAAGAATAATGCTGCGGATACAGGACAAAATGCCAAAGAGAAAATAAAACCAAGCGCAAACGCTCCGAAAGCGCCTGATTCAACAAGTTTATTTTGATGTTTTTGCGAAAGAGATACTCCGGGGATACGTAGAGTAATCACTTCAAGCAGTATCAAACCGGTTATTATCAAAATCGGCCCCAAAGCTTTAGTCATATATTTCTGTAAAAACTGGGCTGACTGAGGAACCGCGAGAATGGAATTAATCAGCAAATATCCCAAAACGGCATATGCGCACATCCTGCCAAACGTATAGGCAATTCCTGAAATAAGCACAAAGAACGGATGGGTTATGCGTTTTGCCAAAAAAGATATTGTAGCCACATTGGTAGCCAGCGGACACGGACTAATAGAAGTTAAAATCCCCAGCCAAAACGCTGATAAAAAACCTACCCAAAATCCATCCATCAAGACTCCTTCAGAAAATTCCTTATTTCTTCTGTAACGTAGTCATAGAATTTCTGTTTATTCCCCGCGTATTCCCAAATCTTTTCCAAATTCTTATGTTTAACTTCCTTGCCGTCCTTAATCAAAGATATAATAAGCGATTTTGTATAAAGCTGATAATCATTAACAAAATGCTCATTTCCTTTGTCTTCGATATTGATGACACTAAAAACCAATTTCCCTGAAGCAAGCTCGTTCTTAAAATTCCTTTCTATCGCTTCCTTAGAATACCGCTCAAAGTTTATGCAGTTGGAACAACGAAAGTTGCCGTGGAAATAATAAGCTACGACCTTGCCGCCTGACGGTTTATCTGCAGCAAAAGAAACCGTAGTTAATCCAAGGATACATAAAATCAATAAAGCTTTTTTATACATATGAGCTCATTATTTAGCAATTAACTTCTTAAATTCATCCTTAGTTAGAACCTTTCCTAAAGAAACTACCTTACCATCAACGACTAATGCCGGAGTCATCATGACGCCATATTCGACAATCTTATCAATATCACTGACTTTAACTATTTCCGTGCTAATCTTAAGTTCTTTTACGGCAATTTCTACATTGGCTGCGAGTTGTTTACATTTAGGACAACCGGTCCCCAAAACCTCTATCTTCATTGTTATTCCTTATCTCAAAATAAGATTAAATAAATACCCCGTGATAATAATCCCTATCCCAACAACCGAAACAAAAATAATCAACAACTTAAGCTTCATCACTCTCCTTAATATCAGAAACTCAGGTAAAGAAAGTCCTGTGACCGCCATCATGAATGCCAAAGCTGTGCCCATAGCCACGCCTTTTTCCGTAAGTGCGCTCACCAAAGGAATTACTCCCGCAGCATTAGAATAAAGAGGAATACCCACTATTGTCGCAAAAGGCACAGCCAACCAATTATCTTTACCCGCGTATTTGGCAAGAAAATCCGCGGGAACATAGCCGTGTATCCACGCCCCCAATCCAATACCTATAATTACATATAACCAAACGGCTTTAAGAATATCCTTAGTATACCCACGAGCAAACAAAACCCTATCTTTGACAGTCTGCGTTACTCCCTGCGCACAGCACGATGGGTTTTTACTGTTAATTTTCTCAACCAAATTTTCAACCTTGAGCTTCCCGATAACAATACCAGATATAATTGCAATAATAAGCCCACTACCGATATAAATTAACGCAATCTTGTAGCCAAAAAGCCCCCACAGCATAACTAAGGCAACTTCATTAATCATGGGAGAGGCGACTAAAAATGAAAATGTTGTACCTAAAGGAACTCCTGCTTCGATAAACCCTAAGAATAAAGGCACGGCGCTGCACGAACAAAACGGAGTAACTATCCCCAGAAGAGCTGCCAGGATGTTTCCGGAGTATTTTTGTTTGTGGCTCAAGATAGCCCGGGTCTTTTCTGGAGAAAAGAATGTCCTAATCAGGGAAACAACAAAAATGATAATGATAAGAAGCAAAAAGATCTTGATCGTGTCATACAAAAAGAAATTTACCGCTTCTGAAAGAAGCCTTCCCTTTTGCATTTTAACTAAATCATAGACTACCCAATCAATAGCAGATTTTAGCATTATTGCTTCCTTCTTCTTTTTATCACACTACAACAACCACCCTCTATTCTTATCGCTTTAATATTGACTAAAGCATCAGCGATTTTCTTATGAGCCGATGTTTCAATCCTTGAGAAAGTAGAACGGGAAATCTTCATAAGCTTAGCCGCGTCAACCTGCTTCATCCCTTCCAGGCAAGAAAGTCTAACGGCCTCAAACTCATCAAGAGTCAAATAAACCCCTTCTAGTTTATTCAATGGTTTGCATAACGGTTTAAAACACCGCTCGCCAGGCACGCATTCTACCCATCGTGTTTTTTTAGGTCTCATTAAAACCTCCAGTTATGAACATATGCTCATAATGAGTTTAGCATGCCTACGCTTAGTGTCAATTGTTTTTTAACGGATGGGAATAAACTTGGGTAATACCTTATGAGAACGCCCTAACTCCTAGGGGTATCACCAGATAAAAAATACCCGACAGGTATCTCCGTCGGGTATTTTTTATAACTTGTTGTTCAACTAGAGATAGTATATGTTGAGGCCCTCTCATATTCTACAAGGAGAAAATTCTCTGATTTTATTAACCTAATTACAGGACTAACACCTTACTGTATCAAGAATATTTTGAGCTTAGAGAAATAATCCCTCCCCAATACCAAACATAACACCGAAAATCCCCGATATTAGTCCAAGAATAACATATAGTATTTGCATCATCTGATAATTCTCCTACAATAGTTTCCCGTTTATATTACAATCGGCAAGCTATTACACCTTCCTTAAATAGAGTTCTTAAGGAATTCTTTAATCTTGAAATCTCTGTCTGCGTCTGTTGCCTTATGTTCGGGAAACCTTTCTTCAAAAGTAGGAAGTTCCTTTTTATATAAAACACCCAAGGCAATGGGATTATCCGAATCATAATTCCATTCCCTTATCTTATTGGAAGCTTGGTTATAATCCTGCGCATTATGGTCTTTCAGTTCATAAACCCGCCTATCGTAATATTCGTACATATTATAATAGGTAACACAAACCTGCAGCACATCAACTAAAGAAAAACCTTTATGCATAATAGCCTCTTTAAAAATTTTCTTAAGCAGGTCTATCCCATGAGAAGTTCCGCGGGCAAGAAAAGTAGCTTGACTGGCCAGCATAACTTCAAGAGGATTTAACGGCGACTCTTGCGAACCACCAGGCGTAGAACGGCCCTTAAAACCCAACGGAGAAGTAGGGGTGTATTGTCCAGTAGTTAGACCATATACGCGATTATTATGGATGATCATAGTAATATCGATATTGCGCTTCGCGGCAAAGATCAAATGCTCCAGGCCTTCGCCATAAGCATCTCCGTCTCCGGCAAAACCGATCACCTTCACCTTAGGATTAGCCAGCTTGATCCCCTCGGCTACAGGCACTGCCCTGCCATGAAGAGAATAAAAACTGTTCACATTTAGATAATCAACAATTTTAGCATGACAACCAATGCCTGAAACTAATACGATATTCTCTAAAGGAAACCCTTCAGCAGTTAATTCGCCTAGCACCATTTTGAAAGCATTCAAGATGGAAAAATTTCCGCAACCCGGACACCAGGTATTCTGGGCGTAGGTATTAAGATTTATCGGGCTCATTTTATAATTCCTTTTATTTTTTCCTCAAGCTCGCCTAAAGAAAAAGGACGGCCATCATACTTTAGTATTTGATTATCAACCTTGAAATTAAAGGTTTTAATCAACCGCGCCAGTTGTCCTTGGGCATTATCCTCAACACAGATAAGTCTTTTTACTCCGCTAAGAGCGGCTTGAAATTTTTTAACCGGAAACGGCCAGAGCACTAGCGGCTGGATAACCTTAAGGCCCAAATTTTGCGCAGCTTCAATACAAACTCCTTTATTTGAACCCCAACAAAGTAAACCCATTGAAGAATCCTTGTTTCCATAAACTTTTACCGTCTCGAATTTTTCCAGTTCTTCCTGTAAATACTTTTCTTTACGCAAACGCTTGTTTTGCATAAAAGTGGACTGCTGGGTATCCTCGGTAGTAATACCATATTCATCATGTTCATAACTATTAACTTTTATAACCGCATCTTTGTCCGGAACAAAAGCCAAAGCAGAAACACCGCTTTCTGAATCCCGATATCTTTTATAAGATGATTCTCTATCCCATAACCCAGGTGTGACTTCTTTTATTTCAGGAACAGAACTTTGATCAAAATTAAAAACACCCTCTCCTAAATTCTTATCCGTTAGAATGACTGATGGTATCTGATATTTCCAGCTTAGATTTAAAGCCTGTGCTGACCAAAAATAAGCCTCTTGTGTATCACCCGGGGCAACAATAAAACGCGCGAATTCCCCTTGCCCGGCGTTTAAAGCAAAATGTAATTCTGTCTGCGCAGAATATGTAGGAAGGCCAGTTGATGGACCAGGCCTTTGACCAAGTACAACTACAAGAGGCAGTTCAGCCATACCGGAAAAACTTACCCCTTCAGCCATCAGGCAAAACCCTCCTCCGGATGTGCCCACAGCCACTTTTTTACCCATATAAGAAAATCCTAAAGCCATGAGGATCACACCGATTTCACTCTCAGGGTGAATAACCTTCAACCCAAAATCGCCTGCAACTTCCGCCAGAAAATGTAAAACCGGAGAAGTAGGAGTCATGGGATACGCCAGAAAAGCATTCAGCCCCCCTTTAATCAAACCCAGGCCTACTGCCTGATTACCGGTAAGCAAAGGAAGTGGCTCTTGTAACAATGATACCATCTTTACGGCTTCCCTTGCTTCTTCATATCCTCTGCGTGCAACTTTAAAATTTAAATCCGTTTCCCTGGTAAATTCTTTTTTAAATACGCTTTCCAGAATCTCCCATTTTATCCTGACGGCTTTTACAAATGCCCCAATAATACAAGTATTACGCATTATTTCCGGTGCATTCTCCGCTTTTATAATACTGGTTATCGGTATCCCCAAAACCTGAACTTTCGGGTTAAGGCCTTCTAATTTAACCGAATCAGAATCAAAGATAACTACAGAATTATCCTGTAATCTCTCCTTGTGAAAATTAAAGGTATCTTGATTTAAAGCCAAAATGATATCTACTTTGTTTTTATGCGTGGAGATTCTTTCTTGCGATGAACGGATAATAGAAAAAGTGTGGCCTCCCCTGATTAGAGAAGGATAATCGCGGTAAATGTATATTCGACGGCCGAGTTGATTTAAAATCCGTCCGATAATTATTCCAGACTTATCTATACCAAAACCTGCTTTCCCGCCAATAAGAACCGAAAAATCATCCATATTATATTTTAGCTTCCTATTTATACAAGCTTCCTTCCATCGACAGTTTTGCTTCTTTGTAATCCTTAAGCCCTCCTTTATAATCGACAACATTAGTATACCCCAAAGAAATCAAAATTTCAGTAACTTTTGTACTGGCCTGACAATCAAATCTTGCACAATAGGTAACGATCTGCTCATCTTTCTTCAACACCCTGGCGGCATCTTTTTCGATATCCGCTAAAGGCTAAGATATGGCGCCTTTAATATGCTCCCTAAAATAGCTATCCTGGACAAGTACATCCACCAAAATAAACTTCTTTTCATTTTAGTTATCATACTATTCCCTTTTCAAAATGATAAGGAAAACACCTTCCTACAATCTTAAGTTTCTCAAGCGCAGAGAATTCCCAATAACTGAAACCGAACTAAAACTCATAGCTGCTCCAGCAATCATAGGATTCAAAAGTACCCCTAAGAATGGATAAAGTATACCAGCCGCAATGGGAACGCCCAAAATGTTGTAAATAAAGGCAAAAAACAGGTTTTGACGAATGTTTCGCATGACTCCCCAGCTAAGGCGCAAAGCTTTAACGATACCATTCAAATCCCCTTTGACCAAGATAATTCCTGCGTTTTCAATCGCCACATCCGTTCCCGTGCCCATGGCAACACCAACATCTGCTTCAGCTAATGCCAGAGCATCATTGATACCATCTCCGGCAACCATCACCTTAGCTCCTTCTCTTTTTAGTTTTTTTACAATCTCTTGCTTACCCTTAGGCTCTAGCCCGGCATAAATCTCATCGATACCTAATTCTTTTGCGATTGCTTTGGCAGTTTTTTCATTGTCACCCGTAAGCATAATAATCTTTAAACCCATTTTATGCAATTGGCGAATAGCATCGGGGGTTGTTTTCTTTATCGGATCTGAAACGCCAAGGATGCCAGCTATTTGTCGCTCCACAACTACCCACGTAACTGTGCAAGCCTTCTCTTGAAGATCGTCGGCTTTATTTTTTAATTCCTCGGTTAAACTAATCCCGGAGTTTTCGATAAATTTTTGTTTTCCCAGCAAAACCGCTTTACCATTAACTCTACCTTTAACACCCCCGCCTGTTACTGATTGAAAGCTATCTACTGGATGTAACTCATAGCTTTTTTCTTTCGCATAATCAACCACTGAACGAGCTAGCGGATGTTCACTACTCTGTTCGATAGAAGCCGCTATACTCAGCAATGATTTATCATCCCAACCGTTTGCGGTAATAATAACAGTTATCTGCGGCCTACCAGCAGTTAAAGTTCCAGTTTTGTCCGTGAGGATATGAGTTATCTTCTCGCACTTTTCAATCGCCTCGGCGTTCTTAATTAATATGCCAGATTGCGCGCCTTTTCCCACCCCAACCATAATTGACATCGGTGTTGCCAAACCCAAAGCACAAGGACACGCAATGATCAAAACCAAAATAGCACTAATAAAAGCATACGCTAAAGCCGGCGGCGGGCCGAATATGAACCAAACTATAAAAGCAACTACTGCGCATCCCAAGACAACAGGAACAAAATAACCAGAAACTTGATCGGCAAGTCTCTGAATAGGTGCACGGCTGCGCTGGGCATCACCTACCATTTTCACAATTTGAGCAAGAAGTGTTTCAGAGCCTATCTTCTCAGCCCTCATCACAAAAGTACCTGTCTGGTTAACAGTCGCGCCGATAACTTTATCGCCTTCTTTCTTGCCAACCGGCATCGGTTCGCCTGAAATCATCGATTCATCTATAGCGCTCCTGCCTTCAATAATAATGCCGTCTAGGGGGACTTTCTCCCCCGGACGGACACGTAGTAAGTCACCTCTTTGAACACCATCAACTGCGGCATCTTCTTCCTTACCATCTCGAATCCGGTGCGCAACCTTAGCAGCAAGTCCAAGCAATGCTTTAATCGCCTGGCCTGTCCGATTACGGGCTTTTGCTTCAAGAAGCTGCCCCATAAGCACAAGAACTGTAATAACAGCGGCTGCTTCAAAATATAACCCGATTTGGCTATGCTGTTTTAATGATCCCGGGAAAATACTTGGGAAAATGATAGCTATGGCGCTAAACCCATAAGCCGCCCCAACACCCATAGCGATCAAAGTAAACATGTTGAGACTCTTATTCAAAACTGATTTCCAGGCTTTTACAAAAAAGATATTTCCTGCCCATAACACAACAGGTGTTGCTAAAATAAACTGTAGCCAACGTGAAAGATCGGAAGAAATAAGTATTCTCAAATTAAGAATTGGGATCATTTCACCAAGAACCAAGAGGGAAACCGGAAGAGTAAACATCAATCCGATCCAGAATTTGCACGCAAGAATACGCGCTTCTTTATTATCTCCTTCTCCGGCAAAAGCAGCTTTTTGTTCAAGAGGCATCCCGCATTTAGGACAATCCCCAGAATGATCCTGTTCGATTTCGGGATGCATTGGGCAAGTATACATATTCTTGCTTTGTGGTTTTTCTAATTCTTTTGCAGAATGTCGCATTAAGAATTTATTTTTGCAGCTCTTACTGCAAAAATAATATATAAAACTATTTTGCGTAAGTTTAACAGCCTTGCCTTCTTTTACTTCCATGCCACAGATTGGGTCTTTAGCCATAACGTAATTTTACCACTCGGGAATTGTAATTCCTACCTATTCTTCTCAGTAAATTTTATTATTTTATTCATCATGTCCACACACTCTGTAGGATATAATCCAACTGCGGTTTCTGCAGAAAGCATCACGTAATCCGATCCATCTAATATAGCATTGGCTACGTCTGAAACCTCTGCCCTTTCAGGCCTAAGATTCTCAATCATACTCTCCAGCATTTGAGTAGCGGTAATGGCGAATTTATGCGCTCGGTTACATTTTTTTATTATTCTCTTCTGCATTATAGGGACCTCATATATAGGAATTGATACTCCCATGTCTCCTCTAGCAACCATAATACCATCGCAGACTTTGATTATCTCATCAATATTGTTAATACCTTCCCTGTTCTCGATCTTTGCTATAAGCTTAAAACTATGCCGACAGCCCTTAAGGTATTGTTTTAAAGCAAGCATATCATCTTTACTCCTTACAAAAGACTGAGCGATATAATCAATCTTATTTTCTATACAAAAATTAACATTTACTTTATCCTTTAAGGTCAGTCCTTTAAAATCTAACCTGATATCCGGCATATTAATACCTTTATGCTCTTTAATTAATCCAGGGATAATAACCTTGGTCTTCAAGCGCTTTTTCTCACAGGCTTCAACCCTAAGGGTAATATTACCATCATCAATATAAATGTGCTGGCCTGTTTTAATCTTATTCAAGGAACCTTGATAATCAAATGGTATGAGGCTATCACTTCCTAAGATATTATTTTGGGTTAGCCAAACAACTTGACCTTTCTTTATTTTTATAGGATGACTTTTCACGAGTCTACCAACCCTAATACGATAACCTTCTAAATCTCCTAATATTTTTGTATGCAAATAATATTTCTTATTAAGCTCTCTTATCAGGCTTATTTTGGCCAAATGATCCTTAAGTATTCCATGGGAAAAATTTAATCTCACTACATCCATTCCCGCGCGCATCATTTTCAACAGAATATCTGCCTTGCTTGAGGCCGGACCTAATGTACAAATTATCTTAGTCTTTGGCATTTATAGTTTTCTTCTATAAAAGTGTATCTGGTTATCTTATTCTTCATCTTTTTATTCTCCTTTAGTGCAAATTATATTAATCACATATTATCTGCCGCCAACTAAAACAGCAGCAATTAACCAGAAAAAATAATTGTCAATTGTCTCTTTTTTGAATCCTGTGTTTTCCGTTTTTAATCTATACAGGACAAGTAAATATACTATCAGGAAAG
>Ga0172381_10001620_pt1 | contig 26008 bp, 40 predicted proteins | sample Leawel6488metaG_FD_119754 | JGI IMG/M metagenome (GOLD analysis project Ga0172381, IMG submission 119754) | Leachate microbial communities from a municipal landfill in Southern Ontario, Canada - Leachate well 64-88 metaG | ecosystem: Engineered > Solid waste > Landfill > Unclassified | place... | reverse complement strand
TTTATTTAAATGCGCGGACGGTAATACTCCATGAGGTGAACAAGCCTTGACATATGGAATTGAATTTGTACCAGGAAATGTCAACGTAAAGCAGGTTGTAAACTTCTGCAAACTTGCTGAATCTAAAGATATTGATTATGCATGGATCACCAACCACTACAACAACAGGCACTGTTATGCAGTCCTTGCTGCAGTAGCACAGGCCACCAGCAGCATTAAGATTGGTCCGGGTATCATGAACTCGTTTACCGACACCCCGGCCGCAATGGCATCGTTCTTCTGCACATTGAACGAAATTTCCGACGGGCGTGCAACGCTCGGTATCGGACCCGGTGACCTTTCAACACTCCCGAAGATTGCGATCCAGGGTGACAAGCCGGTTGCCCGCCTCGAAGAGGCTGTCGTGCAGATCCGCAAGCTCTGCGCCGGTGAACAGGTTAACAAGTCCGGCATGAAGTTCTTTGATTACGATGGTGCGAAGCTGACCGGTGTTACTCTCCCCGGAAAGAAGGGTGTCCCGGTCTACATCGGTGCACAGGGCCCCAAGGTTCTTGAGCTTGCCGGAAAGATCGGTGACGGTGCATTGATCAACGCATCCAACCCGAAGGACTTCCACATCGCTATCCCGATCATCAAGAAGGCAAGCGATGCAGTCGGCAAGAAGAACTTCGATATCGGAGCGTACACCGCTATGTCGATTGACAAGAGCGAGAAGAAGGCACGCAATTCAGCAAAGATTGTCGCCGCATTTATCGCCGCAGGTTCGCCGCCCGCACTGCTCGAGCGCCACGGTCTTGACCTCAACAATGTCGCCAAGATCAAGGCAGCACTCGGCAAGTTCGACTTCAAGTCAGTCGGAGAACTCGTTGGAGACAAAGAGATCGATGCATTCACCATTGCAGGTACCCCTGAAATGGTCAAGGCAAAGTGCGAAGACCTTACAAAGGCCGGCGTTACCCAGATCATCTTTGGTTCACCACTCGGTCCTGACATGACCACCTCTATCCGCCTCCTCGGCAAGTATGTCATTTAAGCAGATCTAATATATCTGCTTTTAAATACCGCCGAAAAAGTTCCCTATGGGGACTATGGCAGATAGTAAAAACTCCTTTTTTTTAACGTTGACAGCCTGTGTGGGGGAACCAGTGCCTGTAGAAATATTCTGTCCGCTTTAAGGGAAGATTGCAAATGACTATCTTATCCCGAAGAGTACTCCCTTTAGGATAATGACATGTTTACCGTATCTGACGTTATAACCGGGAGAGGAAATCTCCAGTACCGTGAGGAGAACCTGACCGGCCTGCGCTGTCGGATCAGCCCGGAACGGCTTAAACGACATATCAATCAAACTCTCAAGATACCCGAAGGTTCGGGAACCTGCCCCTTCTGCCGGGAAAATATTTTTTCAATCACGCCCACGTTTGCTGACGGGAATCGTATCCTTAAGGGAGAGAGCGTCACGTTTCCCAATATGTTTCCGTTTGCGGAGTGGCACACGGTTACGGTGATAACCCGCGATCATGCCGTTCCTGCCTTCACCCGACAACAGATTGCGGATGCACTCATGGCACAAACCGAGTCGCTTCTCCGGTTCGACGGGTATCCCAGCATTAACTGGAATTATCTGACCTCTGCAGGGGCAAGCATCGTCCACCCCCATATGCAAGGGATCTCCGATAAGCGTCCGTCGTGGATAGCAGAGCGGTACCTGTCTGCGGGGAAAGCGTACCACGCAAAGACCGGGCATCAGTACTGGGATGTCGTGCGGGAGCAGGAACGGTCATCGGACCGGTACCTCTTTGGCGATGAGATCCTCTGGTCTGCCCACGCGGTGCCGCTGGGTGAGCGCGAGGTGCGGGGCATCCTGCCGATCGCTTCTCTCATCGAAATGGACCCGTATATCGATCTCCTGGCACAGGGAATCATCGAAGTTCTCTCGTTCTACCAGGCCCTGGGAACGTATGCGTTCAATATGTCGGTTTTTTTCGATAAGGCCGGAAAAGATAACGGATTCCGTGCGTTCTGTTCGCTCGTTTCCCGGATAAATCCAAATCCGACATCAATGAGCGATTCGGCATTCATGGAACGGCTCCACTTTGAGCCTGTGATCATGACGCTCCCTGAAGATATGGGGTCGTTCTACAGAAAATAAAAAAGATAAAAAAAATTTACTCGAATTTTGCAACGAGTTTGTTCTTGCGGACGAGCGTGCCATCCTTCTTGTGGGGCTGGCGCAGGATGCTGTCGCCTGCTTTCTCGAGCTCGCGGGCCTGGTCGCAGAGTGCTGCTGCTACTCTCATCATTTCGTGAGCGCTTGCAACGATCGGGATGTACTTCTCCCATTCCTTGGTCATGAAGCAGCCCTTGACGTTCTGGCCTGCAACAGCCATGGCGATCTCGTGGGCAGCGCGTGCCTTTGCAAGGGCATAGGGGTTGGTGAACTCGCCGTCGACTGCCTTGTCGGTGGTCATGATGATCTTCGGGAGCTCGATTTCAGTGCCCTTCTTGCCGGCCTTGACCTGGTCAATGACCTTGTCGAGAGCGACCTGGAGTTTGCGGAATGCACCGGTGAGTGCCAGGACTTTGACGAGGTTACCGTTGTAGTCTGCCATCTCGACGGGGTCGAGGAATTCGCGGCGTGCACCGATCATGGAGTCTGCCTTCATGATGATATAGCCGAACTTGGTGTCAGCCTTGACGCCTTCCCATTCCTTCTTCGTGGTTACATCATCGGTAATGATGATAGTCGGGATACCTGCTGCAGCGAGCTGTTCGCGGGCACCGGTCGGGCCGGGGAGAACCCCGTTGGGGGAAACTACAATACAGAAGTCCGGCTTGTATGCCTTCAGGTTGGAAACAACACGGTCGACGTCTGCCGGCTCGAGTTTTGTGCCGCTGGTCGCCATGAATGTCTGCATGTCCTCACGGTCTGCTCTCTCGTCGAGGAGCAGTTCCGCCATTACACCACTTGCAATATTGCCTAACTTAGCTACACCTACTTTAACAACCATTGAAATTTCACCTCTATTTTGTTTTATAACACGTTATTATGACCCGGTATTCTTATAAAGATTTTGAAATCATTTTTTACGCCGGGTATGCAGTTCTTTGTTTTTTGAGTTGTTGTGTTTTTGCGTTCCTCCTGAAAACCCGGTGCGTGCCGGAAAACCCGGGGGAGAGAATGGTACCTGCGAGGTCCCCGTGGGCATTCTTCGCGTGTCCATGATCCCGGTTCTTCTGCGATTTATCATCTATAATCCGTATTTCTCTGTTTTCAAGTTGAAAGAACAGCCCCCAAAAATTCGTATGAGCCTGATCTGGAAGCGGGAGTTTTTTTTGGCAACAGACGCCTCTCCCTTTATGGCAGGAGGGGTACCCCCTTCATTTGTATAATGGTGGAACCCCCCCATCTCTGGCCACAAGCGGGGGGTGGGGGTATCATGCTTTTAAAAAAATGGTCGGGGGTCAGGGTACCTCTCCTTTTTGGGAGCGGGGGGTACCCCCTTAGCAAGAAAAGAGGCCCCTACCCCCCCAAGCCTTTGGCCGGCAAAATATTTCTTCAGACGATAACTCCACGCGAAGCACAGGTTTTAGAAATGCCAGAACGGGGGGTAGGCCCCCTCTTATGCCCGGACAGGGGGGTGGGGATATCATGCTTTCAAAAAAATGATCGGGGGATGGGGTACCTCCCGTTTTTGTGACAGGGGGGTGCCACCCTGGGCCGGCAGGAGGGGGTACCCCCATGGGCCGGGAATCACTTCTGGATGTCCATCAAAAATTCTGCCACGTTTGGGACGGAAAATTCAGAGAAGTACTGATAACGGTGAATATCCATTACGCACACATCAATGGATTTTTTGTGGATTATTGCAGATGGTCGTTGTTAACGAAAAGTGTTTAAGTCAATGTGATGGAATGGATAGTATGAAAGATGGTCTGCTCACCGACAGACAGAGGGAAGTGCTCCGGTACCGGAAACAGGGAATGACCCAGCAGCAGATCGCAGATATTATCAGCACATCAAAAGCCAATGTCTGCACAATTGAGAAATCTGCAATGGAAAATATACGGCGGGCAAAAGAGACGCTCGAATTTTTGTATACCCTTGATGCCACACATCTCTGCACCATTCCATCAGGGACAGATCTGTTCGAAGTCCCGAGTATGATCTTTGCCGAGGCTGAAAAAGCCAAGATCAAAGTGAAATACGATACGATCTCGCTCATCAACCGACTCCGGGAAGCCCGGCCACAGTCGTATAAGGCCCGGTGTATCTGCGAAGATGTGCAGATATATATCACCGATGAAGGAGAGATCTATTTCGGATAACCGGCATGATGGCGGATTATGTCTGTTCCGTCAGGTACGGCCAGTTGCTGAGGGATCGGCGTGTGATCCCCGAAATGCTGGCATAAATATATATGCTTTTTTAATCTATATTTAGGGAAGCCGATATGGGGGGTGTCCCTGCAGTATATACACATTATGTGTGTGCTGCACCGGCGGAATCAGACCCAAATGACACAGGGAATGATGCTGCCGTGGGTATTTCCCCGATTGGTGACCTCCGCATCCATGCGGAGGATCCCGAGAAGGAGTTGTGAATCGTCACAACGGGCTGACAGAGTTGGATCTGACCGTGACGTACAGGTGGACGTTTTCGTAACGAGCCTGTTCTCCTGATTAAAAATCAGGGGATGCGTCAATGTCAGGGTCTTCTTTCGCGAGAAAAAGAAAAACCGGAAATTTGTCGGATGAGGGGATGTATTTATCCCTATCATCCGGTTTCCGGGGCAACCGATACACAGGCAGGGATAGTATCCGCAAAATGCGGGTAGTGTTTGTATCCTGCAGGGTGTTTTCGGATCGCGTGTTGGCTTACCAGACAGGCAAGTGATATCACTTCAGTCTCGGATTCATCTAGAAGAGTTCGTGTCAAGTAAAAAATCAAAAACACGAATGTAAAGGATTGATTGACACATGCCAAAGATAAACAGACCACGCCGAGGCTCACTGGCATTCAGCCCACGAAAACGTGCACAGAGCCCCATACCAAAATACAAGTCCTGGCCACAGCACACCGGTGCACCCGCGTTGCTTGGCTTTGCGGGCTACAAAGTGGGGATGACGCATGTTCTCATGGTCGATGACCACAAAGGCAGCCCGACAGAGGGCAAGGAGATCATGGTACCGGTAACCATCATAGAGATCCCGACCATGAAAGTTGCCGCTATCCGTGCATACTCGCAGGATACCTATGGTAAACATGCGTTCACGGAGATCTGGGCAGAGCCGCTGGACAGCCAGCTCTCCCGCAGAGTGACCGTACCCAAGAACTACGACAGCGCGGCAGCAAAGAAGAAATTTGCCGACGCCCTTGCCGCAAACCAGGTGGCAGAGATCTATGCAGTTGCGTACACGCAGCCGGCAACCATAACCGGTGTGCCAAAGAAGGTACCCGATCTCATGGAGATCAAGATTGCCGGTGGAGACTGCGCAAAACAGTACGAGTTTGCTATCGGATTACTTGGAAAGGAAATCCGGCTCAACAATGTGATTGACACTGGTGCATATGCCGATATCACTGCAATCACTATCGGTAAAGGTACACAAGGACCGGTCAAGCGCTGGGGTGCCATGCTGCGAAAGCGCAAGCACTCTGTTGGTGGCAAAGAACGCCACATCGGTACCCTTGGACCATGGAACCCCCACCATGTGCGGTGGCAGGTCCCGCAGAGCGGTCAGATGGGTTTCCAGCAGCGCACCGAATTCAACAAGCGCATCCTGAAGATCGGAGAGAACGGATCCGAGATCACACCCGCAGGTGGCTTCCTCAATTACGGTGTGCTCCGGAGTGCATATGTTGTTATCAAGGGCTCCATTCCGGGCCCGGCAAAGAGACTTATCCGTATCCGCCCGGCAATCCGACAGGGTGAACATGTTGTACGGTCGCCCGCGATCCAGTTTGTGAGCGTCCAGAGCAAGCAGGGGTGATCAGAGATGAAAGCGCAGGTTAAAACAATTGAAGGCGGAGTGGTAAAGGACATAGAACTCCCGGCCATATTCTCCGAAGAGTACCGCCCAGATCTGATCAAGAAGGCAGTCATGGCGCTCCAGAGCGTCCGAAGGCAGCCGCACGGCTCATACCCGTTTGCCGGCATCTGTTCTTCGGCAGTTGGCTGGGGAAGCGGCCGTGGCGCATCGCATGTACCCCGTCTCAAGAACGGTTCCCGTGCAGCAAAGGTCCCACAGGCAAAAGGCGGCCGTGAAGCACACCCCCCGGTTACTGCCAAGGTGCTGATTAAAGAGATCAACCAGAAAGAAAAACAGAAAGCCTTCCGGTCTGCGGTTGCAGCAAGCATCCGTGCCGATCTCATCAGCAGCAGGGGACACCTCTTTGACGGTGCAGTTCCGCTCATCTTCGAGGATAAGTTTGAGACCCTCGGACGTACGCAGGATGTCATCTCCGCACTGACGAACATCGGTGTATACAGCGATGTTGAACGTGCAAAAGACAGCCGCAAGGTCCGTGCAGGAAAGGGCAAGCTCCGTGGCCGCCGGTACAAGCAGAGAAAGAGCCTGCTCATTGTTACATCGGGCCCGGAGTTCCGCGCCGCACGCAACCTCGCCGGTGTCGATGTCGTGACCATTGATCAGCTCAATGTCGAGCATCTTGCTCCGGGCATGCAGGCAGGACGCCTGACAGTCTGGACCGAAAGTGCACTTACACGCCTGGAGGGAAAGTAAATGTCTACCTTGAAACACCCGTTTGTCACAGAAAAGGCCATGGTGCTTCTGGAAAACGAGAACAAACTCCAGTTCCTTGTCGACAGGAAAGCCACGAAGCTGGACATCAAGCGTGACATCGAGAAAGCGTTTGACCAGAAGGTAAAGCGCGTCTACACGCTTATGACCATGCACGGCCAAAAGAAAGCCGTTGTGAGTTTCGAGAACGAGAAAGCCGCCGAGGAAATCCTGAGCCGGCTTGGCATTATGTAAGGTGGGGAACATGGGACATCGAATTACAACACAGAACCGGGGCAGGGGAGGCCCGACCTATCGCGCCCCATCCCACCGGTACAAAGCTGAGTTAAAGCACATCGGGGACGGCACAACGAAGATCACCGGCTCGATCATCGATATCGAGCATGATCCGGCAAGAAACGCTCCGATTGCCCTTGTGCAGCTTGAGGACAAATCGAAGGTCTACATGCTGGTAACCGAAGGTATCGGTATCGGCGAGGTCGTATCCTGGGGAACTGATGTCGAAGTCAAGAACGGGAACACACTCCCGCTCCAGAGCATCCCGACCGGGTCCTACATCTGCAACATCGAGTCGCGCCCCAACGATGGCGGCAAATTTGTCCGCTCAAGCGGGGTACAAGCCGTTGTTGTCGATAAGATTGAAGATCGTGTCGGCGTCAGGATGCCAAGCGGCAAGACCAAGTGGTTTAATGCACGCTGCAGGGCAACCATTGGTATTGTCGCCGGTGGCGGACGTGTTGAGAAGCCGTTTGTCAAGGCCGGTAACAAGTACCACAAGATGGCGAACACCGCGTCGAACTGGCCTCGTGTCCGGGGTGTCGCAATGAACGTCATCGATCACCCGTTCGGTGGCGGTGGCCACCAGCACACGGGTCGCCCAAAGACCATTGCCCGGGGTACTTCTCCAGGAAGGACGGTTGGATCTGTGGCAGCACGCCAGACAGGTAAGAGCAGGAAGTGAACGGTATGGCAGCACCAAAAAAGACACAGAAGAGAATGCCCAGACGGCGTGAGGAGTTCACCTATCGCGGGTATAAGATTGACGAGCTCAAGGCGATGGGGTTGAGCGAACTCATTCCCCTGATGCCAGCCCGTGCACGCCGCAAATTCAACCGCGGGCTCAACCGCGGTGAAGAGACGTTGCTTGCAAAGATCCGGGGCGGGGACGAGAAAGTCAGAACCCACCTGCGTGAAATGATTGTCATGCCCGAGATGGTTGGAAAGAGCATCGAGATTTACAACGGCAAGGAATTCCTGAAAGTTGAGTTCCAGCCCGAGTCAATCTTCCACTATCTTGGAGAATTTGCACTCACAAGAAAGAGGGTCTCCCACGGTTCCGCCGGTATCGGTGCAACGAGGGGCAGTAAGTACGTACCGCTGAAGTGATGGAAATGGCACGCATTGCATATTCAAAGAAGGTTGAAGGCGACAACATCGCCAGAGGCAAAGCAAACGAGCTTTCCGTCTCTCCCAAGCACTCGATCGAGATCGCCGATTTCATCCGGCACCAGCGCGTCAACGATGCGCTCAAGTACCTTGCCGATGTGGTTGCCCTTAAAAAGGCAATCCCGTTCCGGCATTTTAACAGTAATGTCGCACACAAGCGCGGCCTTCCTGGCAACTGGGATGCAGGTAGGTACCCGGTCAAGGCATCCAAGGCGTACATCAGGATTCTCGAATCAATAAAAAAGAACGCGGAATACATCGGTCTTGACACCGAGAACCTGGAGATCATCCACGCCTCGGCAAACCGCGGGCGCGCCCAGAAGGCATTCTTCCCCCGGGCAATGGGCCGTGCATCCCCCAAGGTCCGAGAGACCGTCAACATCGAGATTGTTGTCCGTGAGGTGGCATAAATGGCCGTTGAAAGGAAATTCATTTCAGAAGGTGTCCGCAAGGTCCGTGTCGAGAAATACCTGACAAAAGAACTTAAGCGCGCAGGGTTCGGCGGCATGGATATCGCACGCACGCCTCTTGGAACCCAGGTCACCATCTTTGCTGAAAAACCGGGGATCGTGATCGGCAAAGGCGGGAAACTTGTCCACCAGCTGACCCAGGATCTTGCCCAGAACTACGGGGTTGAGTCTCCGCAGATAGAGGTCCAGCAGGTCCAGAACCCAAGTTTCAACGCCCAGATCATGGCGGAGAGGCTGGCAAATGCCCTTGAACGCGGCTGGTACTTCCGTAAGGCTGGTTCGAGCATCATGCGTCGGGTCATGGAATCCGGTGCACTGGGCTGCGAGGTTATCATCGCCGGTAAATTAACCGGTGCACGTGCCCGTACCCAGAAGTTCACTGAGGGCTACATCAAGCACTGCGGTGAGCCAAGTATCAATATCGTCGAGAAAGGCTATGCGATCGCCATCAAGAAGCTCGGCGTGATTGGGGTGCAGGTTAAAATTGTGCCTGCCGATGCGAAGATGCCAGACCACTTTACGATCATCGAACAGAAGAAGCCGGTTACCCCGAAGGTCACCGTCACCGCTATTAGCGACATTGACACCGAAGAGCCGGCCCTTCCCGATGAGAATACCGATGGAGAGGTGCAGTAAATGGCAATCTTACGGGCGCACGATGTCCAGCAGCTCACTGATGTCGAACTGCAGGAACAGATGGGAAAACTCCGGATGGAACTTGTCCAGCACAACGGAAAGGTCAGTGCCGGTGGCGCAACCGAGAACCCCGGGCATATACGGGAACTCCGGCGCACTATTGCCCGCCTGATGACCGAGAAGACCCGCAGGAGCCGCGTATGATCTCCTGCCAGAACGTGATAAGGCACGAATTGATCGGCCTTGACGTTCTGGTAGCTGGAGCTGCAAACCCGTTTCATAAGGGGATAAGCGGACACATCATCGATGAGACAAGGAATCTTGTTGCCATACAGACGCAGGCCGGAATAAAGAAGATCCCAAAACTTGGGAGCACCTTCCGTCTCTCTCTGCCTGACAATACCCTTGTTGAGATTAATGGATCCGCACTGATACTGGCTCCAGAAAAGAGGCTCAAGCGAGCATAAAAGAAAGAGGATACCATAATGGCACAAAATATTGGATTGAACGTTCAGGCACCCAAGCAGGAGTGCAAGGACGTTAATTGTCCGTTCCACGGCACTTTACCGGTACGCGGCCAGGTGATCACCGGTAAGGTCGTGAGCGACAAAATGATGGGAACGGTCGTAGTTGCCCGGGATTACCTGCACTACGTCCGGAAGTACAACCGGTACGAGAAGCGCATCTCCAAACTTCACGCCCACAACCCGCCCTGCATCCAGGCAAAGGCAGGGGATCTCGTGAAGATTGCTGAGTGCAGACCGTTGTCGAAGAGCACGACGTATGTCGTTGTCGAGGTGCAGCAGCCATGAAGGCAAAGCAGTCCAAGACCCCACGGGCTCTTGCGACGGGAACGAGACTTGCATGCGCTGATAATACCGGTGCTAGGACCGTGCAGATCATCTCTGTCTTCGGCTACCATGGTGTAAGGCGCCGCCAGCCCAAACTGGGCCTGGGAGATCTCTGCACAGCGAGTGTCCAGAAAGGGACCCCGGACATGCGTAAAAAGCTCGTGCGGGCGGTTGTCATCCGCCAGAAGAAGGAAATGCGCCGCCCCAATGGCATCCGCGTCTCCTTTGACGACAACGCTGTTGTCGTTGTGGATGAGAAGAACGAGCCCAAAGGAACCGAGATCAAGGGACCGGTCGCCCGTGAAGTGGCAGAGCGGTACCCGAAGCTCGGCTCTATGGCAACGATCATTGTGTGAGGTGGGATGTCATGGTAAGAATTGAAAGTTCACAACCGCGCAAGCAGAGAAAGGCGCGGTATGATGCACCTGCACACATGAAGTCAAAGTTCCTCAACGCACCGCTCTCGGCAGCACTCAAGGAGAAATATGCAAAGAAGACGATCCGCGTTATCAAGGGCGATACCGTTAAGGTTACCCGTGGTGACCATGTTGGCGAGGAGGGACTCGTTGACGGCATTGATACCCGTAACGTGAAGATCATTGTCCACGGTGTCTCATCCACCAAGGTTGACGGTACCGAAGTTCCGCGTCCCGTCGACGCATCCAAGGTGGAGATCACCAAGCTCAAGCTCGATGACAAGCGCCGCGTCGAAAAACTCGGGGAGAAGGCATAATGTCAGACCATCTGAAAAGGCTCAACGCGCCTGATTCGTGGCACATTACCAAGAAAACCACGAAGTTTGTCGCAAAGACGGCGCCGGGCCCTCACAATGCAAACGCAATGCCGGTAGCCGTCTGGCTCCGGGATCAGCAGGGCCTTGCCCGCACCATGAAGGAAGTCAAGCAGATCCTCAAGCAGAAGGACGTTGTCATCAACGGCCGGGTCTGCCGGGATCCCAAGATGGGCATCGGAATTTTTGATGTCATTGCACTTCCCCGGATCGGCAAGTACTACCAGATCATCCGTGATGTCAAAGGCCGGCACAAAACCGTTGAGATCGATGCAGAATTCGCCCAGATAAGGCTCTGCAAGATTGAGAACAAGACGACCGTTACCGGTGGCAAAGTCCAGTTAAACCTCAGGTACGGGGCAAACATCCTTGCCGACAACTCCTACAAGTCAAACGACTCGGTGGTCATCTCCCTCAAACCCGAGGACCGGTTCAAGATTCTTGAACACTATCCGTTTGCCGCAGGCAACATGGCGACGATTATCGGCGGCCGCCACTCCGGCAAGGTTGCCCGGATTATCGAGATCATCAAGACGCCGGGCAGTGTCCCGAACAAGGTTATCCTTGAAGATGAGAAGACCAAGGAACAGTTCGATACCATCGCGCCCTACATCTACATGATCGGAAAAGAGACCGTTTCAAAAGCAGGCTGGGGGATTGAACAGTGACCGCAATGCGAGATATCCACATCGATAAGGTCGTTGTCCACATGGGCGTTGGCGAGAGTGGAGAAAAACTCGTCAAGGCCGAGAATATCATGAAGACGATCACCAAGCAGACCCCGATCCGCAGCGTCGCAAAGATGACGCAGCCGGCGTTTAATATCAGGAAAGGCGCCCCGATCGGGTGCAAGGTCACGCTCCGCGGGAAACCTGCGGAAGATTTCATCAAGACTGCCTTAACCATCGTCAACAAGACGATCTTTGAGAGCCAGTTTGATAAGAGCGGGAACTTCTCGTTCGGCATTGAAGAGCACACGGACTTCCCCGGGATGTCCTACGATCCGCAGATCGGGATTTTCGGGATGGATGTTAACGTCGTGCTCGAAAGGAACGGCATCAGGATCACCCGCCGAAAAATGCAGCAGAAGAAACTTCCCCAAAAGCAGCGCGTGAAAAAGGTGGATGCAATCGAGTTCCTCAAGAACCAATACTTGGTGGAGGTGCGCTAAATGGGTGGCGAAAGAAAGAAGATCTACGGTCGCGGTGCAAACGAGTGCAAGATGTGCGGGCGCAAGCAGGGACTTGTCCGCCGGTACCACATCATGTTCTGCAGGCAGTGCTTCCGTGAATGGGCACAGAAAATGGGCTTTAAGAAGATGAACTGAGGAGTGACTGCACAATGACACGATTAAATACCATCGCAGACGGGATGAGTGCGTTAAAGAACGCAGGTGACACCGGCAAGGCCGAGTGCATCATCGAACCCGCAAGCAAGCTCCTCGGCTCAATGCTGCGCATCATGCAGGACGCCGGCTACATTGCCGGTTTCGAGTTTATTGAGGATGGCCGTGGCGGCCAGCTCAAGGTGCATCTCACCGGTAAGATCAACAAATGCGGTGCAATCTGCCCGCGTTTTTCGGTCCAGCTGGATGAGATGGAATTCTGGGAGAAGCAGTACCTGCCCGGCAAGAACTTCGGGCTCATCATTCTTTCCACCTCGCACGGCGTCATGTCGCATGTGCAGGCGCGCAAGGAAAGTATCGGCGGCGAACTGCTCGGGTATGTCTACTAGAGGGTGCGAATCATGGCAAGTGTAAGAAAAGTCAGGATTCCTGAAGGCGTCAAAGTAAAGCTTGAGGGAACGCAGCTTATAGTGACAGGGCAAAAGGGCCAGCTGGTGCGCAGCGTCCGGTTCCCCCAGGTGACGGTGACCAGCGACGGCAAGGAACTTGTCATCTCAACCGAATCCAGCCGCAAGGAGATCACCGCGATGGTCGGGACGTTTGAGGCACATGCAAAGAATATGTGCCGGGGCGTCACGGAAGGATTCGAGTACCGGATGAAGGTTGTCTACAGCCACTTCCCGATCCAGCTTAAACTCCAGGGAAAGCGGCTTGAGATTGCCAATTTCCTGGGCGAGAAGAAAGCCCGGTACGCCGACATTGCAGAGGGCGTCACCGCAAAGGTGGCAAACGATGAGGTCGTGTTGACCGGTATCGACCGAGAACTGGTCGGGAATACTGCAGCAAATATCGAGCATGCAACCCATATCCGTTACCGGGACCCCCGGGTTTTCCAGGACGGCATATACATGGTACAGAGGGGCTGAAGCAAGCAATGACAACTGAAACCAAGCGACTGATCCGTGTGCGCACAGAGAAGGGTGCCGTCTTCAAGCGCGACGGGTTTGGCAAGAAGAAACAGCTCTCCGATTCATGGAGAAAGCCCCGCGGACAGCACAATAAACAGCGGGAACAGAAGAAGGCAAAAGGAGCATTACCAAAACCGGGCTACGGAAGCCCGATCGCGGTACGCGGCATGCACCCCAGCGGGTTCTTTGAAGTACTGGTTTTCTCGGAAAAAGACCTTGAGAACCTGGATACCAAAACCCAGGCGATCCGGATATCAGCCGGCGTCGGTGGACGCAAGCGCAAAGCCCTTCAGGAAAAGGCGACAGAAGCAGGATTCAAGATCCTTAACGCCCGGGTCGTAAAAGCACCCGTAAAGAAGGAGACTCCTGCCGAATCGGAAAAAGATACGGCAAAGGACAAGAAAGAGACAAAGGCAAAAGAGGCCCCGGCAAAGAAAAGCACTTCCAAGGCAGAAGAAGCCAAGAAGAAAGGCGCTGAAGAGAAAAAGCCGGTAAAAGCCACCTCGTCAAAGTCCAAGCCTGCGGCAAAAGAAACCGAAAAGAAAGAGGAGAAATCCGCAAAGCCCAAGGCAAAAGAAGCGGTAAAGGCTCCTGCAAAGAAAGCCGCTCCTCTAAAATCCGAGAAAAAGCCCGCTGACGGGGAGAAAGCCCCGGCAGAAAAGGCCAAAGCAAAGAAAAAGTCCTCATCCGGGGTGAAGAAGAATGAGTGATGTTGCCAGCCAGAAACGTCTCTCCGCATCGATCCTGAAATGCGGTGTCAACCGCGTCTGGTTCGACCCCGAGCGCATTTCGGACATCGAGAATGCAATCTCCCGCGAGGATCTGCGCGGGCTTATCACCGATGGTGCCATCAAGGCGCACCAGAAGACTGGTGTCAGCCGCGGCCGGGCACGTGTGCGCACCGCGCAGCGTGCATACGGTCACCGCAAGGGCGTCGGGAAACGGAAAGGTGCAAAGGGTGCACGTACCCCCAGCAAGCGGGCATGGATCCAGAAGATCCGTGCAATCAGAAAAGTACTCGTCGCGCTCCGCGAGGCCGGTACCATTGACCGGCACCTCTACCGGGTCATCTACCGTAAGGCAGCCGGCGGGCAGTTCCGGAGTGTCGCGCACATGAAAGCACAGATGGAGATCATTGCCGGGAGGCTGAAGTAACATGGCGACCGGACCACGGTATTTAGTCGCTTTCCGCAGGCGGAGAGAAGGCAGAACCGATTATTACCAGAGAACCAAACTCGTTGTCGCTGATGCGCCGCGCATGGTCGTACGCAGGACAAACCGGCATATCCTTGTCCAACTGGTCATCGCCGAGATGGAAGGGGACAAGACCCTTGTATCGGCAAATTCCTCCGAACTTGAAAAGTACGGATACACCGGGGCAACTGCAAACACACCTGCAGCATACCTTACAGGCATGCTCTTTGCTGCAAAAGCAAAGAAAGCAGGACAGGACCGCGCGATCCTCGATATCGGGCTCAACCGGGCCACCCCGGGAGCACGTGTCTTTGCTGCGCTTAAAGGGGCAGTCGATGCAGGCCTTGATATCCCGTATGGCGAAAAGATTGTTCCCTCGGAAGAACGGCTCAAGGGTGCACATATTGCGGCCTACAACGATAAAGCCAAAGATATCGTCAAGAATGTCGAACAGGTGGCAGACGCCATAAAGAAGGAGCTGGTGTAAATGGCATACGAAAAGGCAGAATGGCGCCCGGTCACCGGTCTTGGCAAGCTTGTCGCATCAGGGGAGATCAAGAGTATCGATCAGGTTCTTGAGAGCGGCAGACCGATCAAGGAACCCGAGATCGTCGATATGTTCCTCCCGGACCTCGAAGACGAGGTCCTCGATATCGCCATGATGCAGAGGATGACCGACTCGGGCCGCCGTGTCCAGTTCCGTGCTGTCGTAATTGTCGGCAACCGGAACGGGTACATCGGCTTTGGCCAGGGAAAAGACGTCCAGGTCGGTGACGCAATCAAGAAAGCGATCACGAAAGCTAAGATGAACATTGTAAAGGTACGCCGTGGGTGCGGCAGCTGGGAATGCGGGTGCAATGTAACGCACTCCATCCCCATGCAGGTAGTGGGAGCGGCAGGCAGTGTCCGTATCACCCTCAAGCCCGCCCCTCAGGGTATCGGCCTTGTCACCGGTGATATCAGCAAAAAAGTGCTCGAACTCGCCGGTATCAAGGATGTCTGGACCTTTGCGCGCGGACAGACCCGCACGACAATCAACTTTGCAAAGGCGACGTTCAACGCGTTAAAAGAAACTAACATGATCCGCACAGGGGGGTCAGAGTAAATGTACGCAGTCGTGGAGGTCCGTGGCGTGGTTAACACCCGCCAGGACATCAAAGACACGTTAAAGATGCTTCGTCTGCACCACATCAACCACTGCGTGTTCGTGTCAGATACACCCGAGAACCTCGGAATGATCCGCAAGGTACAGGATTACGTTGCATATGGCGAAGTTGATGCAGCAACCATTGAGACCCTGCTCAAGACCCGTGGCCGTGTGATCGGCGATGATCCCTTAACAGACGAGTACCTCAAGTCCAACTCGACCTTTGGCAGCATCCTCGAATTTGCGCAGGCATTGGCAAAGGGCGAGTCTAAGTTACGCGACATCCCGGGCCTCAAGCCGGTCCTCCGGCTTCACCCGCCGCGTAAGGGATACAAGACTACGAAGCGCACGTTCGTACAAGGCGGAGCGCTTGGCTATTATGGTCCGGAGATCAATACTCTCCTCTACAAGATGAGGTGAAGAGATGCCAACCAACAAACGTTCAAAATACCGCGGAACGCGGACGTGCGGCGGCGGAACCCACAAGAACCGCCGTGGTGCAGGCAACCGTGGTGGAAGGGGACGCGCAGGCATCAATGCCCACCACTTTGTCAAGTGGTATATGGAAATGGGAGGGCCCGTCTTTGGTAAGAACGGGTTCTTCCATAATCCTGCCGTCACCGTTTCCTCAATGGATATCGGGATTATCGATCAGATCGTACCCTCGCTCCTTGCACAGGGAATTGCCAAACAGGAAGGAGATGCAATTGTCTTAAACGCCGCCGATATAGGCATCGAAAAGGTGCTCGGCAGCGGAAGAGTCACAAAGAAACTCAACATCTCCGCAGCTGCATTCTCTGAGCAGGCGAAGGCAAAGATCGAGAAGACTGGTGGAAAGACGCAGGTCGTCTGACCCACCCGATTTTTTGGTGAAATAATGGGAGACCTGCTGGATCGAATGGAACCCATTCTTGCTGCGATGCCCGCAGTCAAGAGCCCGGACGGGCATGTCCACTTTAAGAATAAACTGCTGTGGACACTGGGAATTTTAATTCTGTATTTTGCGCTCACGAATATCCCGGTATTCGGGCTTGCAGCCAGTTCGCAGGATGTTTTCATGTACTGGCGTGCACTGCTCGCCGGTGCTAGTGGTTCGATCGTGCACCTCGGTATCGGGCCGATCGTCACCGCGTCCATCGTGCTCCAGCTCTTAAAAGGCGCCGATATCCTCCATATTGATACGAGCGAGGCCCGTGGACAGGTCATGTACATGGGTCTCCAGAAGATCCTCATCCTCGTTATGATTGTGATCGAGGCCGCGCCCAACCTCATCGGCGGGTTTATGCAGCCCGATCCCGCCATCGCAGCACAGTTCTTCGGCGGCAACCTCTTTGCAGTCTCGCTGTTGATCTTCATCCAGATCTGTATCGGTGGTGTCCTTGTCTTCTTCATGGATGAAGTGGTTACCAAGTGGGGTATCGGTTCCGGTGTCGGACTCTTCATTATTGCTGGTATCTCACAGGCTCTCGTGAACGGGTTCATCAACTGGACCGCAGTCAGCGATCCTTATCCGGTCGGGTTCTTCCCGCGCCTGTTTGCTGTCGTGCTTGACGGTGCGAATTTCATCCAGTACTTCGGAAAGGATCTCCTCGCCTTTGCCACAACGATCATCATCTTCCTTATCATCGTCTATGTGGAATCCACTCGTATTGAGATCCCCCTTGCCCACGCACAGGTAAGGGGTGCCCGGGCACGTTTCCCGGTCAAGCTGATCTACGCGAGTGTCCTGCCGATGATTCTCGTCAGGGTGCTCCAGGCCAACATCCAGATGGTGGGGATGTTCCTCTCCAATGTTGGTATCACTATCTTGGGTAAATTCAATGGCCAGACACCGGTCTCCGGCCTGATGTACTACCTTGCACCAATTAACGGCCCGTCCGATTGGATGTGGTGGACGACCGATCTCGGCCACGAAGTCTGGCAAGTCCTCTTAAGGATGGGTATCGATATCACGTTCATGGTAGTCGGTGGTGCAATCTTTGCACTCTTCTGGATCAAGACCGCAGGTCTCGATTCAAAGGATGTGGCCCGGCAGATCCAGATGTCCGGTATGTCGATCCCCGGTTACCGGAGAAATCCGCAGGTGCTGGAGAAGTACCTGGACCGGTACATCCCCCGTGTTACGATTATCGGTGGTGTATTCATCGGTATCCTCAGTGTGGTCGCGAACCTCTTTGGTGTCATCGGGTCTGTCAGCGGTACGGGGTTGTTACTGACCGTGAGTATCACGTACAGGCTGTACGAAGAGATAGCGAGCCAGCAGATCATGGAGATGTATCCGTTCATGCGAACATTCTTTGGCAAAGAATGATTTGAGTAATGAAGGGATAGGAATGGCAGGCAAAAAAGTCATTATCACGGGTGTGCCGGGTGTCGGTAAGACCACGGTCATCAACGAGGCGTTAAACAGACTCAAAAGCGAAGGGGTAGACTACCAGCCCATCAATTTTGGTACCTTCATGTTCGAAGTAGCCAAGAGTGAGGGGCTCGTGCAGGATCGTGACCAGATGCGCACACTCGACCGGGCCGATCAGAAACGGCTCCAGCAGCGCGCGGCACAGGCAATTGCAAAGATTCCTGGCAACGTCATGATCGATACGCACGCATCGGTGAAAACCCCCAAGGGCTATCTCGCCGGGCTTCCTGAATGGGTGCTCCGCGAGATCATGCCCGATATCCTCGTCCTCGTTGAAACTGATAATGACCAGATCCTCATGCGGCGCCTGACCGATGAGACGAGAACCCGGGACAAGGAGGGTGCGCGTGCAATTGCCGAGCACCAGGAATTCAACCGGTCTATCGCCGCCGCGTATGCCATGGTAACAGGGTGTACGATCAAGATCATTACCAACCCCGATCACCTGCTGGATCTTGCCGCTGCGGAGATGGCGGACGTCCTCAGGTGACCCCATTTAAGGTGACTCCATGGACTTAGGAAAAATCTGGGATAAGTACGGGTTGTACATCGCGTTGCTCTTCATGATGCTGATGATGATCTCGTACAGTATCGAGTGGCTGCGGGTTGGTGTGGGGCAAGGTATTGATTCCCTGTTTGCGCCGCTCGTGAAAAGTTTCGGCATACCGTTTTTTATCCTGATCGTGATCCTTTCGGCAGCCACCGGCCTGTACTCCTCGATTATCCAGAAGTACACGATCAATTATGAGCGGATGACCGAAGTGCAGGACCGGATGAAGGAGTTCCAGAAAGAGTACCGGGAAGCCATGTTATCTCAGGATGAGAAGAGGATCAAGAAACTGGACACAAAGAAAGACCGGATGATGAAGGAGCAGCTTGAACTCTCCCAGCAGCAGTTCAAACCGATGGCATACATCCTGATACTGACCGTTCCGATCTTCTTCTGGCTGCTGTACCGGCTCAGCCAGATCAATAACACGATAACACTTCCCTATTATGGGACGCTGAGCCTGACCGCGCCCCTGTTCTGGGTCATTCCCGCATGGATCATATGGTACATGATCTGTTCGATCACGATCAGTCAGGTAATCAGAAAGGCCCTCAACATCGGGGGGATCTGATGCGGATCACCGTGAGCGGGCTTCCCGGCAGCGGGACGACCTCGCTCTCACGGTATCTCGCAGAACAACACGGGTTTACTATGATCTCAGCTGGCGAAGTCTTCCGTGAATGTGCAAAAGAGCATCACATGGAACTTGCCGAATTCGGCCGTCTTGCCGAGACGGATCCGGCCTATGACAAGATGATCGATGCCAGGCAGAAAGAGATCGCAGAACAGAAAGATAATATCATTGTCGAGGGACGCCTCTCGGGCTGGATGGTTGAGAAGGCGGATCTCAAAATCTGGCTCTTTGCCTCCATCGGCTGCCGGCTCGAACGGATCGTATTCCGCGACCAGATTGCCGATATTAAAACAGCAAAAGCGATCACCCTCGAACGCGAGCACTGTGAAGCGGTGCGGTATCGGCAGTACTACAACATTGACATCAACGATCTCTCAATCTACACCATTATTCTCAACTCGGAGCGTTGGGGAGTCAGGGAACTTGGGGCGATTGTCGATACTGCTATCGGGCAGTTGAAGGCGTCTCCCCCAAAGGCAACATAACGGTCTGGTAATGACAGCGTTGGCCCGAAACCTGCAGAAAAATTTGTTCTCTTCTTATCCGTTGTTTTTTTTCGGGGAAGGTCTCGTGCGATGAACCCGGATGATATCAGCGTCTCGCTCGTGCGCTCGTGGGATGCAGAGGAGATTGTGGCACTCTACCGGGCCGGCGGCTGGTGGAAGGATGAGTACGATCCTACTGAAATCCCCCGGCTTATCGGTGGCAGTTTTGCCTTCGTCGTCGCCGCCGACAAGAAAAGCGGCCGTGCGGTTGGGATGGGGCGCGCGATCTCTGACGGGGTATCTGATGCGTATATCCAGGATCTCGTTGTGCTCCCCGAATATCGGCGGCGGGATTTGGGTACTGCGATGGTCTCCCTGCTTGTTGCGTGGTGCAGGGAAGCGGGGATCTCATGGATCGCCCTTGTTGCCGAGCCCGGCTCGGAACAGTTCTATATCCCGCTGGGATTTGCCCGGATGGAGGGGTATATCCCCCTGATATACCAAAGTGATCCGTGATGCTTTCACAGGAAGACTTCAGGCCGGTGACCCTTGCCGACCGGGCATTTTTCGAGCGACACTACGCGCTGTATCCGCAGACCCACAGCGACAATACCTTCACGAATATGGTCTGCTGGAACCATTTTGCCCAGTACCAGTACGCGTACGTGAATGGGAACGTCATCCTGGCAAGTACTATTCTCGGGGTGACCCGGTTCCGCCCGCCCATCGGCCCCCGCGACCCTGCGCTCATGAAAGCGCTCATCCGGCTGGCACAGGACATCGGTGACAATACCCCCATCGTCCTCATCGATCCGGCAACAGCGCAGTGGATGCGGGATCTCGATCCTACCCTTACCCTCGTCCCGGACCGGGACCACTTTGAGTACGTGTACCGGGCTCTGGATCTTGCAGAGCTCCCGGGAAAAAACTATCTCAAGATCCGCAGCCAGATCAACAAATTCCGGAAGAACTGCCGGCACACGGTCGAGCCGATCACGCCCGCCAACCGGGAAGAGGTAATGGGCTTTTTAGTGAAATGGTGTGAATGGAAGGGGTGCGAGAACGATCTGGTGCTCGCCCACGAGAAAGAGGCGGTTTTTTACGCAATCGAGCATTTCGCTGAACTCCCCCTGCGAGGCCTTCTGATCCGGGTCATGTCGCAGGTCGCTGCCATATCCCTGTTCGAGCGCCTGAACTCTGATACAGCGCTCGTCCATTTCGAGAAAGGGCTGCCGGACTGTGAAGGGATCTACAAGGCCATAAATGCAGAGACGGCGGCTCTTCTTGCCGGTGAAGTGGAGTACATCAACCGGGAGAGCGACCTTGGCGTCGGCGGTCTCCGCGAGGCAAAGCAGCGGTACCACCCGCATCATATGGTCGAAGTCTGGTCGCTCAAACGTGATGTTTGAGCTCTCTTGCCCGAACTTTTTTTCATTGCCTGAAACATGGTGGCGGGGCAGGTATATCAAAAAAAGGAGAGCGTTTTGTCGGTTTTAGATCGTAATGGGCAGGCCCAGCGTCCCGATAATCCCTGAAAAGATGATCTTTATGGCAATGGCTGCGACCAGCATCCCCAGCACCTTACCCATGATATCTGTGACAACGGTACCAAGAACCCTCTGGATACCCGCAGAAAAATACAGGATTACCCAGGTCGCCGCAAGACAGAGGGTGATCGCGATAAACGGGATGAGAATGCCATAATCCTTTGAGAGGAGCATCACGGTCGTGATCGCGCCGGGACCGCAGAGGATTGGCGTACCTATCACGACACCCGCTGCTGTAGGGGCCGAATCCTTCGACTTGCAGAGGTCGATACCCAGTGCCATCTCCATGCCCAGTAAAAAGAGCAGGATCCCGCCGGCGATCTGGAACGTGGAGAGCGTGAGGCCGAGGATACTGAATATGGCAGTATTGAAGATGAGGAAGATATACATCAGGATCCCGGCCACAGCCACAGCAATGAATGCCTGCTTGTGGATCTCCCTCGAGGGCTGTCCTTTTGTCATGCTGGCAAAGATCGGAACCGAGAGGATCGGGTCGAGGATCACGAAGAGCGCCGCAAACGCATAGATTATACCTGAAACGAGGTCCGCCATATCAATACTTCAGATCATGTGCGGTTCTGACGGATAAATTCACGGGATTTGTTATAGTGGTACGGGCTTCTGGCAGGGAGGTGTTTGTATTAGAATTCGTATTTTCCGTCACAAGTCGTTTGCATCATTCATAATATATAATATCCGGTAGTTGCCATCATCCGTTATAGCGGGCGTTTTTTGGGCCGGCATCTGCCGCCCGGACCGCCCGGTTCGGAGAGCACCATGGCAGGAACAAAAAAAGTTTCCGGATCCCCCGGATCAAAAGCGGGAACCCGGGCCGTGCGCCCGGCACAGTCCCCGTCACTGATGAAGAGAGCAGCCCCGAAGAAACCGGCCGCACCGGCAAAGATGGCACCGGCAAAGATGGCACCGGCACCAAAAAAAGGGAAGACTGCATCCGTGCAGAAGACCATTTCGTCCCCCCAAAGAAAGGCTGTCGGGAAAAAGACCGTAAAAAAATCCCCGGAAAAGAAGGTCCCGGTGTACAAATTGAAGCGGTACAAGTGCCGGCTCTGCGGGTACATCTACTCGCCGCTCCGCGGGGAGCCGCATCACGGAATCCCGGCGGGAACGCCTTTCGAAGACCTTCCCGAGGACTATGTCTGCCCGGTCTGCGGGTACCAGGGCCGGGGCAGGATCGGCAAATGGGGTTTTGACGAGTGGGCGCCCACCCGGTACATCTGTTCGATCTGCGGGTACGTGTATGACGAGAAGCGCGGCGAGCCCCACCGGGGGATAAAACCCGGGACAAAGTTCGAGGATCTCCCTAAAAATTATCACTGTCCTGTCTGCGCACAGGACCCGAAGATCGATGTCCAGTTCGGGAAGGTGTTAAAACAGGGTTTCGAACCGCTCGATCTCTCGTAGGATCGAAAGGAGTGATACCTTTAGCCAATCCAATCTCCTTTTTTGCATGTCTTGTGCCCACGGGGTGGATCCATAAATGGCGTATCTTAATACTTTATACGTCCATGCTGAATGTGCAAATATGAGGCGTATGATCTCATCTGCTTGATGTACGGGGATGTCAGATGCACAAAAGTCAGGATCCGGTGATGGAACAGAAGCGTGAGGCGCTCGCCCGGTTCCTTGGCGTGGACAAAACCACGCTCCGCATCTCGAACGGCCACCTGTACGGGTTCAAAGCGTTTTTCCATGGCAGTGATGAAGCGTATCTCGTGCTCAGCGATGCCGAGGCAACGCAGGCCGCAGAGAATGCGGTACAGGACAAACTCTGGCTCATTTCCCTTGAGTCGCTCTTTGCCTATTTTGACATCGATGCCTATCCTGCGGACCTGCTGGGGAAAGTCAAGACAAAGGAGATCCGGCAGGCAAACGAGGAGATCAAAAAACTGATCTACCACACGTGCGGGATGGAACCCCTCCGGAAACGGATGCTCTCGTACGGCAACCGGAAGAACCTGCTCGCCGATCATGACCAGTCCGAGCACTACCAGGACGGGTTCTTCATCTACCGGCTGTACTGACCCTCCAGGGGCCTGACTTATGTCCCGATCCTATTTTCTTTTTTACCTGCGGTGTTCGTCGTGGATTCCTACGGGCAGTTTCTTACCCGCCCCATAATAAATATACCTCCCGGTAGTTTATACCCTATAATAAGCCCATTACGCAGTTTGATTTCTTTCCGTCCCGGAGCTGTCGCGACTGTGCTGCTCTGTATGACGTCATGCCTGCTCGTTCAATGCGTCTTGTGCGGCCGATGAATACTATACTGCCCGATATCATCGACCTGAACAGTTTCCTACCCTGACACTCATGTCACCGGTTTATGACCGGCCCCGGGTCTATCCGCAGATGACGTGATCCTTACCCATGTGACCCGGTGTGCTGACAAGACCGTTTGATCTCCTGTACCGGGCGACCCGCCAGTAACGGCTCTTTTTGTACGCGCTCAAAATCACTGTTTTTCATACGCGGGTTTTATCCCAGCTCATGTGAATCACTGTATGATGGGATATGGACGTTACGGCAAAGCTTGAGGCAGCGCATCACCTTGCCCGGATTGGGCGGTACGATGACGCTATCTTAGAATACGATATGGTTCTTGCAGCAGACCCTGCCAACACCACGGCACATGAACAGAGGGGAGTAGTCTTCTATGCCCTTGGCCGGCACGAGGATGCCATTGCCTGCTACGACCGGGCATTAAAAATAAATCCGAATCTCATGACGACCTGGTTCGAGAAGGGGTACACGCTGCGCAAGATCGGCAGGTTCGCGGAATCGATTGCCTGTTTCGAGTGTGCCCTTGCCCTTGACCCGGATTATACGCTCGCTCTTGCAAACAAAGGCTATGCCTTAAATGCACTCGGGAGGTATGAGGACGCAATCGCCTGCTTCGATCATATCCTCGAAGCCGGCCCAAATAATATCCGGGCGATAACCGCAAAAGGGATTGCACTGCTGGGCCTCGACAGGAACGAGGAAGCACTTGCCGCCTTTGACCTGGCGATCAACATTAACCCGATCAACTCATTTGTCTGGCAGCACCGGGCCGAGGCCCAGCGCCGGCTGGGGCGCAATGCAGATGCAGATGAGAGCTTCCGGCACGTGTTTGGCACCTGACGATTAACGACAGAAAAAACCAGCAATATCCCACCCGGCGGGTAAGGATATTTTTCTTATTTTGAAAACGCTTTGCGGCGTTTCTAAAAAAAAATTTAGATGAGTTTAAAGATTGGGTGGCTTTCAGATTTGCACTCGATCCCGAGCTGGCGGGTGGCTTCAAGGACAGTGATATCCGTGTAGGCCTGTGCGGTGATCATTGCTTCGACGTTCTCAATCGGACCGTACATAATCAGGTCGGCACCAAGGGTGCTTGCAATCATGTTGCAGCCGATATCGGGTGCGGACCATGCTGCCTGCCGGATGCCGTCCATGCCACCAACGTAGTGGTGGGACATCTGTTCGAGCAGGGCGTCCTTGCCCTTGTATCCTGCTGCGAGGACTGACGGGGTCTTGCTCGTGCCTTTCCAGCGCTTGAGCCAGGTCCAGGAGACTGTCATGTTGTGGTATGCACCACCGGTCGGGTACCCGTGGATAGCTTTGCAGGCAAGGATCTCACGGTAGGAACCACCGGAGCCGAGGCCGAGCGGGGTTGCCGCTGTATCCAGGATCGGGCGCTTGATACCGCAGTACTCTGCGATTTCGAGCATACCTTTGGTCTGTCCTGCGACGCCGCCTTCGGTGAGCACTTTCTCACGGCCGGCAACGGATGGGTCTGCAGGGTTAAAAGCGAGCACAATCGCAGCGTCTACGTCGCTGTTCTTCAAGGCCTCAATGCTCTCGGGCAGGATTGAACCGTTGATCGAGTTGTAGATCGCACGGTTTGCAAGCCCGACCTCGGTTACGTACTTGCATGCGTGGGCGAGCGCAGTCGGGACTGATGAGTCCATCAGGAATGCAGTCTTGTTGTCGATACTGTCGAACCACGAAAAGTAGCTCTCGAATGCTTCGCCGTATTCCGCAATAATCTGGATGAAATGCGGAATACCGGTTAAATCAGAGAGTTCCTGACAGCGGTTCCAGAGTGCTTCGGCCTTTACCTTGTCAATCTTCCCTGTCTTGTCATCAAGCACACACTCGTGCTTGTTGTAGAAGATTGAAGCACCCAATACGGTCGGGTATTCACCGGGCTGTCCACCAATCTTGGTGCCGTTGAAGTCCCAGACACTCTGTTCTTTTTCAAACTTGAACATGTTATTACACCTCCATTACACCAATGCCATCAATTTCTGGAGCATGAACAGCAGCATGATGAATACGACAATGCCTGCAACGAGGCCGTACAGTATACCGATGTCCCGTCCGATCTTTCTCCCAACACGCTGTGCCACTTCAGCATCCGCGAACTCGATTCTCTTCTCGATTTTGTCGAGTCTCTTCTCGATTTCGAGGAACTGGGGGTTCGCCCCTGCTGCTGCGACTTCAGCACCGCCGGCTGCTTCCTTGACTTCGACGACGATGGGGTCGGCGGCAAAGGCACCGGGGTCTTTTGCCTTGAGTTCGTTGATCTTGGCCTTGATGGCGTTCAGGTCCTCGGACTCCATGATATTGACGACAGTGATCTGCTCCTGGAAGCGCTTGATCGCCGCATCATTGAGATTCTCAATGAAGGGGATAGCACCTTCAGCGCCGACAATCCTGCCGTCCTTGACGCCGCCCTTGTGGAGCGCGATCATGGACTGT
>Ga0172381_10001619_pt1 | contig 26019 bp, 51 predicted proteins | sample Leawel6488metaG_FD_119754 | JGI IMG/M metagenome (GOLD analysis project Ga0172381, IMG submission 119754) | Leachate microbial communities from a municipal landfill in Southern Ontario, Canada - Leachate well 64-88 metaG | ecosystem: Engineered > Solid waste > Landfill > Unclassified | place... | reverse complement strand
AGATACCAGTGCACTGGAGGTTATGGGTTCAAATCCCATTGTCCGCTCTTTAAACAACTAAACTGGTTCAAAGTCCAGACAATAACAAGGAGGAGCAATGTGTAACTTTCTAAGTGGAATAGGTTTTCCTGACGGCTCAATTAAAACAAGCGATGCAACAGAGTCGCATGAACACCTTATTCTTGCTTTTGGGTTAAAAGAATCCATTAATTTATCAAAAAACGGATGGGTGAGATTTGAGTATAGCCCAGAAGACATTATTGATATGTGCGATATAACAAAATATCGCCTAACAATTGACCAAGTTATTATTCCTGATTGGGTAACAGACGAAATAATGGAGTCGTGGGAGCGGAAAGCTAATCAATTAGTTAAAGGCATGATTTTACTTGATGGAGAAATACCTATATTACTTGGAGGTAAATGGATTTTTGGGGGGAATGTTATTGTTAATTCAATTGTAAATTCTATCATTGTATCAATGTGGGGCGGTTCAATCAAGGACATGTGGGGCGCAATCAATGACATGCGGGGCGGTTCAATCAATGACATGCGGGGCGGTTCAATCAATGACATGTGGGGCGGTTCAATCAATGACATGTGGGGCGGTTCAATCATAAATGATAAGCGTAATAACAAGGAGGCGAAATGAAACCAGCAAAATATCCAAACGTGCGGATTGCATTAGCGCGTAAGCAGATTTCGCAAACCAAATTTGCGGAACTCGTTGGCACAAATGAATCGTATGCGTCCCAGATAATTGTAGGGGTGCGAAACATAACCGAAGAAGAAAAACTACTATGGTCATTCCATTTGGGAGAACCTGTAGAAGAACTTTTTAAGACAAGCGAGGAAATATGAATAAATTAAAAGACATTTTATGGGTTTTGCTCAATCCAAGTTATTGGATTATGAGTTGTCCATATTCTAAGGAATGGGATAAAGTTCTCCGGGAATCTATGTCTAATAATAAATTTATAATATTAGACCATTATACGGCCAAACTTGGGAAAAGAGAAATATGGATATGTAATCATCCGGATGCGTCCTTTCGTTTATGGGTAAATTGTAATGCCGTCAACGTGCGTCCTTCCAGAATAACAATTAGAGACGCATATAATAAATTATTGAAGGACGCTATAAATGAATAGTATAAAAACAGAAGGTGATAACGAGGCGACTGCGTTTCCGTTTTGGATAATCATTGACCCAAGGCAAAACATGAGCTGTTCAGTTGATGAAGTCGCAAGCCAAATAACCGGAGTCTGGTTTTCAAGAAAGAGTGCGAAAGAGTATTTGGGTAGTCATTCTTACAATTTCTCAAAACGCGCAAGGGTTTATTGTCATACCGGCAACAAATCCTGCGATTACAGAGAAGCTATCGAAAACGCGAATAAGGACACTATAAATGAATAAATATCAATTATTCTGGTATCATTGCAAATGGTACTGGCGAGAACAAAAGGGCATAATTATCCTTGGCATTATAACCACTTTGTGGCTTGCAACCATAATATTGGCGACTAACTATAGTGTCCAACAGAAGCAATTTTACAAGGATGAAATCACAATACTAAGTGATTATATCGACGAGCAAGAGACGGATTTATTTAATATGTCAATGGTAGTTGATTCGGTTTACTCCAAACAGTTAATGATTGAAAAAGAAGTTATTTCTCTTGCCGGAGAGATGCACAAGATAAGGACTGGCAAATGAACCTAAAACCGATTGACCCGATGGTAATTATACCTTTCATAATTGTTGTTATTATATGGACAGTCGTATTCTGTGTTGGGTTTTACGTTGTAGGGGGCTTAAAATGACTGATTCCGCAAGCCAAGAAGATAACCGGCCACGTGTTGATAGCGCAAAGCATGATGATATCGGCATTGTCTGGTCTGATTTGGTCGATGCTTTATATATCGCCATAAATGATGACAACGCCGAGGATGAAAATCTCGAAATAATTAAATCCGCTTGCAAAAAAGCACTCAAGGAAATTAAAAAGATAGAGGAGACAAAATATTGAAGACTACAAATGAAATAATGGATATGGTTCGCACGCGATATTATCCGAGGGATAATATAGAAATCCGTGCCGCCATTAACGAGCTTCAAAACGAAATCAAGGTCAGGGATAGAGCGCATGAATTATCTAACGTAAGTTGTAACGATTGCATCATACGTTGTACTGGGGCTTTACTATGCTATGAGTCATGTTTAGCTTATGCCCGCAAAGAAATAGAGGCATCTCATGATTAAACCCACAAATGCACGGAGAGGGAGGATGCGATTTATCGGCATCTACAAAACAGACAAAGAAGGTATGAAAACAATACAGGAGAAGGACTTTAGCTTTTATGGTGACAGGCGAGTCTATTCTCAAAGCAAAAATAAAACAGGGAAGGATTAAATGAAACCTGAACTCTTAGAATTACGGCAACTGTATGAGGGATTTGTCCTTGCCTTAACAGAAGATTTGGAGCAAGCCAACTTACGCATTAATAAGCACATGAGTATGGTTAAATCAGAAGAAATTTATATCATGACCGTAAAGAATCTGCTTGAAGAAAAACGACAAACACTAACCGAGCTTAACAAGAAAATAGAGGGATAAATAAATGTTACGACTTTGCAAGAAAACTGCTACAGGGTTAGAATTTATTGTTGGACATGCAAATATTCCTTCATATTTCAAAACACAGGCCGAATTAGAAAAGGCAATGAGAGACCACCCTGATATCTTTGAGCCTGATACTAATTATACTCTTCACGAGGATAGGGCTGTATTCCATGTCGTAAGTGAAATTAAAAGAATGGTGGTAAGAGTTGATGGAAAATAATCTTATAAAAAGAGAGTCACAGCAAGAGGTACAGACATATCAAGAGCCTATGACGTGGATTGAGGTTCAAATGCAAGTCAATCTCGTTCAAGAAGTCATGCAACATGTAATGATAAAAGATGAACATTACGGAGTAATACCGGGATGCGGTGCAAAGCCAGCCCTATTAAAGGCTGGTGCTGAAAAACTTGCAATGACTTTTAGACTTGCTCCAAAATTTGAGATACAAGAAAGAGAAATGCCAAATAATCACCGTGAATATTCAATCACAGCGTCCATATACGGCACTTCTGGAAACTTTCTCGGTTCGGGTGTAGGTTCGGCTTGCACAATGGAAGGCAAGTGGCGTTTTCGTACCGGAGAAGTGGAACTAACAGGTAAACCAGTACCATCTGATTATTGGACTGATAGGGATATTAACCTTATTGGTGGCAAGGGCTTTGTTACAAAGAAGGTTGACGGTAAATGGTTCATCGCTAAACAGGGCGTAAAGGTTGAACATGATAATCCTGCTGATTATTACAACACGTGCCTTAAGATGGCAAAAAAACGCGCTCTTGTGGATGCTATCCTCACAGTTACCGCCGCGAGTGATATATTCACCCAAGATATTGACGATAGCCCCGAATTATTTGGAGGGGGTACTAATGTATCAACTCAATCGAAATCATCGCCTGTTGACCCCAAGACGGGGCTTTATGTACAACCTGAACCACTTGGCAATATCATTGATGCAGAGATGGAAACAATGCCCGAAATGCCCGATTATTTAAAAGAGCCTATACCTGAACCTGAAGATGAAGGCAAAAGGGCAAGAGAGACCGCCGCTGAAGTATTCGAGGGTGAAGTTGTAGAACCGCAAAAGACTACCCCAATTCTTGACGAGGACGAAGCAACACGGATAAAGTTACATGCGCTACTCCAAAGCCGTAATGGTGGTACAGAGCCTTATCCTAACCTGTGCGCGGCTGCTAAAGAGGTGCTTAAACAATGCACGGCATTTAAGGATTTGAAACTCATAGACCGTCTCGATTGGCTAAAGGGTGGCAGACTCAATGCTGCTTATGGAAATGCCAAGAAGAAATATCCGGCACTCAAAGAAGATGAACTATTCCCGATGCCAAAATAAATAATGCCGCTTAGAATGGAGGAATAAAATGAAAGATCAATTTATCAATGAAAAATTGAACGGTATTGAAAAACACATAAAAGCTATTAGAGAGCATATTAATAAACCAGAGCCGAAAACAGTGCATGCTTGGTGGAGCGGAACGTCGAATGTACAAGACGGAAAGCCTGAAATAATTGAAAAGTATGAAATTGCTCATCTTAATATCAAAACATCCAGATACTATGTTTTTTCCAGTCGAGGTCAACTTTTTGTGCCAGAGGGCGAACTCCGCTTTGCTGGGGATGATGTTTATTGGGATGGAATAACATATTCGGGCGGCAAAAACGCTATGCCGGGGGTATTTAAAATTGCTAATATAAACGAGAGTATTATCAGCATAACAGACGGTGTTTTGACATGTCCTACTACTCCAGAGCATCTTTTCACAACACCTATTGAGCTAGCCCGTGATGAAAAGGCAATCAAGGCAATCAAGGCTATCAAGGATAGCTTAGACCAACGATGGAGCAAGATTGTCAAGTGCGAGACATTTTTTGAAGCATCATATATCATAAAAGATACTGATTGTGCTCTTTGCAAAGTATACGGAGCTTCGAATATTCCTTGCCCCTTAAAAAATGAAACATGCAGCGGGCGTAATTGTGTATCAGAATTTAATGCATTTTATTTTAAAAATGATATAAAAAAAGCCAAACCTATGTACGACTTGCTCTGCCAAAAATACAAGGAATACTCCGGCTTGGATTACGTGCCTGAACACCCTGAACCCAAGTTTGCAAAGGGGCAAATGACGGATAGGGGCAAGATAATTGCTGTTATTTGGGGTGAGGATTGGGCTAAGGAGTACCATAAAGAACCAGACGACCATAAGCATTGGCATTATAAAACTGAACTATATGCTAACTATTATTTTTTGGAATCCGAGCTTACCACCATTCCTTCCACCGAAGTCACGCTGTTCAAGGTTGTGGATGGCGAGGTTGAAACGGGAAACAGGATGCTTGATAAATTCTGGACTGATAAAGATGAATATGCTGAGCAAATATTTAAAGATGGTTTCTGTGCTATCCTAATCACAAAGGATGGGGTAAGTGAGCGACGGTATTGCCCAGAAATTGAAGCATTAGAAGAACTGAGTGTTTTTAAGGGATGGCAAAATATCGCTGCTACCACTACTGAAATAAAAACGATATTGGAATGCATTATCACCCATCCGATATGGACTGTGGAGTCTAAATCAGGGCAAAAGCTCCGCGCTTACAGGTCTAAAGATGGCCAAGTGTTTGTGGAAATTGATGGTAAATATCTTGGGTTTATCCCAGAAGCATTAATAAAACCGTTAGGTCTTGAGGGTCACGAAATGCCATACATATTACACGGGAAGGGTTAAGTGATGAACAGTTTCTTTCAGCAACCTAGTTTTTCTTGTAAATCAGAGCCATGTCCTGATTGTGCAGAAAAAGACGCTGAGATTATCAGATTAAAGGATGAAATCATACAGCTCAAGGCAAAAGAGATTCCACTCAAAGAGCCTTTTAAGATTATTCATGATTGCTCTGAATGGAAGAAAGGATAATTATGTATAGCTATCTTGATGGTGACACTTTAAAAGATATGCTTACCAAGAAAGACGCCGAGATTACCGAACTCAAAGGCGCGTTATCTCAAGAGATTGCGTGTAGAATTGAGCTAAAAGAAAAGTGTGTCGCCTATACAGAATTATTAGAATCTCTCAAAACGAGGCTTGAGGCGGCAGATGCTATGAACAAAGAGTTGCATAAGGTGAACACCGAATTACAGGAAAAGCTTGCGTCAGAAACTAAGCGGGCTGACTACACGGTGTTGGATGAGGCAACTTTTAAACAATTAAGCGAGGTAGATAATGGATAATAATTATGAGTGGAATTATGAAGAGAGGCAATGGCTTTCGCGAGCCAAAAGATTGTTTAATAAAATACCAAAGGATATACGGCTGTACCTATCAAACATTGACGGGGCATTCGTGGCCTGTAAGTATAACATTAAAAGCGATGATTTAGATTATGCCATAAACCAAGAGGTAATTCAGACTGGCGACAATATATCTGATATGCACGATGAAGTAAGCGGGAGAGGCAAGCCATGAGTAATAATTGCATGAATTGTAGCCGCATTGAAGAGCATAAATATTGTACCACTTGCGATGATACTTATAGTAATTGGCATAAGGAAAGCTGGTATTACAGGGTAAGAGAATATATATACTTTCGGAAATTTACAATAGCTTATACACTAATCCTTTCAGCGGTATTCTTATTAATAGTCATTGAATTTATTATTGCAATCAAAACTGGATATTTTACAGGAGGCAAGCCATGAGTGAGCTTAAAACAGTTGATGAAATGATGGTACTCGCAAATGAGTTTGCCCACGCAGTGAGAGTAGAAGAAGGACAATGCGCATCCACTGACCTAGAAGAAAATGCTATCCGCGCCGAACTTGAAAAGTGGCAGAAGCGCATCGATGAACTCGTCAAAGCAAACGGACAGGCGGCGCTCGACTTGGATGTAATAACGGAAGAAAAGGCCATATTGCAAGCCGAAATCGAGTCTATAAACAAAATTCATAAGTTCGATATGGATAATATGTTCAAAACGCTGAATGCGACGCATGAAATGAATAAGAAAAAAGAATTGATATTCATGGAAACTGTTGTAGAGTTGCAAGCTGAAATTGACAGGCTAACAAAACCAAGTTCAAATAAATATGACTTTTGGCGAGGGCTTTGTGATGATAAGAGCCTTGCTGAATATCATATAGGAGGCGAACTATTTAGGACAGAAATATCTCAGATTCTTGAGGATATTAACATCAATAGAAATGCCTTCTTGGGTTTACTAGAATCTACAAATAAATCACTCGCGAAACTAAAGACGGAAGTTGATACTTTGCGTAATGATATGGTAAATTCCGGCGAACTCTATCTTGAAGAACAAATACAGTTACGACACGCAGATGAAAAGATTGCTGATTTATTAAATGAGGTTGGCAGACTCAACGCCATTATCAAGGCCAATGGAGCAATGGACTTTTGCCTGCAAATTACAGCCCAGAATAAGGAATTACGTGCAGAGAATAAAGAATTGCAAGACAAATTAACCGACAGCATGTGGGATGTCGAAAACGAGCGTACAAATAGAGAGCTTGTTGAAGATGAATGCGATAAACTTGCCAAGCAGAAAGCGGAATTATTAGTTGAAATTGAGCACATGGCAGATTAACAGGCTAAAGGGGGAGTAATGGAGACTAAAATCACATTTAAGGAAACACCGATGCAAGCTCTTGAGCAATTATATAATGCCGTTAAAGAGTTCCTTGCCAAGGATTGTTATGGCGAGGAAGAAATAAATCAACAAATAACAAAACTTGAAACCGCTTTCGATTATTGCAAGATTTACTTTGAACCTAACAAATGGGGGGAATAATGTTAACAATTGCTAGATTAAAGGATGGTGTATGCTTCGGTATAGGCATAAACAAAGACAAATTTGAGATATTCTTTGCGTTGTGGGTTATGAAGTTTATTTGGGGAGTCAGATAATGCCTAAAAGTCTAAATATGTATATGGGTTTCTCTCGCTCTTCCGGTAGTCATGAAGGGGCAATACTTATATTTGCAGTCAATTCAAGGCAGGCGAGGAAAATAGGGTTTTATTTTGCCTATGGTATGCTTGTTGATGATTATACCGATTTTATAGTAACAAGAATAAACGATGCTCCGTGGCTTTATGAAGAAGCTGTTCCTGATAAATTGAGATACGGAATCCCTCATATCATTGATAATCCCACAGTTTGTAAATCATGCGAGCAATGGGGTGAATGGCTAATTGATGGGAAATGCCAACAATGTATTGATGACGAGGATATGTATATGGGCAGAAAGAAGAGCCATGACAATGCCTAAAAACGTACATGATATAATCTATAAATATTTAAAGGATAATGGCTTTGACGGCCTTTACAATCCTGATGCAGACCCCGGTTGTGCCTGTAGGGTTGATGAAAAAGAAGAGTTTATGGTCTGCGATATATACAATGAGGACACATGTTATTTCTGCATACCGGGATATTTAAAACCATGCGACCCTGAAAGTTGCGGAGAAGGACACGCTTTTCATATTAGCGTAGATAAACCGGAGGAAATCAATGACAGCCAAACAGATTGAGCTATCCGTATCGAAATATTTCAGGATGAACGGGATGCAAAACCTGAATCTGATAATTCCTAATTTCAAAGACTCTGGAAACTGAAGAGAGATATAAATGAAACTACGCCCTAATTACATGTCTTTGACAGATGATGATATTGGGATATTCTGGAATTTAAGAGGCCGGTATAGCGTACCTTTTCTAGCTCAATATGCAGAGACTACAAAATACACTATTCAGAGGCTTTATGTTTCAAGTGTGCGCCCAAAATCAATTAAAATAACTGTCTACAACAAGCTCTTACATTTGTACAAAAGCCATATTACCCAGCAAGGGGTAAGTATTAAAAGGGGGAAATATGAACAAATATTAGCCTTAACCATGGAGGCATTGTTAGCAAAATATGGCATAGATGGATTAGCTGAAAAGTTAGGAGAAAACAGGGATAAAATAAAATCAATGTACCGGGCAAAGAGTTTTTGGGTGACTCATGCTCTTTATAAAAAAATCAATAAACTATCGGAGGCTAAAGATGAATAAGTGGATTATACTACACTATGCAGAAAAAGTTTATTATAGCGACAACTCGACTAAAATACTAAACCATGAATATTATGTTAATTTTGGGGCATGTTTAGTAATGGAAAGAACCGAATATAATACTTTTCTTGTGAGATTGGAAAATATAAACTTTGATGAATCCCCCGATGAAATCCTTGCCATGCTAAAAGAACCCGATAGCGAGCTTCTAAAATCCGCAAAATCACTTATTGAGCATTTAAGCCATTACATTTACACGCTCTCCCCTGAAGAAGAGAAATCTGCAAAAGAAATTTGGGGCAAGCAATTTGACGATTTAAAGAAAGTGCTAGGAGAAAAATAACATGATACAATTTATCTGTGGTTTTATCTTTGGGTTATTTTTTAGTTTATTATTTTTATTTCCCGCTCTAATTGGCTTTATAATAGGCGATAAAAAATGACAAAGATTTGTATTATAATAGTGATTATTCTTGTCTGTTATTATCTGTTATTATTAATTGGGGCAATAATAATTAATCACATAACAAACAAAATATTACCGCCCGGAAGGAGTGGATAAATATGGTAGGGTATATAATCTTTGGGTGTATCTTTATTTTACTATTATTCTGTTACGTTTGGATGTTTTGTGATATGAATAAAAATCGTTAATAACGGCAATATTGCCACAAAGGGGGAATAATGGCATCTGTAACTCCAATGCAAAGAACAATAGCTGAATTGAACAAAACCGAAACAGTATTTGGTATTGTTGAGAGGTTTATTGGAGGGGCTAAAATCAAAGTGCGAGTTGACTTTTTGAATATCATTGATTTAATAGCCTTAGACCCCGTAAAAGGCGTTTTAGGTATTCAGGTATGCGGAAATGATTTTAAGGCGCACGTTGACAAGATATGCGTTGAGAATGCCAAACAAAGCAAGGCATGGTTAAGCACTCCGGGCACGGCTCTTGAAATATGGGGTTGGCGCAAATTAAAAAATAAACGAGGCATGAAAGCGACCCATTGGGAATGCAGAGTTCAAAAAATTACGCTAGACGATTTTCCCGAACCCGAAACCGATATTGATAATCCATTTTGAGGGGAAACCAATATGAAAGATGAAACCGGACAGGATATTATACTCTGGACGTTGCTGTTGGTGCTCATATTTATCACGGCTTGGCTTGGGACGGAGTATTTGATTATCAAAGAGCAAAATAAACAATGGAATAATGCCTATAATATTGCTAAGCAAGAGTACGATAATACATGGTTGATTTATAATCAGCGCAAAATATTAAGATTTGACGCATCACAAATACCACTAGGTGCGAGTTGCGATACTATTACATATCGTACAAACTGTGATACAATGATTTTTAAAATAAATCCTCCCAAAGGCGCGCGTATTTATAGAACACATATTACTTGGAGATAATAATGAAGAAATGTTATATTTGTAGCCCGTTTCGAGCTGATAAGAACGTGCAAGATTATTATATCTGGGTTGCCAAAGAGCTTAGTAAAAAGGCCGCTATTGCCGGATATGCCGTGTTTTGCCCTCATTTAGCTTTTCAATTCCTTGATGATAATGTTCCGGAACAGCGGGAACAAGCTATCACTATGGGGAAAGAATGGCTCAAGAAGTGTGATATTATTATGCAACTTGATTGTGCTTTATCTCAAGGAATGATTGGAGAAATTATGCTTGCTAAGAGCTTAAATAAAAGGTTTTGGATTATAAAGGAGAGTGACTTATGACTGATTGGATGATATTTCTATGCCGATTGATAACAGGTGTATTGTTTGGGTTACTGCTAACTTATTTAATTGTTGCGGGGGCTAAGTAAACCTCATTCTTAGCTTTACTTAATAAAATAATATGGTATATTAAGTAAGAATATATAATCTTACCAATGGAGGAATTATGGCAGATAACACAGAATTAATTAAACAGTTTCGAGCAAAACTTGTTTTGAATGGAGATTCTATAAAAGAATTTTGCCGCGCTAATGAAATTGATTATAACCAATTTACACAAGCTGTTAATGAGACGCGTCCGCTTAAAGAAGATTACCGTAAAATTATTAACGAGTATGGATTATCCCCGGATGGCCTTAGAACGCTCAAAAAGATTCGAGGGTAAAAAATGAACGATACCCCTCAACTTGAGAACGGACATTTCTTGATTGCAACAGAGATTTATGAGGCTCTGGCTAAGACTCGTATTCCGGGTGAGGCAAGGCAGGTATTGGATTTTATTATTCGTAAAACTTATGGCTGGCATAAGAAGGAAGATAGAATATCACTAAGTCAATTTACGGAAGGAACTGGTTTAAAAAAACCAACTATTTGTAAGGCTATTAATAAATTAAAGGAAATGAATTTAATCATTACCAAAAAAGATAATAGTATTACCCAAAAAGGTAATGATTATATTGTAACTTATTGTTTTAACAAGAGTTATAATAACTGGAATCTATTACCCAAAAAGGTAACGTTACCCAAAAAGGTAATACCTATTACCCAAAAAGATAATTTACCATTACCCAAAAAGATACCCACAAAAGATACTATTACAAAAGATAAACTACCTCTCGTTCCGGTTAGAAAAAAACCTGAACCCGAAGAGATTGATTTAAAACTTTCTGATTTACTCTTAGAGTTACTCACGGCAAATAAACCCGACAGAAAACAAAATTCAAATGAAGTTATTAATTGGGCTAACTCTGTTAGATTAATGAGGCAACAGGATAATCGAACACCTCAACGCATAGAGGCTGTCATTCGATGGTGTCAAAAAGATTCTTTTGAAATGGGCGTTGTTTTATCAATGAGCAAATTAAGAGATAGATTTGACAACCTTGAGATGAAAATGAAAAAATACGGGCATGGTTTAACTGATAATGAAAATGGCAATGGGTTTAAACCTGATATTACAAAGCAAGGCACATTAGAAAGTATGATGGAAAGGGATGGTATAAAAAAATGATGCCCCAGAATGAGGATATTGAAAGACATGTTATAAAAATATTACTCTCCGATAGTCAAGCTTGTGAAGAATATATATCCGGCATTAATCAAGACTACTTTTATAAAACTGATTATCAGGCTATTTTTCTTTGTATATCTGAACTTATCGCCTGTAATGAGCCAGTAGATATACTCACTGTAAATGAAAAAGTTGAAAAGAATAAATTGGTTGATGCGGTTGGTGGCATTGAAACGCTATTAGCACTTAGTGGTGAATGGACATCATCTGCAAATATAAAATATCACTTAGACACGCTTAAAACACTCGCTTTGAGGAGAAAAGTTATAGAGATATGTAACGATGTAACTGCAAAGGCAGGGGATAATAACACGCCAATATCAGAAATTGTAAGCGGTTTAAGTGAAAAACTTTATGATATTAATTTGCAAAAAGCAAATACCGGATTAAGGCAGGTGAGTGATGATATTCATAAAACGTATATCGAGATAATCGAGCGTAACGCAGGAAACAGGCCACCAAGAGGATTAAAAACAGGATTTACAGGCCTTGATTATGAACTTGGTGGCTTACAGCCCGGACAACTAATTGTAGTATCAGGGAAGACAGCACACGGAAAGACAGCGTTTGTAACTAACATAGCGCAGGAAGTTAATAGAAATGGTACAGCGGTTGCGCACTTTAGTCTTGAAATGAATTATGAAGAAGTTAAAAAAAGAATTTTACAATCAGAATCAAGAGTAAATCTCAAAAAAGCAGAGATAAAAGGATTAAATGAAGAGGAACGGCACAAGATATTAAAGGCATCCGAAAGAATAGCAGAATATAAACATTACTGGATTGATGATACAGGAGCTATTTCATTACAAGAAATAGAATCGAAGCTTATTAAGGCAAAGAGAGATAATAATATAGGTCTTGCTGTTGTTGATTATTTGCAATATGTAACCGCAAAGAATAAGAATATCAATAGCCGGGAGCAGGAAGTATCGACCGTTTCAAGGGGATTAAAAGCAATAGCTATGAACCTTGAAATACCCATTATAGCAGTATCATCTTTAAGTCGCAAGACAGAAGAAAATAAAGGGATGCCAACACTTGCGATGCTTAGAGACTCTGGGAATGTTGAATATGATGCAAACGCAGTATTAATGGTTTATAACAGATTTATGGATTTCCCTGAATTTCACGAGTACGCTGATAATGTTAGAGAAATAGGATTACTAAAGAACCGTGAAGGCTCATTAAACACTTTATACTTACAGTGGCATGGTGAACAGACACGATTTGTAACTATTGGAGCTGACAATGGATGAAGAGAGACTTACTAAACTTACCAAAGAAGAGTTGTTCGCGTTTCTTAAACAGAATAAAAAAACGGTAGTTGACCGCTTCGAAAAGAAACCAAAGTATTCTAATCCAGATTTTAACTATGTTAGGGCTAAAGCATTAGTGTTTCGTGAACAGTGGTTATCTGATACCGCACTTTATGATAAACTTATACGTTGGATAACTGAATATTGCTGGTCTTGACATGCCTGATTATCGTAAAACAGCGAAATAACAGTAACAAGTGAGGTGTAAAATGAAAACAGCCGATGAAAGAATGGAAGCGATTTATGGCGGTGGATGGCAAGACTTAATGGCTTGTGTTAAAGCAATTCAAGTTGTCTATAATAATTTAAAGGAAATGCAAGCCGAGATAGATATACTTGAAGATAGCAATGAAACATTTAAAATCTTAGAAAAAGTATCTTTAGAATATAACCAAAAAGCAAAAGACTTTTTAAAAAAACAAAGGTTTTTATCTATTGAGGAGGTTAATAACTATCATTACTCTTTAATATGCAGAAAAAATGCCGATACCCCAACCGTTGGCTATTTACAAGAAATATTGGTTACTGATATTGTGGATGAACTATTACAAAAAATTGACAGGCTCCAGTATGAAAAGGATGAAGCGGTTAAGCGGTTGTTAGGTTATCAGGAAATGGTTCACAATGGCTAAAGGAATTGCGAGAGATGCAGAATTTCATCGTTTCGCACTATAACGCGACTGATTACCGGAATCCTGTGTTAAATAATACTCTTATCGAAAAGGAGAATGAATAAATGGATTACATGGATGATGTGATTAAGGAAGTATTTCCAAAGATATTTAACGAACTTGTACCAGAAGAAAGTCTAATACCTACCGAACATACTAAATACTTTATACTGCCAAAAAACACTCAACACAGGGCGATTAAACTTGCTATCATACGAGATATGATTGATAGCTTGCCGGGGGTAAATCATGAGTGATAAAATTCATACCTCCCCCAATACCGGCTGGAACGATAAACTTTATCGGGAGAATTACGATAAGATATTTAGTAAACCTAAATTTACAGAGTTTTCGAATGCTCCAATACCGTTTTACTATTCACAAGTAAAGCCGATAGAGAAGAAGGATAAAATTAAATGAAATTATCTCAGGGTTACGGTTCAGAATTCATAGTGTTAAATGCACAGACAAAGGAAGTTGTTTCAGATGTCTTGCTCTTATACCCTTTACAGTTCAAAGAGGAGTTTCAGATAATGCGCCAATATGTTATACAGCATAACGATACAGCACTTGCGCAAGCTTTAAAACGGTATGAAGAAGTTTGGAACGCCATTGAGGAGGTTAAAAAATAATCATACCCCATACCATTAACACTTTCACTCATACCCAATAGTAAAATATTTTACGTTTTAGCAAAAACTCTTGTAAAAATACATTGACAAAAACACTCCCATACTTTATATTATCCTTTACATGATAGCACTCTCCTTTATTACTCTTCTTTTTCTCCCCCATAAAAAAAGCCTGGAACTCTCCCCAGGCTTTTTTAATTGTTGTTTGGCTATTTAAATAGGTATTTGATAAATTCCCATATTCTTATAAATATAGACTTCTCCAATACTACATCATGTTGAATTATTTCGGTGGTGATATGCTTCTCTCTATATGGATGCTCAATATGCCAATTTATATTGCGCTTCCATCTGGGTAATACGGACTTTGATTTTGTGCCCATATCAACCTCTCCTTTTGCTGTGGACGGTTTTAGTTAAATAACATCTAATATTTTTGTTTCCGGATGTTTTTGTTTTTCTAACAAATATACTTTTTTTGTAATCTTAACGCCCCATAGCATTTGATTAAGACGTTTTTCAATGGCTTTTTTTGCAATTATATAGTTTTCTGCGTAAACTAAAGCTTTAGGAATAGCATTTATTATCATATCTTCGGGGCAATTCGCGAACTTATAATAATACCGTTTCATAGCTCACCCTTCCATCCGGCGATGCTCTGCCATGTTAAATAAGTTCACAAGGTCAAAGTTGTTTTCATCAAAGCAGACATCCCCTGCATCTGGTTCATCTTCCGGCTCCGGCTCGAATATCTCCTCAAGCCAGTTTTCAAACCTGTTTTTTGCACTCATTTTCTCTCTCCTTATTCCTCAATTAAAATGTTATTCGGAGCTGCCCATAGAAGTTTTGACTTAGGGAACTTATCAATCAGTTTTCGGCTCGCTCCCAGTCTTAATTATTTAACACCTGTTAACCTCCATTCACCAACGATATTACCGTTGGTGTCCATGCACTCGCCCGTTTTCAAACCATCCTCGACTTTGGTGATAATATTAGTGAGTATTTGATTTATTTCGTAAGAAAACCCACCATCTCGAAACGCTGCATTGTCTGTTTTAAATTTAATATTAAACACTTTCGCTCCTTTTGTTAGTTATGATTCATAAGAGACTAATATTTCTCTATTGCCGGGTTCTTGGGTAACAATAATATTATTGTTATGATAGACAACATACCAGTCGCCACCGTATTTATTCCAGTTATTTTCTGCAATTTTAATTGCCTGTGCCTTTATTTGTTCAATATTTCTCCTTTTACATTCATCAAGGTAACTCTCGACGTTATTAATCATTTCCGCTTCTGTGATTTCTGATTTTTTAGCACATAATAGTGACATTTTCAACTCTCCTTGCTATTCTTTTAATTGTTAAGCTATTTATAATCAATTACGCTGTCAATGCCGTTTAATTCTAATTCAATAATTGTTATATCTCCGGACAGATGTAATCTCTGTAATAATTCGTTCCACTTTTTGGCAGATGTAAAGTCTGATTTAGCTAATAAAATAGTGTCCATTTCAACTCCTTTAATTGGTTTCTCTTGTCTGTTATAAATTATTAATTAATTCAAGATTACTTTTCTCGGTTGATATTTTATAGCGATAAACCCAGTGTTTATTAGAGAACTCATTAGTGAATTTAATTCCTAACTGCACTAAGGTGTTTTTAATAGTTTCATTTTCCTTTTTGAAAGTTTCATTATCTTTAAACCAAGTGATATAAGAAAACCCAAAAGAAGTATAATAAATATTACCGGAAACTTTAATATTCTGAAAAACTGATTGCAGATTAGTAAAAGCAGAATTACAAAGTTTTTCTGCTTGTTTTATAATCCAGTTATCAGTGATGTTTTTGGGTAATTTAATAGTTTTTGATTTCCCATTACTGATAAGGTATAAATAGGGGAAAGCAGTTAAACTGTCTTTGGCGGACATATACCCGGAGCAGTTAAAGTCCTTTAAAAATTCACTGATATTTCTCGTATAATCCATCACGGCATATCCTATTAATTTTGAGCTTCTCTCTGTCTGTTATTAATAGTATAACTGTTTAATTTAATTTGTCAAGTATTATTTTAAAGTTTTTATAAAATATTATTAAATATTTAAAGAGAAGCAATTAAACAGCACATACTATCCATCGCATCCACTCCTGATAATGCGCTCTTGCCCCCTTAATCAAAGCCATATTATCTTTGAAAATGAATAAATATATATTATATTAACTTCTATAACTAAAGTTCCCTTTTTAAAAAGGAAGTCAATAAAATGGTAAACAATGAATTTTTCGAGCTTTACAGGCACCCAAAATGGCAAGAAAAGCGTCTTGAAATTATGAACGACGCAAACTTTACCTGTGAACGGTGCGGAAGTAAAGAGAAAACATTAAATGTGCATCACCGATATTATGAAAAAGGCAAGAAACCTTGGCAATATCCAAATGAAAGTCTTGACTGTCTCTGTGAGGACTGCCACAAAGATACTCAAAACGAACTAAACGATATTAAGGCCTTATTACACAAAATACCCCCAAAAGAGCTGTGGCATGTTATTAAGTTCTTAAAATGGTTTCTTGAAGACATTTAATAAAGCACTCTATTATACAATAGCACAAAATTACACTTATGGTTCAACTCTAATAATATATTATACGCTTATATAATATCCAGAGAATTACTTAACTAAAATAGAATAAGGGGGAAAGAAAGGGGGACTATAGGGGGATAGTATAGGGGTTAATATATATCTTTACGATAGTATCTTATTATTATAGTCGGTTATATTCTTTTCCTGTAATATGGGGTAGCAATTCTATGCTGTCCATTTCGAGGCTAAGCGCAAATCATTCGCGCAAATCATTCGCGTTTTGAGGGCAAATAATCCCTGATATTGCCATAAATAAATAGACAAAAATTATAACATATTGAATAATAACGACTTAATGTATATAAAACTTACTAACTTATGTCTAAAGTTAGCGAGATAATACCAAATAGCCATGTTATGATGTAATACGTAAAATAGGGGGTACCCTATGTTCCGGGATTGTAGTTTCCATAGGCTATATACGTTGTTTTGTCCAAAGATATTTTTAAAAAATATGGAAGAAAAATATTGACAAGCTATTAAGTAATGGCTATAATAGTAAAAAAGTAAGATAGAATTAAGTGTTTTCTAAAAGGGGGAAATATGGCAAAGATTAATTATTCAGATTATAAAGGGGATTATTGGGAACTTGCGCTCTGTAAAATATTGATAGAATTAAACAACACTCTATCGGGAATATCAGAGAGCTTAAAAATAATAATAGAAAATGGAGAGATAAAAGATGATACCGTACGCGAAGAATTACAATCACCCGGTAAAGGGCGATAATATCAAGGTTAGCCCGATAAGGGAAGTAAAGAAGATAGCGGAGATAAAGAAGCGGTTAGAAAGTAACCCGATGTATTATGCGCTTTTTGTTATTGGTATCAATACTAATCTTCGGGCTTCGGATTTGGTGAGAATAACGGCGGGGCAGACAAGAGGATTGAGGCCAATGGATGAAATCACACTCAAGGAGCAGAAAACTGGTAAGCATAGGAGGATAAGTTTAAATGCCGGATGCGTGAAGGCTATTAATAATTTACTTGAGAGCAGGGAATATGGGGACAATGAGCCGCTAATGGTGGGACAGAGGGGGGTTATTAAACCTAACACGATTAACAGGCTTGTAAAGGGGTGGTGTAAGGATGTTGGGCTGAAGGGAAATTATGGGGCACACACATTGAGAAAAACGTTTGGATATCACCAATATCATACTTTTAAGGTTGATATTACCAAGCTTACCATTGCTTTTAATCACAGCACTCAACGGCAGACATGCGATTATCTTGGGATACAGCCAGAAGAAATTAAAAACATTTATAAAAACGAACTATGAAATTACAATTAGGAATAAAATCTCTGAGATATATTTAAAGCACTTAGAAAAAGTGTATCCCGGTATTTCTGAATGCAAAACTATGGAAGATTACGAGGCGTACTTTGCTAACCAGAATAGCATTATATTTGTTGCTTTTAATAAAGAGGGTGATGACACGATAAAAATAAAGGAAGTACCAAAATGAAAACGATTAATGAGTACAAGTTCACAAATAATAAATCTTTCCGCACTTCCTATGTCTCACGGAAAGAACGCAAAAAAATCGGAATTCATAAGGATGATAACATATGTTTTGATTGGTATAAGGGAGAAGGTTATGATAAAGGACTATATCTAAGGCCAGATGAAGCTCTTATTATTGCCAAGCAACTTATAGACGCTGTTTGGAAAGTTACCGGAGCTTATGCAGATGGCTTTTTGAGAGACTATAACGGTTACAAGGAAGAAAAATTATAGTTTTATAAAATAATTCTTGACAAAATAAATTAAATTACATATACTTGCGCAAGGGTTGTATGACAACCTTAGAATTTGGTGGAAATTAAGGGGTTTTTCTTAGGGCGGCCACCCGAAAGAGAACGCAAGAAATATATAACGCGGCTTACAGGAGCCTGTACTTCTGTTTGGCCGCGTTTTTATTTGCCCCAAAATAAATATGGAGTAATGAATTGGCAAATACTTGCGGGAAAGAGCGGCAGAAATTAATTTTATCCGAATACAGGAAACTAAGAGCGGATAGATATACTCATTCACAGGCTGTTGGACAACTTTCACAGGATTTAAACCACACCCCTAAGACTATAAGTTCCGCAATTGATAGAGAATTACAAGCTGAAGAATATGAATTAAGACTCATAGTTGTTGAAAAGGCGAAAACTAAGCAAGGCATGGATTGGGAAACGTTAATCCCAGTAGCAATAGCAAATTTTATGGGTGCGCTGTACGGATTTGAAGAATTAACAGCATCCCAAACATGGGCTACAAAGGAAATAATTAAAAAAGTAGAAGAATCCAAAAAAACCACAGGTGAAAAACCACCGGAATCGGCTTTCGACCATGATTGATGATACTCACAGAACTAAAGACCTTAAAGAAGTTATGAAAGGGTTTGTTCCGGCTAGCGAGAGGTCGTGGTATCCGTTTATCTGGAAAACTAAAACCGAGTTGGAAACATTAAAATGTGATAATATAACAGGATACAATGAATACTGGGCAAATATAAAAAGACTTGCGAGAGAGGACTTTTTTTTCTTTTGTGACGAGATAATGCGTGACAAAGAAAGTCCCCATTTACAAGTTGGTTTGCATGATGAACTTTGTTATTTAGCACAGCAGAATGAAGATGTGGTATTACTGATACCGCGAGGACATTTAAAGACTACAATTTGCAATGTTTATCATACGATATGGGTTTTAGGGCATAATCCAAATTTAAGAATACTCACGATATCAGAAACACAAGACATAGCAAGAAAGTTTTTAAACGGTATAAAACTACAAATAGAAAATAACGAAAAACTGCACTTTGTATTCCCCGAATTAAAAATAGCGCGTAGTAAATCCAAAACAACGATGTATGAAAAGCAAAACCAAGATGAATTATTGGTTGAACGCAAGAAGATTTATAACGAATCAAGTATTACTGTAATGAGTGCCGGACAAACAAAAACTGGTATGCACTACGATTTACAGAAATATGATGATATTATGACAGCAACTAATTCAAAATCAGCGGAACAGAGAACAAAGGTTAAAGATGCTTATGATATGAGCCTTGCGCTTCTTAATCCTTCCGGTCGAATAATGATAATCGGTACAAGATATGATGACGATGATTTGTATGGATATATTGAAGAACAGAACGAATACCCGATGTATGTACGTGAATGTGTTGAGAATGGTGAGTACATCTGGAAAATACCTGATGTAATAGAACTTATCGAAGCCAATAAACGCCGCATGAACCCATATATATTTTCTTGTCAATATCATAATAGCCCTATAGTTAGCGGTAAAGAAGAGTTTAAACCTGATTGGGTAAATCGTTGGGATATGATAGATGTGCGTGAATGGATGTGCGATAACAAAAATGATGCTGAGATGGTGTTTAAATCATGGATAAAAACTCTTAATATTTACCTTGGTTGTGACCCGAACCGTGCTCAAAGAAAATCCGTGCGTAATGACTTTTGCTCAATGATGATTGTGGGCGTTGACATTCATAAACGAAAATTTGTATTAGATAAATATAAAGATAAGCCGACGTCTAGTTTGGAAATAACTCAAAAGTTTTGTGATATGTTTCAAAAATGGAATCCTATTAAGGCAGGAATAGAGGCGGTAGGCGGGGATGCTCACTTACTTTCACCGATACGAGAAGAATTAAAGAAAAGAAGATTACCCGCTAATCGCTTTATGGAATTTAAGACAACTACAAGTATTCCCGGAGATGATAGAGTAAGGGGGATGCAGGCGGATTTTGAGCTTGGGGAAGTATATATAAGACAGGGAGCGGCGTATGAGGATTTAATTCAGGAACTTCTGCATTTTCCCCATGCAAAACATGATGATGAAATAAATACTTTGGCATATATTTTGACACAACTTGTAAAAGCTCCAAAAGAAAAAAAGAAAAAAGACGATACCGTATGGTATTTACAAAAAAAAAGACGCAATAACGGTTACAACTGGCAAACTAAAGATTGAGGCGGATAATGGCTGAAACAATGACAGGTGCAGAAAAAGAAATATCCGTTAAAGATGAATATGCCAAATCTGCCGAAGTTCTGGAAGGGTTTAGAAAGGCAAAAGCGCATAGAGAAGAAATAGGATGGGATAATAACGCCAAAAAAAGTATGAACTATTATTTTGGCGAACAATGGACAAAATCACAGATTGAAGATTTAGAAATGCAGGGACGTGCGCCTGCTGTTTTCAATATGATTTTACCCGCCACCGATCTTATTATTGGACATCATATTCAGAATAAGATAAATATTGTTGCAAAGCCTGTTGACGAGTTCTCTGACCCGCATATAGCGCATATTATTAACGGCGCGATGAAATATGTGGAGCAGTCAAATGACGTTGAATTTGAGGACAAATTACAGTTTCAGGACGGCATTATAACTGGTGCTGGCATTAAACCTATTTGGTGGGACACCGAAAGTAGTTTTGAAGGGAAATTGTGTATATCGCAAGACCCATCGTGGAATTATTATTTAGATGCTAATTTCACTAAATATGATTATTCAGATGCCAATGAATTATATAGAATTGCGTGGTTTACGATAAAAGATATTCAGAGATTATGGGGAAAGAAAGTTTCTGAAAAGGTAAAATACTCAAGTGTTGGGAGCGATGGATTGCCGGAAGAAAAAGTTGCGCCGGATTATATGGGTATGTCAAATGATTATGGAATGCGTGATTTTGGCATTCCAAATGAACAATACAAAATGTCATACGATGTTGAAAAAGGACTTTATAGAGTAATTGAAAAATATTCTGTCGAATGGGAAGAAAAGGAATTTTATTTTGATAGTGAACAAAATAAATGGACAGACACAGATGAATTAAGTGAAGAAGAACAAATACTTGTAAGCGGATTAAGCGTTAAGAAAAGCGTTAAACATATTCAATTAACAACAGTGGTAGGTATTGAATTAGTAGAAAACAAAGCGTTGAAATGCAAAGAGTTTTATCACTTATTTAATTTTTATTTCCCGTATTTTTATAATGGTTTTTATATGGGATTGATAAATAATTTGTTTTATCCGCAAGATGAAATAAATAAACGTCATAGTCAGATAGTACATATTCTTGGAAGTATTGCAAACTCTGGCATGGCTTATGATGAAGATGCTTTTGATGATGAAGAAGAAGCCGAATTGGCAAACAAAATATCAAGAAACGGACAATTATTCAAGTTCAAAGAATTATATGATAAAGAAACCGGACAGAAAAATTATGAAATGCTTTCACCCCATGATGCTCCACAGACATACGCGTATCTTATTGCGTCCGAAAAAGACGATGTAAAATATATATCAGGGGCTAATGATGCCATTCAAGGCATATCAAAACGCGCTCAATCCGGCAGAGCAAAACAAAGTGAAATAGAACAATCCGCCGTTAGATTACAGAATATAGTTCACAATTTTAGAAAGACACAAAAACTTTGTGGTAAAGCTATTGTGTGGTGGATTCAAAATTATTTTACAGAAGAAAAACTTATCCGTGTTATGGGTGATGAAAGTATGGGGACGCAGGAAGAAATAGTAATTAACAAACGCGCATTCGGTCAGATTTTTAATGATGTTACAATGGGTGAATATGATATAAGTCTTGAATATGAAGGTAGGACACAAAGCGAAAGAGAACGCAATAAATTTATGCTTGTGGAATTGTCAAATACAGTACCTCAATATGCAGATATTATTTCAAAATGGGTAGTAAAACTATCAGATGTTCCGCAAAAAGATGATTTATTAAGAGAATTTGAAATGAGACAGCAAATGATACAACAGCAAATGGCTATGGGAGCAATGCCACAACAGGGCAACCAGCCACAAAATGTAAGACCCTCAAGAGGGGTAAGACGACAACCAACGGCTATGCAGTAGGGGACAACCGAAATACGGCCTCCGATTAAATAGATGCAAACATTAACCAAAGGACAATCGTAATTGTGCGGATAATCGAAAGACCCGCTAGCGACCCAAAGGAGAATCAAAATGGCAGAAAATGAAACCGTCAAAGAACCCGTATCAATGGATAATTTGACACCCGAACAGGTGGACACGGAACTCGAAAAGTTAAGAGGCGAGTATGCTTCTGATGCGCCTATGGATAACGATTACGAAGAAGATTACGAATCGCCCGAAGATAACGCTGAAGAAGAGGCTAACGAAACCACCACCAGTAATGAAAATGTTGAGAAAATATCCGAACCTGAAACTCCGGAGTATTTCAAGGCCGAATTGGCTAAAAGAGATACAATGTTTCAAAATTTGCGCTCATTACATGATAAACAGATTTCGGAACTTGGAGAATTACGGAAAGAGAACGAAACCGCAAGAAGGCTAACACAGGCACTTGAGCAGAATCCGGCATTGGCACAGAATCTTTTCGGATTACTCAATGGACAGCCTGTTCAGCCGCAAGTAGCAGAAGAACCATTTGAATTTGCCGACCCTAACAGTGTTAAAACTTTAGCCAAGCAAGCTTTTAGGGAAGAGTTGCAGGCAATTCAACAGCAGAATGCACAAAAAACTCAACAGCAGTATGTTCAGAGCTGGAATACAAACTTTCAGAGTAGTGCTACTAATTTGAAAGTACAGGGTGTTGATGAAACAGCTTTAACCACAGCCATAAGTAAGGTAACGCAAATGTTTAAGGAAGGTAAAATACCAGAACTTGCGTGGGCGTTAGAAAGTCAGCAATCGGCCATAGATGCCGCTTACAAAAAAGGCCGGGAAGAAGCAATAGCGGGTTTAAAAAAGGCTTCAAATGAGCCTAAAAGGACGGTTGGTGTAACATCGCGAAATAACAATATTAACACAAATCAATTAAAAGACATGAACACCAGCCAAATATTAGCGCAAATACACAAATTGCCTGTAAATTCTCCTGAATGGAATGAACTTGAAAATATGTTGCGCAAAGTAAAATAGTTGGATTCATGCAGTAAGGAATAGAAATGTCAGATACTTTAGGAACAAATACATCCGGCTATGATATACCGGGGGCAACTTATCGAAGAAAAGCGGTAATTGAACTCCAGAGCAAAAAACTTGCTTATGAGTATATAAATAAGTTATTTTGGAAAAATTTCACGGGAGCAGAAGGTTCAGGCGCGCCTATTATTAAAAAGATGGATTTAACCAAAGAACCCGGCGATACAATAAGAATGCACATGGTTCCGGCACTTTCCGGAAACGGTAAGTATGGCAATGTAGAACTTGAAGGAAGTGAAGAGGCTATTGACCTTGCATACAGGGATATTATAGTTAATTCGATAAGACATGCTGTAAAAGATAACGGCAAAATGTCAAAACAGCGTTCCTTCTTTGACTATATTGAAATAGGCAGAAATATACTACAGGATTGGTACGCCGCGCAGCGTGACGAAGGTATATTTAGAACGTTTTATTATGGTGCGCCCCAGCATGTTCATGCAACGGCAGCTACTTATGAAGGCCTTGGATGGAACAGTTCTGCCTCTAAGCCTCCTCGATATTGGTACATGGCAAATGAAACCGATAATGAAGTAACATATTCGGGCACAGATGCTACTTATGTAACTAATATTCAAACCGCCGAAGCACTTCTTGTTAGTGGCGACTCAAGTAAAATGTCTCCGAACGTTATTGAGGGGTTATCAACAAAACTTGATGAATTGAATATTCCCAAAATAACAATGTCAGGTTTTGATGCAGATTATCTTGCTGTTCTTCATCCCAGACAGGTTCAACAGTTAAAACAGAATCAGCGTTTCTTTGATGCTCTTCGCACAGGAGACAACAGAGGAAGTGCAAACCCGATATTTACCGGTACAGTAAATGGTAAATATGTAGGAATGTGGGATGGTATAGCAATAATGCAGAGTAACCGCATTCATTCCGGTGACCCTTCCGCTCTTGGTGGGGAAACTCTCATTGACGGTACACTTCCTAATGTTCGCAGGGCAATTGTTCTTGGAGCTAACGCCATAGCTGTTGCAGAAGCAATGGAGCCTGGGCTTCAGATGAAAGACAATTTCGATTATAACTGGAAAAAAGGTGTTGCGGTTGAGGGTATTTGGGGTTCCGGTAGAACCGATTATACCGTTGATAAATCTGGAGGTTCTCTTTATGCACAGAACGGAATTGTTGTTTCTACATACAGTCCCGCTACAGTAATAGGATAAACAATAGGGGTGGAAACACCCCTTTTAAAATCTCTTGGTGGAATATGGGAAGACTTGTAATAGCGTTACTTTTGATTTCAGGGATAGCCTCGGCGGCAACTTTTGATAACCGTGGAGTATGGCAAGCGTTAACTGATAAGGCAATTGTAAAAAATCAAATAATTACATTCGGCATGATAGATGTATCAGATAGGTTAGATGTGCTGAATATAATGGCTATTGCAAGTGGTAAAGACACATTGGAGCTTAAAATAGACCTTTATGGGCAGATGTCATATAACTTATCTGATAGTTTAACAGCTAAGCTTGTTGGTACTGTTACAGGGATTGGAGATACGCTTTCAATATGTCTTGCGGATACGCTTTCGGGTGATACAAAGTTCCCTTATTTATGGGGCAGAATAACAGGCAATTCCGATAGTTTAATGGCTGTTAATTTGTTTCTATACATGAACCCAAGAGAAATTAATATCATTAATATGAGGTAGTTTTTAATGTGCAAAACGATAATGATTGAATCTATTCTTGGTAAACGTTCTATCCATGGGTATAATTTTGAACTCAACCCGATGTGGAAAGGTTATGTTTGTGAACTGGATATAAAAGAGTGGTATATCTGGAAGTCAAGCATGAATCCACAAAAGGAGCCTGTATTTGTAGAGGCTGAACCAAAGAAAATACAGTCGTTTGAGCAAACAACACCTCCTCTAAAGAAGGTAAGACGTGAGCGCGGTAATACAAGGGTTAAGCGGACGCGAAATAGCAACTGATATAGCTGAAACTTTGGAACTCGATATTAATCAATCTTCAACGGTAGAGACAAGAATT
>Ga0172381_10001618_pt1 | contig 26027 bp, 20 predicted proteins | sample Leawel6488metaG_FD_119754 | JGI IMG/M metagenome (GOLD analysis project Ga0172381, IMG submission 119754) | Leachate microbial communities from a municipal landfill in Southern Ontario, Canada - Leachate well 64-88 metaG | ecosystem: Engineered > Solid waste > Landfill > Unclassified | place... | reverse complement strand
TGGCGGCCAACGCTTTAAAGCCAAGGTTTTAGCGGTTAAATATCAGGGGAAGAATATTTTTGAAGTTCTTAATTTAACAGTTAAGGAGGCTCTTCTTTTTTTTCGGGATCAGAGTGCCTTGTGTCATAAGTTAAAAATTTTGGATGAAGTTGGTTTGGGTTATATAAAATTAGGCCAAGCGGCGACGACCCTTTCTGGCGGAGAAGCACAGCGGATTAAGTTGGCAACGGAACTGTCCAGGCGTTCGACCGGAAAAACCCTTTATATTTTAGATGAACCAACAACGGGTCTTCATTTTGCTGACATTGATCGCCTGTTGAAAGTTCTTAATCTTTTAGTGGAGCAAGGGAACACCGTTTTAGTAATTGAACATAATTTAGATTTAATTAAAACCTGTGATTGGCTGATTGATTTAGGGCCAGAGGGTGGAAAGAGAGGTGGTTATTTAGTAGCTGCTGGCACTCCGACCCAAATAGCTAAGACTAAGGGGAGTTATACAGGGGAATGTTTAAGAAAAATGAAATAAAAAAAACGGTTCCAAATTGGAGCCGTTTTTTTAGTCGTTTAATCTTTTTAATTCCAGATGACCATTCTCTGTATCTAAGAGTGCATAAGTTGCTTGGCCGAAGCCATCTTTTAAGTTGCCCGGATTAGCAATAATTACGCCGTTTTCATTTTTAATCCAAGGCGTGTGGGTGTGTCCGTAAAAGGCAAAATCATAAGTAGAATTAAGGGTTAAGATTTTTTTTAAATCAAGTGGTTTGTGGGCAATTAAAAAGCGAAAGTTCCCATAATTGAAATCTAGATAGTCAGCTTTATAAATAAGTTGTGAGTGTTTTTTACAGTCAGTGGCTTTAAAAAAATCAGCATTGCCGCCAACTAAGTAAATCCGCTTTTCCCACTTAGAACTTAAATAATCTAAAGTTTCAGCGCTTGTTAAGTCACCAAGAAAGACGAGTGTTGTAACTTTTTGGGCGCGAACCCTAGTGAGGAAGAGGTCTAAATTATTTAGATTGTCATGAAGATCGGAGAAGATGGCAATCAAGCTCATGAATTTTGGCGTAAACGAATTTCGTAAGCCATTTGTTCTAATTTGCGCAAATGACTATTAGCCTGATCATACTTTGTTCGCAGATAGCCAGTAAAATTTGCCGGTGCTAGGATTGCTAAAATTTCAGCTGCAATAATTTTTAATTTGGCGGGCGCCTCCAGTTTTCCGGCGGCCGCTTGGTTAGTGCCAAGACGAACAAGTTCGCCAACTAAATCACATAGACCACCCAAATAAGCTTCATAGTTCAGATTTATTTCTAAGTTAGCACCAAGTTTTTTCTTAGAGATAACTTGTTCTAAAAAAGAAGCTTCGGTAAATTCTTCAACAGCTGCTTTGTAGGCCCCCTCTTCTTCTAACCGGGCTAGAGAATAATTATTTTGGAGCATTTTTAAAGCTTTAGTTGCTCGTTTTAGGCTTTCGTGGGCTTCTTTTAGTTCGTCACGGTGAAGAGAAAAAATTGTATTTTTTGCTTCAAATAAAACTGGTGAAGAAGCGGCAATAATAGCTCGTCGTGATTTTGATTGATCTCTATAATCATTAATTAGTTTCTTAAAAAATTTTTTGTCTGTCATAAATTTAGATTACTCGAAAAACTTCATCAAGGCTGGTTTCACCAGCTAAAGCCTTTAATAAGCCGTCAACTATCATTGGCACCATACCCTCATTGATGGCCGCTTGTTCAATTTCGTAGTCAGTTATAAGGTCGCTTTGAATTAATTTCATAATAGAAGGCGTAACTGTAATTGTTTCATAAATTCCTACGCGCCCTTTATAACCAATTTGGTTACATTTGTCACAACCGGTGGCTGTGTAAAAGATTAGATCTTTAGGAATTTTAATTTCAGGATTTTTTATTTGTAATAAAATACTGCGGACTCGACTTAGAGTATCATCGTCAACAGTAGCGGTTTGTCGGCAATGTGGGCAGAGGCGGCGGACTAATCTTTGACCAATAGAAAACTCTAAAGTATTAGCCAGCGCTTGGCGTTCCACTCCTAGTCCGGAAAAACGGGAAATTGCTCCGGCAGCTGAATTAGCATGAATGGTTGATAAAACTAAGTGCCCAGTTGAAGCTGCCTCAATGGAGACTTTAGCTGTCTCCGTATCGCGGATTTCGCCAATCATCATGATGTTTGGGTTTTGGCGCAACAGAGAGCGCATGGCCGAGGCAAAAGTGTAACCTTGTTCCGTGTTAATTTGAGTTTGAATTGTGCCAGCTAGTTGATACTCAATTGGGTCTTCTACGGTAATAATTTTAATGTCGGGTCGGTTTAGTTTATTTAGAATTGCGTATAAGGTTGTTGTTTTTCCAGAGCCGGTCGGGCCGGTGGTAATGATAATCCCCTTGGTTTTTAACATGGCCTTTTTAAGAGATGAAAGAGATGGGCCGCTAACGCCAAGATTTTCTAAATTTAAGTTAGCTGCTGCTGCTGATAATAAGCGGATAACAATTGTCTCGCCATAGCCACCAGAAATAATTGAAATACGGCAATCCATTTTTTGTTTAGGTAGATGTAGGCTGAAACGGCCGTCAATGGCAGCTCTTTTAATGTTGGTTGCGAAACCAGCTAAAATTTTCATTTCGCCAAGAACGGGCAAATAAGAAGTTTTGGGGAGATTAATAATGTCGTGTAAGACGCCGTCAATTCTAAAACGAACCTTTACTAAATTATCCGTTGGTTCAATGTGGACATCACCAGCATCTTTAATGATTGCTAGCGACATGATTAAATTAACAATTTCTCGAGGAGAAATTATTTTAACTTGTTCGGATATTTTTGAAATGTCGTTTGGTGCTTTTTCAGCTTTTTTTAAATCTTCTTCTTTAATTATTAAACCTCTACCAATAGTCTGAGAAATAACAATATCGTAGAGTTCGTTGATATAGTCAAAATCACCAATAACGCGGTAGACTTCAGCAACCGAAGTAATCCCTTCAAAACATTTAAGGATTCCGTCTTGGAGCATTGTCGTCATCCCGTTTTCGATTGCTTGTTGTAAAATTTTAAAAGAGGGGGCCCGATCAATGGTTAGTTGTTTTAACTTTTCATCCATTGTAAACAGCTCATAAATTCCAATTCGCCCTCGATAACCAGTATAACTGCAGTGTTCGCAACCTTTGCCTGCTTTCCAAAGGGGAGGAAGTTTGTCTGGCAGACTTATTCCCGATTTTGGAGAGATGACACCAATGATTTTATTAATTTGCTCTTTTTCAGTCTCGTTTAGATTGTGAACCTGGCGACAATGGGGACAGAGACGACGCACTAGGCGTTGGCCGATAACAACATTTAGAGCGGGAGGCAAGAGATAGGCCTCAACGCCTAAATCCAATAAGCGGGGAATAACTCCAGAGGCATCATTGGTGTGTGTGGTGGAAAGGACTAGGTGCCCAGTAATTGAAGATTGTAGAGAAATTTTTGCTGTTTCTGAATCACGAATTTCTCCAATCATTAAAATATTTGGATCTTGGCGTAAGACCGAACGTAAAGCTTCGGAAAAAGTATATCCTTTCTCTTCAGAAATTTGACTTTGGTTAATACCAGGTAGTTGATATTCAATAGGGTTTTCTAAGGTAATGATTTTTATGTTTGGATTATTTAATTCATTTAGAATCGCATAAAGAGTGGTAGTTTTTCCAGAGCCGGTCGGTCCGGTTGTTAAAATCATGCCGTTAGGTTTTTTAATCTGCTCTTTAAGTATTTTTAAATTTTCTGGTCTTAGTCCTAAGCGTTCAAAAGAAAGTGATTGAGCTGAAGAGTCGAGCAGACGCAAAACTACGCTTTCTCCGAAGGATGTGGGGAGAAAAGATGAACGGATGTCAATTTTGTGATCATCGAGGCGGACGCTAAATCGGCCATCTTGAGGTTGTTTAGTGATATTAATCTTTACCTTGGCTAGAATTTTTAGACGAGTCACAATACGCTGCCATTTATCCCTGGTAATAACGGCTGCCTCATGTAAAACGCCATCAATTCTTAAACGAATAATAACTCCCTTTGCCTCAGTTTCAATGTGAATATCGCTAGATTCTGAGCGAATTGCTGCTGCCAAAATTAAAGTAACAACATCGCTGATATTTACTTCATTAATCCTTTCGTTGAGTTTTCGGTAATCGCTTAAATCAGCTTGAAATTCTTTTAATTTTTGCGGGCTAATTTCAACGGTTCCTGTATAAGGGACTATTTTTGGGAGGTTTTTGTATAAACTAATTGCATAATTTAAGCTGTTTTCTGAAACAAAAAACATTTTTCCTTCGGCGTATAATTTTTTTTCAAGACTCTTTAAAAAATTAACCACTTCCTCAGTCGGGTTAGTGGTTGCAAGTCTAAAATTTTTGCCATCATAATAAAAACAAGCCAGATTTAAATCCCTAGCTTTTATTTCCTCTATTAAACTTAAAGCTTCACTACTAATAGGGAAGCCATTTAAATTAATATAAGGAAGTCCGAGAAGTTTAGCTTGTCGTTCGGTTTGGCGTTCAATCTCTCGAGCTTTAATTTCTTTTTGTTTGTGAGAGAATTTGTCTAAAGCTGAACCCTCCTCCGGCTCTTCGTCGGTAATCAGATTGTCAATTGAGTTAAGGCTCATAAGTTAAGAATTTTTTTTGGAATTCGTTTTTTTTGCTTTTGATTGAGTTTTTTTAGAAACTGTCTTGCTAATAATTTTTTTAGGAACGATCGCCGCTTTTGTTTTGACAGATGATTTTACTTTTTTGGGCTTAGATTTTAAGAGACGCTCTATTTTAGCAACAACGCTGTGGTCCTTGATTTCTAAATAGAGATTGGTCCAAGCAGCAGTTTGAAAAGTCATTAAGAAAGAAGCTACTAGAGCCAAGAATAAAAAGGAAAGTAAAACAAGAATAGCTAAAGGGGCAGATAAGCCAAAGAGCATCAGGGTTAACATGATAGGTAGAGCAATAAAAGTTAGGATGAAAATAGTGATAAGGCTGACAGTGAAGTTGATGAAGAAAAGGATTAGAGCCATTTCTAAACTTACCAACCAGTTATTTTTAAACAAACTCCAGGCTTTGATTATGCTAGCCGTAAAACCTTTTTTTTCTAGAACAATTTCAGCCATGGCGTATTTAGCTAAAAGAGATAAGGAGAGGATAGTCGGAATAAGAATTAAGAAAAAGAGGGTATAGGTTGCTACCGCCCAAAGAGAATCTTGGAAATACAGAAAAATCAAAGGAATGCTTAAGAAAACGCTAGCGGCAAAAATAGCGATTTCTATAAAAACGCTGGTAGCTAAAACGCGCCAAAAACAACCATCTTTTTTAGTAAAAGCTTCCCATAAACTAATTTCTTCTTTGGTCTCGCCTAAGCGGTCTTTTTTTGTCCAATTTATTAAGGCAATCTGGGATTTAACTGATAACCATAAAACTAAAAACAAGAGGCCGCCAACTAAAAGGATTAAAAGAATAACCGCTAAGCTGGTTGCCCAGTCAACGCTTAAAGCGCTCAGAAGAGAAGGCCAGAGTTCGGAGGGGATGCTGTTGTTGGCTAGTAGGCGATCATAAATATTTGCCCCCAGACTATCACTAAGAGACTGATTAATAATTTGGTATTCGCCGCCAACGAAAACCAAGAGAGCAAAGAAGCCGAAAATCCAGAGTTTTTTTCGGCTAAGCGCTAAACGCCAAGCAGCGCTTAAGATGGGGCGATGGATATGCATAGAGTTAAAATTTTTTTAAAATTTAAGAAAAAATAAATTTTTGGGTTAGCGCTTAGAGATTGAAAAACGCTTATAGATTTGTTAACATTGTAGCATATTTAACGGGAGTATTCCAAATTGTTGCTCTCGCTGCTTTTGTGGGCAGATTTACCTTTTATGACTTATCTAGAAAAAGTAAAACATTTGTTAGCGGAAAGCCTTAGTTGCCAGGTGACTGATTTTGTTTATCCTCCAGAAACCAAGTTAGGTCACCTCAGTTGGCCTTTATTTAGTGAGGCAGCAAAAAGAAAAGAGGCGGCCCCTCTTTTAGCTATTAAACTGGCAGCTGAGCTGAATAATTCTAAAAAATTGCCAGCCGCAATTAAAGAGGTTCGTTCGGTCGGTCCTTATTTAAATTTCTTTTTAAATCCTGACATTTTCGTGCTTGAGGTTGGGGCTGAAATTATAAAAGCAGGAGACCGCTTTGGCTCTCAATCTAAGAAGTCAGAGGCGGCAGTGATGATTGAGTATTCTAACGGCAACACCCACAAAGAATTACACGTTGGGCATTTGCGTAACATTTCTTATGGAGATGCTGTTACTAAAATTTTAGCAGCGTCTGGAGAAAGAGTTATCCCGGTTTCTTATATTAATGATTTTGGCATTCATACGGCAAAAACAATTTGGAATTGGCAGCGTCAAAAAAAATACCATTTAGCGCTTGAGCCAAAGGGGTATTTACTGGGTCGTTGCTATGCTGAATCTGTTAAGTTAATTGGCGAAGACGAACAAGCTAAAAAAGAGGTGAGTGAAATTATGAAATTAATTGAGGGTCGTCAAGGAGAGGTTTATGAGTTGTGGCAGGAAACCAGGCAGTGGAGTATTGACTATTTTAATAGTGTTTATGAAATTTTAAATATTCGCTTCAAAGATACTTTTTACGAAAGTGATTTTATTGATCGTGGCCTTAAAATAAAGGAAGAGCTACTTGATAGAGGGATTTTAAAAAATAGCGAAGGAGCGGTAATTGCTGATTTAAAATCAGAAAATTTAGGAGTCTTGCCGATTATTCGTTCAGATGGGACAGCTCTTTATGCGGTTGCTGATTTGGCCTTAGCTTCGGCTAAGTTTTCCAAATATGATTTATCAGAATCAATTTATGTTGTGGATGTTCGCCAGAGTTTATATTTTCAGCAGCTGTTCGCAGTCTTGCGACGGATGGGTTATCAAGAGAAAATGACGCATTTAAGTTATGACTTTTTAACTTTAAAGAGTGGAATGATGTCTTCTCGCACCGGGAACGTGATTACTTTCCAAGAAGTTTTAGATGAGGCGGAAATACGGGCGCGTCAAGAGATTGAGAAGCGCCACGATAAATGGAGTGAGGACAAGATTTTTAAAACCGCTCGTGCTTTGGCGGTGAGCGCCTTGAAGTTTGAAATGATAAAAATCGCCGCTGATAAAGTTATTACTTTTGATATTGCCGAGTCCTTGCGTTTCGATGGTTACACGGCTGCTTATTTACAATACACTGGTGCGCGGGCTTCTAGTCTGTTGGCTAAGGGTAATAATTTTTTAAATTCTGTTCAGGCGCCAAATTATGAAGAGCCTGAGCTTGTCTTTGCTTTAAAGTTAGAACGTTATTCCGAAGCGCTAGATAAGGCGGCAACTGATCGCGACCCTTCAGTAATCGCTCGTTATTTGTTTGAACTGGCTCAAGCTTTTAATGATTATTATCAGCAGCGACCAATTCTAAAATCCCCGCCACAAGTAGCTTCGGGGCGTTTGCGATTAGTGCATTCTTTCAGTCAGGTTTTAAAAAATGGTTTTGATTTGTTGGGACTTATTTATTTAGAAGAAATGTAATATGTCAGAAAATATTAACGATTTAATGGAAAAAATAGTTTCTCTTTGTAAGCGTCGAGGTTTTGTTTTTTCGGCTGGAGAAATTTATGGCGGTTTATCTGGCTCTTATAGCTATGGTCCTTATGGAGTTACTTTAAAAAATAAAATAAAAAAACAGTGGTGGGACCGCTTCGTTTCAAGTCGAGATGAGGTTTATGGGCTAGATGGTCCAATTATTTTGCCATCGCGTCTTTGGGAGGCTAGTGGGCACATTGGCGGTTTTAATGACGCAATGGTTGATTGTAAAAAATGCCGTAAGCGTTGGCGCGCTGATCATTTAGTGGTAGAAGCCACCGGTCAAGATTTGGAAGGAGATTTAGATGCTTTAAATAAAGCTCTCTTAGAAATTCCTTGCCCGGCTTGCGGAGCAAAAAAATGGAGTGCCGCGAGATTTTTTAACATGATGTTTAAAACTGAAATGAATGGCGTTGATGATTCCGTTTATTTGCGTCCAGAAACAGCTGGGGCAATTTTTGCTGAATTTAAAAATATTGTTGATGTTATGCGCCCTAAGTTGCCTTTTGGCGTTGCTCAAATTGGTAAAGCTTTTCGTAATGAAATTATCGTTGGCAATTTTATTTTTAGAACTCGAGAATTTGAGCAAATGGAATTGGAATATTTTATCGATCCAGAAAAAGATTGGCAACCGATTTTTAGTGAGCTCTTAAAAGAGCAAGAAAACTTTTTTATTGATGATCTTGGTATTAATCCTGAAAAAATTCGCCAATACGAGCACCCTAAAGAAAAGCTGTCTCATTATTCTCGGAAAACAATTGATTTAGAATATGATATGCCTTTCGGAGGCTTTAAAGAGTTGTGTGGCTTGGCCCATCGTGGTGACTTTGATTTAAAGCAGCACAGTCAATTTTCTAATGAAAAGTTAGAATATTTTGATGTGGCCTCAAATCGTCGTTTAACCCCACATGTTTTGGAGCCGAGTTTTGGTTTGGATCGTTGTTTTTTAGTTGTTCTTTTGTCAGCTTATTGCGAAGAAAAAATTTCTGAAAAAGAAACTCGGGTAGTTTTAAGGTTGCCAGTTAATTTAGCACCAGTGACAATTGCCGTTTTCCCACTTTTAAAAAATAAACCAGAGTTAGTAGCCGCCGCCAGAAAGGTTTATGAAAATTTGCGTTTAAATTTTTCTTGTGAGTTTGATGATAATGGTAATGTGGGTAAGCGCTATCGACGTCAAGATGAAATTGGTACGCCTTTCTGTGTGACCCTTGATTTTGATAGTTTAGATGATGATTCAGTGACTGTTCGTGATCGCGATACAATGGCTCAAGAGAGAATTAAAATTTTAGAATTAGAAAAATATTTTTTTGAGCGTTTAAAAAAATAAAAAACTATTGCTATCGTTTTCATCTCGGAGTATAATTAAATTAAGTTTAATGGTCGATATAATTTTTTCAAAAAATTTTAAATTAGTTCCGACTGAAAGGAGGTGAAAATATGCCAGCAAAGAAAAAAGTTGCTAAGAAAGCTGCTCCTAAAAAAGCAGCCGCAAAAAAGGTGGTAAAAAAAGTTGCTAAGAAAGCCGCTCCTAAAAAAGCAGCCGCAAAAAAGGTGGTAAAAAAAGTTGCTAAGAAAGCCGCCCCGAAAAAGAAAAAATAATTATTTTTAAACCATTTAAAAATTATACAAAAATCGTCCAGTTTCTGGGCGTTTTTTGTAATTGAGGAAAAATTGATTACGCTTGTGCTAGGTTAAGATAATGAAGCGCTTTCTTGTTTTTGGCCTTATTTTTTTTCTGGCGGCGGTTAATTTTTTTAACCAGTTTTCTCTTTACCCGCCTTTAGGTTCAGTTAAGATTTCTTTTTTTTCGGTTGGCCAAGGGGATGCAATTTTAATTGTTACTGGAGATAAGAAAACTCTGCTAATTGATGGTGGTCCCGATAAGTCTATTCTCTCAGAAATTAATAGTGCTCTGCCTTGGTGGCATCGTCATTTAGATTTTGTTTTGTTAACTCATGAACACGACGATCACCTCCTTGGTTTAATTGAGCTTGGCGGGCGCTATCATTTCACTCAAGTAATGTATGGGACGGTATCTGAAGAAAATAATTTTATTAAGGAGTGGTTTGCTGATTTAAAAAAAGATAAAATTAAGAAGTATCAAGTTAAAGCGTCAGATTCTTTTTCTTTGGGAAAATATTGCCGAGTTAATATTTTAAGCGCAGCTGTTAGTCGGGAGGTAAATGATCAATCTTTAGTGAGCGAGCTTGTTTGTGGGGAGCGTAAGTTTTTGTTTATGGGGGACGCAGGAGAGGCAATTGAAAACATTTTAATTGATGAGGGGTTGGGGGCTTATGATCTTTTAAAAGTTGGTCATCATGGTTCGCTTACAGCGAGTCAAGAGAAATTTTTAAAAATAGTTAGACCAACAATTGCTGTTATTTCAGTTGGAAAGAATAATAAATTTTTTCATCCGCGTCCGGAAGTTTTAACAAGACTTCAAAAGACGGCTGGGGATATCTTGCGTACAGATGAGTTGGGTACTATTAATATTATTGCTAATAATAAGGAAATTTATTTAAGAAGGGGCCCTTAGGTAAACGTCTGTTTACTAGGGGCTTGACAAAGAATTCTCAGTGTGATATCTTAAATCGTTAGCAATTCGGTTGTTAGCCAAGGTCGATTGAAACGGGTTAGGCACGACAAGCATGGGGATTTTCTTACTAGGGTTTTTTGGGCCTGTGAGAGGATATCAAAAATGGTATTCTGTCATAGGCTCGGGGATTCCTAGAAGAGATTTTCTTGCCTGCCCGTTTGAGTCGATCTTTTTAAAATAAAAGCGCCCCCTTAAAAAAGGGGGCGCTTTGTTTTTGATTTATTGGGTTAGCTCTGGCGTTGAACTGGCTTTATTTTCGGAATCATTATTCTCTTCTTCTGTTTCTACTTTCAATTCTTCTTCTGTTTCTTTCCCTGGATCTACGCCCACCAAACAAATGGCTTGCCAGGGGACATAGTGAGATTTGAAACGTTCAGTTTTTTCTTCGCCGTTAGGGTAAATTACGGTATAGTCAAAATAAGTATCAGCGCCATTGTGGGAGCTTTCGGTACATTTTTTTTCTCCAGGCTTCAGGTCAGTTGTTTCAACGATTTTGGTTGGCGCCGGTTTAACAATGTTAAAGATTACCGGCGTTGTGGTTGTTGCTTGGCGCCCGTCTGATTTACCCCAAAAATCAAAATAAAGATTATCACCCTCAATTCGTGATTGAATTAATATATAGTCTGGGGTGTCATTAATAAAGCGAACGTCTGGTAGGGGGTCGTAAATAGTAGCATCCATTCCTGCTGGCTCATAATAACTTACTCGGTAAGAATGGTTCTGGCGCATAGTAATGGGTAGTCCTGTCCCGAGGGCGGATCTAAAAATAGTTGTGGCTACTTGGCAAAGTCCGCCTCCATATTCAAGGACTGTTTTGTCTCCTTTAATTACATATTCTGGCAGATAGCCAGCACTAGCGTCCATGTCGCCGAGGGATTTAATTAAAGAAAATTCTTCGCCAGGGGCGATCAGTAACCCGTGTAGCGTGTCGGCGCCGATTTTAATGTTGTGCCGCCTGTTTTTAGAAGAGCCGACAAAGTTTGATTGTCCGACTCCAACAATCTCCTCAATTCTTAAAGGGTTTTCACCACTTTTTATTTCCGGCAGAAGTATATCTACACTGAGCTGGGCCTCGCTAATATTATTTTTTAAATAATTTTCATAAATAGTTTTTACGCTAGCTTCGGTATTTAATTTTTTTCCAATTGCTGATGGAGACCATCCAGTTAAACGTTTTTCTTCTAATTGATAGCGGGGCGTTTGTGGTTCTTGGTTAATTTCCGGAGCAATTTTTTCTTCTAAATAGCTTTTAATTTTTTCAAAATCTAAATCTATTGTTGGGGGGTCGCTTGTAAATTGAGGAACAATCCAGCTGGCGATAGTGCTGGTCGCTATAGTCCAGGTGCTGGTCGCGTTTTCAATCTCTGTTGGCATTATTAAAGTTAGGGAGCCTCTTTTAACCAAAGTTTCAGCTTTTTCACTTAACCCCTCTAAATCCGAGATATAAATTTTTGGGCGAACTGTTTCGGTAAATAAAACTATTTCCTTATTATCTAAATTAGTTAAATTTTTATGAAAAGTTTTTAAGGCTGAGTCAAAGTTTATTTGTCGACCGATACGTTCTGGTAAAATTACAAATTCCCATTTTCCTCCCAAATCTTCGCGAATCATAAAACTTGCATTTTGAGGGGTGATGGTCAGCTCACTTAAATTGTCCGTTAGGTATTTTTTAAATAATTCTTCGTCGAGCTCGTAGAAGGTGTTTAGATGAGTGGGGCTGAAATAGCTTATTAAATATTGGCCCCAAGAATTAGCGCTTAAATTTTCTTTTAAAAATTGATCAATTTTTTCTTGTTGCCAAACAAAAATTGGCAAGCTTGCTTCAACGTTGAATTGGGCAGCCGCCGGTATAGCTATTTTAATGTTATTATGACGAGCCATTAAGCCGCGCTGTTCCCAGTTTTGTAGTTCTTCTTTAATTAAGGCTCGAGCCTCCTTTAATGATTTTTTACCAACAGGAATTGGCCCTACCATTGTGCCAGGGTTTATTTTATCAACTTGAGATTGCCAGGCTAAAAAAGAAATGCCCACGGCAATTAAAATGGTTAATAAAAAAGCCCCCAAGGAGATTAAAATTTTTTTCTTTGGCGGCAGCTTTTCTAATTTTTTCATATTTGGTTGTTTCTTGCTAGATAGTCAATAAATAATTGATTAAATCTTTTGGAGAAAAATTTTCCTCATCAGCTTTTTGACTGTCTAGGAGTTCAGAAAAATCAGGAGTATTCATAATAATTAATAAGCAATTTCGATTTCTTGATTTTGGTCTTGTTCGTAATCTAAACGCTTTAAAGTAATGGTAAGAATTCCGTTTTCGACATTGGCGCTAATTTCTCGATTATCCACTTCTGCCGGCAAAATTAAAGAGCGGTGGCAATGACCAAAAAAACATTCTCTATAAAAATAATCTTCTTCTGGAATATCCTGATCGTCGTCTTTTTGGTACTTAATTGTTAAGAGGTCGTTGTGTAAGGAAATTTTTAAATCTTCAGGTTCAGCACCAGGAACAATTGCCCGGATAATTATTTGACTGGGGGTTTGATAAACATCAATAGCTAGTTGATAATCGTGACTCTGATCGTTAGACCAGTCATTGATGGCTGGACGACTGTTTTCTTGAATCGTTGCTTGGCTGGGTTTATTAAATAGATTGTTGAGCATAATAAAAAATTGCGGTGGGCCCGTGCAGACTCGAACTGCAGACCTCTACGATGTCAACGTAGCGCTCTAACCAACTGAGCTACGAGCCCGCGTTTATTGGCCATTTTAATATTAACAATAATAGAGCTAAAAGTAAATATTTTTAGTTTTAAAAAGTGCGCCCAGATGGAATCGAACCATCGACCCCCGCTTTATAAGAGCGGTGCTCTAACCACTGAGCCATGGGCGCCAAAGTTCTTTATAAGATATATCATCCGTTAAATAACAAATCAAGTGAGGAGAGTTTTAAATATTTAACCAAGTAGACAATTGTTGTTTTAAACTGTCTAAGTATTTCTCAATTTCTAGTGGTATTTTATCTGTTTTTGAAAGCAAAGCTTGAGCGAGGCGAAAATTACCTTGAGGTTTGTATTCCTTAAGTAATTTGAGAGCGTCCATGTTTTTAGAGGCGGATAAGATTGTTTTTAATTGTCCGTTTTTTTCAGGATCTTCAAAAATTAAAGTAATTACTCTGGCTTCAGGAATGTTGGTGATTAGCTCGTCGATGATATCAATTAAGTTTTCAGCATTGGCACCAGTATTTTTAAAATCTTCCTGGTGGATATAAGACCAGATTAAGGCGCTGTTTAATTCCGATTTTAAGCCGGCTAAAACTTTTCCCCATAATTTTAAAGTAGAAAAATTACGGGAGCGGTATAATTGATTAACTATTTTTTCTCGTTCTCCTCCGGCCGCTATTAGCAAAGATGCTAATTCCAAAGTTTTAGGGGTTAGGTGGTTGTTTTTAAAACTTTTCGTTCCAGAAATTATGCCGGCCAGTAAGCTAGTAGCTATTTCGTTGTTAATTAAACGACGTTCATTCTCTGAAAGAGCAGAATATAGAATTTCGCTAATAGTGGCAGCGCTTAAATCAACTAAATTTATTTGACCAAATTCTTCATTTTCTGCCTGGCAATCTAAATTTATAATGTCGGTTTTATAAAATAATTCGATATTATCTGTATAAATATTGCCTAAGACATCCAAATCAACGGCGCCAACAACAATAATCAAATCATGTGGTGGTAGGCCGTTTTCTGTTTTAACACTTTTAGCATCGAGGGGTCTTTCTTTAGGAAAAATAAAAAACTTTAATTGTTCCCCATCGTAGTTATATTTTATTCGGGCGACCTCAGCTTCTTTGGCCGGTAAGCTAATTATTAGAGGCTGTGAAGATTCCAGTTGATGTTTTATTTTTTTTAAACTTGGTAGAAAATTCCAAGTTTTTTGGCGCCAAGAAGGAGGCGCTGCTAGGGTTGGCTGCTTCCCCAATTTTTCTAATAGTTGAAATAAAGTAGCACTAACTGCAACCGCTTCTCCGGGCCAGTCAGCCGGAAAAACGATAAGGGGCGTTTGACTCTTCTTTAAACGGTTTAAAAATTGTTCATCGATATTTAACATGGAATCAAAAATAGTTAGTTTCCTAATATAACCCGCCAGATAAACTTAGTCAAGTGTCTAAAACCCTGATTTTTATTGACTGGCAGCTAGTTTTCTGGTATTTTTGATTAGTATGAAGAAAGAACTCGCCAAGGCCTATGTGCCACAGGAAAACGAAAATGATATCTATCGGTTGTGGGAATCTTCTGGTTTTTTTAATCCAGATAATGCTCCTTTACCAAAGACTGCTCAAACTTATACGATTATTTTGCCGCCTCCGAACATTACGGCAAAATTACATATTGGTCATAGCGCTATGCTCGCGATTGAAGATCTGCTTATTCGTTATAAGCGAATGAATGGGTATCGCACTCTCTGGCTTCCAGGGACTGATCATGCGGCAATTGCGACGCAAATGGTGGTGGAGAAGAAAATTTTTGAAGAAACCGGGCAAACTAGACATGATTTAGGTAAAGAAATTCTTTTAGAAAAAATTTGGGAATTTTTAAGAAACACGCAATCAGAAATCTTAGGGCAAATGCGTAAACTTGGTGCTTCTTTGGATTGGTCTCGTGAAGCTTTTACTTTAGATCAGGCACGTCAAAAAGCTGTTAATCGCTTGTTTGTTGAAATGTATCAAGAAGGGGCAATTTATCGTGGCGAACGGATTGTCAATTGGTGTCCGCATTGTCAATCAACTTTAGCTGATGACGAGGTTGAATATAGTGAGCAAACAACTAAGCTCTACACTTTTAAATATGCACCCGATTTTCCAATTACAATTTCGACTACCAGGCCGGAAACAAAATTAGGTGATACAGCAGTAGCAGTTAATCCAAAAGATGAACGTTATCAAAAATATCTTGGTCAAGAGTTTAGTTTTGATTTTGTTGGCCAGAAATTAACTATTAAGATTATTGGTGATCGCAACGTTGACCCTGATTTTGGCACGGGTGCTCTAGGAGTTACTCCGGCACATTCGATGGTTGATTGGCAGATGGCTCAAGAAAACGACTTGGCGGTTATTAAGGTTATCAATGAGCAGGGCTTAATAAGAGAGGGATTTGGTAACTACTCTGGCCTGAGTGTTAAGGACGCTCGCGAAAAGTTAATTGCTGAGCTTAAAGAGAAGGGTTTACTTATTAGCGAAGAAGAAGTTATTCATAATATCTCTACTTGTTATCGTTGTGATACTCCAATTGAACCATTACCTTCAAAACAATGGTTTGTTAGTGTCGACTGTCCTTTAGAGCGCCTGGGAGGTAAATCTTTAAAAGAGAAAGCTCTGGCGGTTGCTCAAGAAGGAACTCTAAAATTTATTCCAGAGAGATTTAATAAGCGTTATCAGGATTGGATGAGTAATCTTCACGATTGGTGTATCTCTCGACAAATTTGGTTTGGCCACCCTATTCCAGTTTGGTATCGTGGCGCCGAAATTTATTGCGATTTAAAAGCGCCCGAAGGTGAGGGTTGGGTTCAGGACGTTGATACTTTAGATACTTGGTTTTCTTCGGGGATGTGGACATTTTCTACTTTGGGATGGCCAGATAATTATCGAGATGGTAAAAAATTTGGAGATTTGGCTAATTTTCATCCAACTCAAGTTTTAGAAACTGGCTATGAAATTTTAACCCTATGGGTTTCTCGGATGGTAATGATGTCAATGTTTGCTTTAGGTGAAATGCCTTTTGAGTCAGTCTATTTGCACGGAACGATTTTAGATAAGCATGGTAAAAAAATGAGTAAAAGCAAAGGGAACGGCGTTGATCCTTTAGTGGCGATCAATGAATATGGCGCCGATGCTCTGCGCCTGTCTCTTCTAATGGGTAGTACTCCTGGCAACGATAGTCGTTATAGTGCTGACAAGGTGGAAGCAAAACGCAATTTTATTAATAAGTTATGGAATATCGCTCGTTATATATTAGCGCAGCCAGGGGTGGCGGAATGTCAATTAAATTCTGATCCGGAGCCAAAGACAATTGCTGATCGCTGGATTTTGGCTGAACTCAGTATTACTATTTCTGAGGTTCGCAAGCGTTTAGATAACTTTGAATTTTCCTTAGCGGCTGAAATTTTAACTGAATTTACCCGTGATAAGTTGGCTGATTGGTATTTAGAGATTGCTAAAATTGAAGGCGGAAAAACTGAAATCCTTAATTATTTATTGTTAGCAATTTTGCGTCTTTGGCACCCTTTTATTCCGTTTGTTACTGAAAAAATATGGCAAAGTTTTCAGACGGGAGTTTTAATGATTGAGCAATGGCCGACCTTTAATTTGGCTGTAGACGAACAAGCTAAGTCGACTTTTACTTTTTGGCGTGATTTGATTGTGGCTATTCGGAATTCTCGGAGTGCTAATAAAATTGCACCCGGGGTTCAACTGGAAGCTTTAGTTTTTTCCGTCAATAATCAGAAAGATATTGCTCTTGGAGCAGAGCTGATTACTAAGCTAAAAACTGGTCTTTCTTCTTTAACTTTTGTTAATGAAGATCCTAAGCCCGAAAATGCTATAACAGTCGTAGTTCAAGATACAATTTTTTATTTGCTTGCAGCCATTGATCCTGAAAAAGAAGCGGCCCGAATTACTAAAGAACGGGAGGTTCTAGAAAAATTAATTTTTAATTTAAGTGAGCGCCTCGCTAATCAGGAATTTGTAAGTCGAGCTCCAGCTAAAATAGTTGATCAGGAAAAAGAAAAATTAGCCGCCTATCAACTTGAACTCAATAAACTAAAAGAAACGATTTTATGACTCTAAAGCGTTATTTGTTAGTTATTTCCGCGGCAACCGCTGCTTGTGCAACTATTTTTCTTTATATTGCCAGCAGCATTAATCCGGAAAGCACAAACTGGCTTGGTTTTCTGTTTTTTTACGGATCCCTATTTTTAACCTTATTTGGTTTAGCAGCGCTACTCGGATTTCTCGTTCGTTTTGTCGCCTTGAGATATGAATTGGCTTTTTATTCGGTGCGCAATGCTTATCGTCAGGCCTCTCTTTTTTCTTTTTTTGTAACTACTCTCCTTTGGTTGTTATCGGAGAGTTTATTTACCTGGCTTAATTTAATAATTTTAATAACTCTATTTATAATTGTTGAGGCAATTTTAACTCGGCCTAGCAAGAACCGACCTTAGCTACTTATATGAAAGAACAATTAATTAATTTTGAAAAAACTTTTTTAGTCGCCCTAGAACTCGTAAAGACGTCTAAAGAATTAGATGATTTTGAACATCGTTTTTTGTCGCGTAAAGGCGAACTGGCTGAATTAATGGGGCAAATAAAAAATTTAGAAGGTGAGACTCGAAAAGAATTTGGTGCAGCTGTTAATAAATTAAAAAGTGAGTTGACTCTTAAGTTTAAGGAAGCGCAGTCTAAGCTAAGTCCTGTTAAAAACGAAAACCTTATCTCCGATTTAACTTTGCCTGGTAAAAAAGTGGATGTTGGTCACCTTCATCCTTTAACCTTGGTGCGGCGAGAGATTGAAGATCTTTTCACTTCCTTGGGTTTTATGATTTTAGATGGGCCAGAGTTAGAGAGCGATTATTATAACTTCGAAGCTTTGAATGTTTCTAAACATCATCCGGCTCGCGATATGCAAGACACTTTTTATGTTGATAAAAAAAATGAAGACGGGGATTATGATTTGCTAATGCGTACGCAAACCTCCAACGCTCAAGTTAGGGCTTTAAAAAAATATGGCGCTCCTTTAAAGGCAATTATTCCTGGCCGCACTTTTAGGAATGAAGCTACTGACGCTCGTCACGAACATACCTTTTATCAACTAGAGGGTTTAATGGTTGGTGAGAATATTAATTTTGCTCACTTAAAAAGTTTTTGTGAAATTGTTGGGAAAAAACTTTATGGGCCAAATACAAAATTACGAATGCGTCCTAAGTTTTATCCTTTTGTTGAGCCCGGGTCTAATGGTGAGTACACTTGTTTTTTGTGCGCAGGAAAAGGTTGTCGAGTTTGTAAGGGGTCGGGGTGGTTGGAAATTTTAGGCTGTGGTTTAATTCACCCTGATGTGCTTCGAGCTGGTGGGGTAGACCCAGAAAAATATTCTGGCTTTGCTTTTGGTTTTGGTCTTTCGCGTTTGGTAATGCTGAAATATGGTATTGACGATGCTCGTCTTTTGATGAGTGGTGATAAAAGATTTTTAGAACAATTTTAATGAGTTAATCTATTTATGTTAATTTCTTACGACTGGTTAAACGACTTTATTAAACTACCTAAGACGGCGACTCCTGAAGAGGTGGCTTCAAAATTTACTAAACATACAGTTGAGGTCGAGGGGCTTAAAAAGCAAGATTCTCAGTGGCCTGGAGTTATTGTTGCTAAAGTATTGGCGGTAGAACCGCATCCCAATGCCGATCGTCTGCGGGTTACACAAGTTGATATTAAGTCGGAAGTTCTAACAATTGTTTGTGGAGCGCCTAATGTTGCCGCTGGTCAATTAGTAGCAGTTGCTACTTTAGGAGCGGTGCTGCCAAATGGTTTAGAAATAAAAGAATCATCTTTGCGTGGGGTTGTTTCCCGGGGAATGATTTGTGCTGAGGATGAGTTAGGCCTAGGGGACAATCATGAAGGCATTATGGTTTTAAATAAAAATGCCAAGATTGGAGAGCCACTGGCAAAATATTTAAAATTAACCGATGTAGTTTTAGAGATTGATAATAAGTCTTTATCTAATCGTTCTGATCTTTGGGGTCACTATGGTTTAGCTCGAGAGTTGGGCGTAATCTATGAGGCTCCACTTAAGGATTATTCAGAATTATTAGAACCAGAAATAATTGAGGGGGAAGAAAGTTTAAATGTTAAAGTAGAGGATACCCGATTGTGTCAGCGTTATTTGGCTTTAGCTTTTGGAGGAGTCGAGGTTGCTGAATCGCCGCAATGGCTTAAGGATCGTTTGCAGGCAGTAGGCGTTCGACCAATTAATAATATCGTTGATTTGACTAATTATGTAATGCTAGAAACTGGTCAGCCGCTTCACGCTTTTGATCGGGCGCTGGTTGATAAAATTACTATTCGCTTGGCTAAGAAAAAAGAACAGCTAGTTTTATTAGATGGCCAAGAAAAAGAATTAGACGAAGAAATGTTAGTGATTACTGACGGGGAGCAACCGATTGCAGTCGCTGGAGTTATGGGTGGAAAAGATAGTGGTGTTTCTTTGACGACTAATGAAATAATTTTAGAGGCGGCCAACTTTGAAGCAGTTTCTATTCGCAAAACAGCCGCTAAACTTGGAGTGCGAACTGAGGCTTCAATGCGTTTTGAAAAATCTTTAGATCCAAACTTGGCGGAAATTGCTTTGCGTCGCTTCTATTCTCTTCTGAAACAGATAGTTCCAGGGGTAAAGGTTATTAGCAAAATTTCTGATCAGAGAAAATTTAATTTATCGGTAGAGCCTGTATCTTTAAGTCTTGACTGGATTAATGAGCGGGCCGGCCAAGAAATTCCCGCTACGAAAGTTGTTTCTATTTTGGAGCGACTAGGCTTTTCTCTTACTAACGACAACGGGGTGTTGTCAGTTTTAATTCCTAGTTGGCGGGCAGCGAAAGATGTTCGTTTAAAGGAGGATATTTTAGAAGAGATTCTTCGTTTCTGGGGTTACGACAATTTGCCTTCTTTAGCCCCAATGGCGTCTTTAATTCCGCCGATTAGACTAGCCGATTTAGATTTGGAAAGAAAATTAGAGGATTTTTTGTCTGGTTCTTTAAACTTAACTGAAGTTCAAAATTATAGTTTTGTCAGTCATCATCATTTAAAGAAGTTAGGGCTAGGTGAGAGTGCTTATTTGAAATTAGCCAACCCTTTGTCTGATCAATATGATTATTTGCGTCAAAATTTAGCTGTCAATTTATTAAATAATGTTCGTACTAATCAATTCAACTTTTCTCGTTTAGCTTTTTTTGAAATTGGGCGTGTTTATTTTGATACTCCTGGGATTTTTGATAAAGCTGGTGATGATAATGACCGTCTTCCATATCAACAAAAACGCTTAGGTTTACTTTTGGCAAGCAAAGAAGATTTGGATAATTTTTCGTTCGTGAAGGGTTGGGTAGAATCTTTGTTTGAAAATTTGTTTGGGAAAAATTGGGAGCCAGAGTTTGTTGTTCCTGAAGATTTAAGTTCTTATGGTGACCCTAGTCAAACGGTCAGGGTGCGCTTAAATGATCGAGACTTGGGAATGATAACAGTTATTTCTGCTTCGGCAGCTAAAGAATTTGGTTTAAAAATGAAGGCAGTGGTGGCCGAATTAAGCTTAGTTGAAATTGAAGCCTTGTTAGCAGTCTGTCCGGTTCATAAATATCAAGCACCTTCTAAGTACCCAGCAGTTGAGCGAGATTTAGCCTTTGTCGTTAGCGGTGGAATGTTGTATAATGATTTAAGAAAGGAAATAAAAAAATTCAATCCATTAATTACTGCCGTTGAGTTATTTGATACTTATCAAGGTGGTCAATTAGGAGAGGATAAAAAAAGTTTAGCTTTTCATCTTAGTTATCAAGCCGAAGATCGCACTCTGCGCTCAGAAGAAGTAGAGGAAATTCAAAAAGAATTGGTTAAATATTTAGAAGAAAAATTTAGTGCTCAAATTAGAAATTTTTAATTTTCAAAAAATATGTTTGAAACTTCAGGGGACATTTTAAATTTAGTTTTAATGGTTTGCATTGCCGTCTTAACTTTTTTTATCTGTTGGGCTTTGTATTATGTTATTGCAACTGTTAGTAAGGCTAAGCGTTTAGTCGATAAGGCTGACCGAATCATAAATAATGCTGAAGGCTTGTTGTCAACAGTTAAGTCAACTCTCAGCGACAGTGGGCTTTATTTAAAATTTTTTAATTTAATGGCTGGTCAAATATTAAATATTTTAAAGAATAGGCCTTTTCGTTGGGCGGCGACAGAGAAGAATACTTCGACAACACAAGCAACTAGAAAAAAAGCGACTGTTAAGAAAAAAGTTTCAAAAAAGAAAAGTGCTAAAAAATAAGTAGCAATTAAATAAAAAAAAGCCCCTATTTTAGGGGCTTTTTTTTAAGTAAATAATAAACTATTTTTGAAAGCCACAACTCTTTTGGCTGCAGATTATTTTTCCCTGACGATCTTTAATGAGAAGGCTCTGGCAATCAGGGCATTTTTCTCCAGTTGGTTGTCCGTAGTAAGCAGTTTTGCAATCGGGATAATTATCGCAGGCATAAAAAGCGCCGCGTTTACTAAATTTTTTGACAATTTTTCCTATTCCGCAGACCGGACAAGGAATTTCAGGTAAAGAATCATCGCTAATATTTTTAATATTCTTGCATTTTGGGTAAGCAGTGCAAGCTAAGAAGGGTCCGTAGCGACCGGTTTTAACAGCCATTGGGCTGCCACATTTAGAACATTTTTCGTCTTTATATTTTTCTGATAAAGCGGTTATTTTTGGATCGATTGTTTTTTTATCAGCACCTAAAGGTTTAATATTTTGGCAATCAGGGAAACCGCTGCAGGCTAAAAATTTTCCATAGCGACCAGTTTTAATAATCATTGGACGTTGGCATTTTTCGCAAATTTCTTCGCTGCTTTCTTCGGGCATAATTTCGTTTTTATTTATTTCTTGATATTTTACTTCTAAGTTGTCGTGGAATTTCTGATAAAAATTATTAATTACTGGTTGCCAATTAATTTTTCCAGCAGCCACTTCATCTAAATCATTTTCCATGTTGGCGGTAAATTGATAATCAACAATTTCTGGAAAATGTTCAACTAATAAATCATTAACAATAAAAGCAATTTCGCTTGGCGCTAAGCGTTTGTTGTCGTCACGGGCGACATAACCTCGATTAATAATAGTATTAATTGTTGGCGCATAGGTTGAAGGGCGGCCAATGCCATGCTTTTCTAACTCTTTAACCAAAGTTGCATCGGAATAGCGAGCTGGGGCTTTAGTAAAATGTTGTTCAGTTTGGAGCTCTTCTAATTCTAAAGTCTCTCCTTCTTTAACTATTGGCAATATCTGCTCATTTGTTTTTTCTGGGTAAATTTCCAGGTAACCATTAAAAATTAAAACTTGTCCGGTGCTTCGTAAGCCAAAATCATTAGCATTGATGTCGATTGTAGTTGTTTCTAATTCGGCAGCTGGCATCTGGGTAGCTAAGGAGCGTCCCCAAATAAGACGGTACAAGCGTTGTTCGCTTCCTTCTAAGCCATTAATTTCATCAGGATGGGCGCCAGCTTCGGTTGGGCGGATTGCCTCGTGAGCCTCTTGAGCATTTTTGTTTACTTTTTTAAAGGTGCGAGGTTTATCCAGGATATAGCGTTCCCCTAAGGTTTTCTCTAACCAAGCGCGACTCTCTTGGAGGAATTTTTCTGATAAGTTTAGTGAATCGGTTCTCATGTAAGTAATAAATCCCCTTTCGTAGAGTTTTTGAGCGATTGTCATCGTTTGCTTAGCGGAAAAACCTAATTGGCGGTTAGCTGCTTGTTGCAAAGTTGAGGTTGTTAACGGAGTGGGGGGATTCTTTTTTACCTGCTTAGCTTTAACCGCGCTTACTCGGTAATCTTCTTTTTCTAAAGCTTGTTTGTATTGAGAGGCTAATTCCCCTGTTAAGGAAAGAGGTTTTAAAGTTTGGCCAGCGACGCTAACAAGTTCTGCCTTTAAATCTTTTTTAGCAGCCGTCTTTAAAAGAGCAGCTAGGCTCCAGTATTCCTGAGCGGTAAACTTTTTTATTTCGCGCTCTTTTTCTACAACTAGGCGCGTGGCTACGCTTTGAACTCTTCCGGCTGATAGGCCTTTAGCAACTTTTTTCCAGAGAAAAGGTGAGAGTTCATAGCCAACTAATCGGTCCAATAGGCGCCGGGCTTGTTGAGCTTCTACTAGATTCATATCTAATGGACGGGGATTTTTAAGGGCTTTTAAAATTGCTTCGGCGGTGATTTCATGAAAGGCAATTCTTTCACTGTTTTCCGGCGTTAAATTTAGAACCTCGCTTAGGTGCCAAGCAATTGCCTCCCCTTCGCGATCTTCATCGGAAGCGAGAATAACTTTTTTTGCTTTGGCGGCCTGTTTTTTTAATTCAGTTACTCGCTTACGAGCACTGCTTGGAATTAGATATTTAGGAGTAAAGCCATTTTCAATTTCGATTCCCATTTTGCTTTTTGGTAGGTCGCGGACATGACCAAAGGAGGAGCTAATTTGGTATTCTTTTCCTAAAAATTTGGCAATGGTTTTGGCTTTAGTTGGTGATTCGACAATAATTAAATTCATAAAATTAAAAATCAGAAACTTATCTTGTAGTTAGTGTACTATTTAAGCTGAGACTGTCAACCATTATTTTAAAATTAATTTAAAAAATCTCTGGGAATAATCAGAGATTTTATAATCAGTGAGGTGATGTCGTCAATAAAGAAACAAGCCGCCCCTCCTCGGCTTGCCGCTTCATGGCGGCATCGCCCCACTGCTTATTTTTCTAATTCTGTAAGAGCACAATCGATGGTTTCGTTTAAAATATTTTTTTCTGATTCAGAGAAGTTAGTTAAGACAAAACGATCAGCGGGGATTTGTTGGCGCAATTTTTCGTTGGCAACACCAATTTTTAAACGTCTAAACTTCTGAGTCTTGAGGTGATTAATAATTGATTTAATGCCATTATGCCCGCCACTGCCAGAATCATTTGTCCAGCGATATTTCCCGAGTGCCTGGTCGATATCATCGTGAATAACTAAAAGAGTTTCACTTAAATCAGCGTCGTTCTTTTTAAACAAGCCAAGCTTTTTTGGAAGTAGTTGATAGTAAGCAAGGATTTTTTTGACCGGCTCGCCTGATTTATTCATAAAAGACAAGGGTTTGGCGTATAGGTAATTTCTTTGGCGGTAGATTTCGCAGTTAAAACGTTTACTGCTTTCCCATTTTACTGGGCCTAAGAGACGATCGAGGGCGTTAAAACCAACATTATGACGATTTCCGGCATATTCTTTTCCGGGATTACCTAGGCCGATAACGATTTTCATATAATTATTATAAACTAAGCGACTACAATTTTCCTTTAACAAAAGTTTAAAAAAAAGTTAAGAAAAATATTTAAAAAATATAAAGTTTTAAGGCGTTTTTAGGAGGCGCGACCATGAACACGCTTGTTATTAACAACCTCCATTTTAATTGGTGTTCCTAAAAAATTATATTTTTCGCGTAAGCGATTCTCCATAAAGCGAACATAAGAAAAATGGAGATTATCTTTGGAGCCGATTCTAATCATAAATCCGGGAGGGTTTATGTGGCTTTGAGTAAATTCATATATTCTTGGCGCTTTAAGCCCTTTTCCTTTAGCTGGTAAATGAATTTTAACAATTTTCGAAAGCAACTTTTGTAATTGTGAATCAGAAATTTTTAATTTACGGGCAGAGTCAATCTCAAGAACAAGATTTAAAATTTCGGGAACCTTTAAGCCGTTTTTGGCTGAGACAAATAACAATGGCGCCCAAGCTGCAAAAGGGAATTGATTATAAATTTTTTTTGTCCACTCTTTTACATTTTTGGGTTTTATTTTATCCCATTTGTTTGCTAACAGGACCAAGCTTTTTCGCTGGTCAATTATTTCTCCAACGAGGCGAGAGTCTTGTTTGGTTAGTGGCTCGGTAATATCAAAAACAAAGAAGACTAAGTCTGATTTGTGGAGAGCCGATAAAGCTCTTTCGCCACTGGCTTTTTCCAAACCAGGGCGCTTATGTCCTTCTTTAGTTAGGCCAGCGGTGTCAACAACACGAATATTTTTTTCTTGCCAACTTAGAAAAGCATCTTGGGGTTCGCGAGTAGTGTGGGGCTCATCGCTAACTAAAGAACGGTCGTAACCTAATAAAGCGTTAACTAAAGAAGATTTTCCTACATTTGGCTTACCAATAAAGGTGACCCGAATTTCTTCCGGATTGTTTTCTATGGTTGTTAAATTATTTTTCCATGACAATCTTAGTAAAATCTCACTTAATAAATCACCAGTTCCCGAACCGCTAGAGGCGGAAATTAAGCTTGGCTCGCCGAGGCCAAGCTTAGTAAAAGTGGCCGCTTCACTAGCATATTTAAAACTATCTACTTTATTTACTACGACCATTACTTTAGCGGCTAGCTCTGGATTGCTTTTTAAAGTTTTGGCTAAACGTCGGTCATCGGCAGTTAAGCCATCGCGATTATCGACAATAAATAAAATTAATTGAGCTTCGGTCAATAATTTAGCCGCTTGTGCCTGGGCCATAGAATTAGCAGTGATTTTTTCCTCTTTTCTTTTAACTTTTTTTTCTATTTGGTTAAAATCATAAAATCCAGCCGTATCCGCTAATTCAAACTCATGGTTATCCCAAGAAACAGTCCCTAGGTTGCTATCACGAGTAGTGCCCGAAATATCAGAAACCAGCGCTTGCGATTTTTCTGTTAAGCGGTTAAAGATAGTTGATTTTCCAACATTAGTTCGTCCAAAAAGGATGACTAACGGTAATTGTGAAAATCGTTGAGTCATAAATTATTTTTTGTAAGTTTCTAGATTCCAATTAGAAGCATCCGTTCCTAAAATAAGAATTAAGCGCGCATCGCTGTCAGTGGATTTAAAATTTTCTAGCCAATCAGGGGCATCGTAAGCGAGGGGCGCCGGGGTGATAGTTTCTAACAACTTTAAAGCATCATCTTCTTGGCCGTAAGAAAGATCATATATTCTACTATCTTTTATCTCTCGGTTACTTGAATTGCTGGCGGTAGCGGTAAAACCGTAGGT
>Ga0172381_10001617_pt1 | contig 26036 bp, 22 predicted proteins | sample Leawel6488metaG_FD_119754 | JGI IMG/M metagenome (GOLD analysis project Ga0172381, IMG submission 119754) | Leachate microbial communities from a municipal landfill in Southern Ontario, Canada - Leachate well 64-88 metaG | ecosystem: Engineered > Solid waste > Landfill > Unclassified | place... | reverse complement strand
GCTGAGCTGAACCGCAGGGGAATCTCGCCCTGCGGGATATGCATCAAGGTCTGCCCGGTGGGCGAGGACAGGAGACTGTACGGGCGGGAGGATGCTTCCATCTATTCCCGAAAGGACCGATTCCCTGAGGAGCACCGGGCCTGGGAGCACGTGCAAAGGTATGGAGGGCTTTGAGGGTCAACGGCCATTAGGCATCTGCATAATATTGAAATATTCCAGAAAGTAGGCTCTCGCGAATCATCAAAGAAAAGAATCGGATGCTTGTAGATGCATACATGCTTCTACGAGCGCCTTCGTAGTTCCATTTGCCCTCCTAGCCACTATAAAAAATGTAGAAGCCAGAATCTTTACCAGACATATATCGGCAATACGTTGCTCCAGCCGGACTTGCTGCCCCACATTGCTACCATATGCCAACCCCGCACATCTGCGAAGAACGTCGAAAACATAGTTCCTGGCCATCTAAGTCCCCAAGAAGACCACCTCTGCCAACTATTCGAATCATATCCCCAAAGGAATTGCGACTGGCCATTTCTTACCGCTATATTCATTTGTTGATTCAAAAATACGGCAGATGGTCCTTGTGTCCAATGATTGTTGTAAAAGACCCAAATCTGGATGCCGTTTGGCGGTGGTGGTGGGGCAAATAAGAGTTGTTGCCCATTGGATTGAGTTCCCTCGTCTGAAGATGTTCCTGGTTCAGAGCCAAAAGCTGCAATTGTACCCTGAGTATCAAGAGTCTGTCCGTTCCCCAGATTTCCTAAAACCTTACCATTATTAGCAGAAGGTGTATATGTGGGAACTGCTACTTGCGGGCCTTCTGCTGGATGTTCCGAATCTGACACCTCTGGTGTAGGTCCTGGAGTATCGGCTACGCAAGTGCCAACATTGTAGTCATAATGGTAGCCTGCTTGACATGTAGTCAGCCCTGGAGTAGGTTCAGGCTCATTTAGAGGTCCTGGGTAGTTTGGATAGTTAGGGTAATTTGGTCCAGAAGGATACTGTCCATCTGGGACAGGTTGGGCTGAGGTGGTTGCAGTTAAAAAGATAAATATTGCTAGCACCACAGTTGCCATCAATGGCTTAGCATTCATTTTTCTCACCAATTCCTTTGCATTCAGTTCAAATTATGCTTTTTTTTGCCTGATTCTCTTGATTTCATATGACATCAAAGGCCACGGCATTGCTCGGGATCTTATCCACGGTGATGAATAGTGTATGTCGTCCGGGCGTGTCTCCGTTGAACCAGATGTAGTGATACCCAGGCGTTGCATAGCCATAATCGTAGTATTTTGTATTCCTGTCCGGGTAAACCTCGTATACGCCAAGTGATGCTGTCTGGGGTATGAACATGATCTCCTGCGCCCATCCACCTAACGGACAGGTTGCATACCATTGCCATCCTGCCTGTGTATTCACCCATAACATAGGCATATTCTTCGGGAATATGGAGACGAAGGTTTGCCAGGGCTGTATGGCCTGAGCATAAAAGACTGCAATCGGCTGGTTGGCTAAAATGTTGTATGTGAGCGCTTCTTGCTGTCCGGTGGCCTGCGGAGCCTGGAAGGTCTGAGCAGCAGGACTGGTAGTGCTTGGCTGAATTGTCTGAGGCTGAGCGACTTGTGTTGTGGTTTTGCGCGGTACGGTATTAAATGAGTATCCTGATCCTTGATCATCATAGTATCCGGATGATGAGTAGGTGATCGATGTTTCTCCATAACTCCCTGAGGAAGCTTCTCCCGCATCAGTACTAGTACCCAATGCAGCAGACTGCCCTTGCGCGGCAGATATGACTGCTACACAGAAAACCAAAATCAATATTAGCAGAGCGTTTCTGATAATGATCCCTCCTAAATAATCTCTTGGGTGTTGTAGTAATCTAACTATATTAACCTGATTACTATCCAAAAAGAAGTCATCAGTTTTTATTAACATACCAGTCGATTGGTCCTGCTCCCGGCGGTATGGCTTCTCCAGGGGACACCGAGACGGGACTGACCGAAAGTGCGTTTGCAGCCGGTCTAAATTGCGAAGCTGCATCTTCGGCGGATCTTCTTTGCGATGAAGACGCGACCGGAAGTTCGTTCTCCGGAACATTCAGCGGAGTATTTCCATACTGGTCACGGATGCAAAGGACCAAGTATTTATCGCCCAGGTAAAAAGGCCCTCCTGGGTGAGCATTTCCTTTCTCGTCCGCTCCCCAGTCTAAGTTGAGCCAGACTTCTTTGGTATCTGTATCGATATGCGAATAGATCTTATCCGTATGAAACTGCTGCTTCAGCCAGTTGATGACCTCAGTCACGTGGCTGTTTTTTGCATCCATCCGACCCAGGTAGACTTCTGCAAATGCATGTCCTCCCGTGCTATTGTTACGGGCCAATATGATCCTTGTAGTCCCACCTACAGACTCCACCAGCGCCGACATAAGAATGGCGAAATCGTCGCAGTCGCCGGCCCCGATGCAGTTGGCCTTCTCTCCCACCTTTAGCGTCTCATTGGCATACATGTAATAGTCCACACCCCTTGGGTCTCTGATGTAGTGCCAATCCTCTTTCAGATAGGTATAAATCGAGCTGATCTGATCGATAGTATAATCTCCCGGATACCTGGCTACAAGCCCAACCGCTTCATCGCGGACGATGGGATTCTCAGGTTCTACTCGAGAGTCGAAAATCCTTTTGAGATCTATTACTTTCTTCTCAGTCTTGCTACCGGGAGCGTTTCCTCCGCCGGTAACTGGAAACTCCAATATCTCACCGTCTCGCGGCGTAGATACTGCGGGCACACCTGCCAGGTAGGGAGAAGCGGCACGCATGCTTTCCAGTTGAGTTGTGGTATAACCGGTTGCGTCTGAAAACGTCTCGTCAAAAACATAGGGTATATCTTCAGCCAAGGCTAACCCGGAAAGGATAATCACGCTGCCCAGCAAAAAGATGGAGCAATTCGTCATTCCGACTCACTTCAAAGTTATCTCATTACACTTACATGCACCATGAAAAACTTTACGATTCAACTATTGAGGCTGCGAGAATAAAAAAATGGTTTGGATTGTGAGTCCAGACCTAATACACGTCAATTGTTATGTAGTTGCTGGGCTTGTCGAATATCGTGAACAGAGTGATGTGTCTGCCCGGCGTGTCTGCATAGAACCAGATGTATTTGTAGCCTGGCGTTGCGAAACCATAGCTGTAGAGCTTAATGGAGCCGTCAGGGTAGAACTCATAAAGCTTCATGGTCCCGGTGTACGGTACATACATCAGATTCTGAATCCAGCCACCGACAGGACAGTTTGCATCCCAGGACCAGCCTGCGGAAGATGCTACCCAGAGTGCCGGGGAGTTTGCCGGGAATATCTGATAGAATGATGTCCAGGGCATAAAAGTGCCGCTGTAATAAACAGCAGATGGCGGAGTGGTCTGAACATCATAATTCAACAGAACCTTTTGTTGAGTGACTGACGGCGCTTTGGTGGTGTATGTCGCAGTTATCGTGCTGCTACTTACGGTACTTGCTGTTCGCCCGACACTTCCCAATTGAATTACTGGCTTTCCGGTCTGGACGGTTGAAGTAACCGATTTTTCAACCACGGTAGTGGCCGCCCCTGGTGTAGTAGTGCTGACTACAGTTGTCTGAGTCGGCTGCCCCACAACTGAGGTGGGTGATCCAGGATAAGCACCATAGGTACCGTCATCCTCGGCCAAAACAATTCCAGCCAATGCAATGCATAGGCATAAGATACTTAGGAGCAACAATGCGTTACGCAAGTTGAATCTCATTTAACCCCTCCCTGCTTTTCAAATCCTCTTTATTGTAGCTTGACATCTCAGATCCATGGTCTATGCCACATCGATTGTTATATAATTGCTTGGAATATCAGCTATCGTGAGCATAGTTATGTACCTGCCAGGCATGTTTGCATAAAACCATCTGTATTTGTATCCAGGCGCTGTAAATCCATAGCTGTAGTACCTCGTAGTTCCGTCTGGATAGAGGTCATAGACCTTCATTGTTCCTGTAACAGGGACGTACATAAGCTCCTGCATCCAGCCGCCAACGGGACAGTTGGCATACCACGACCAACCGGCAGATGAGGTAATCCAGAGTGCCGGAGAGTTTGCCGGGAATACCTGATAGAATGATGTCCAGGGCATGTATGAACCACTGTAGTATACGGCAGTAGGCGGAGCGGTTTGGATGTTATAAGTTAGCAAGACATTCTGCTGTGCAACAGGTGGTGCCTGAGTATAATATACTGCAGTTACAGTACCCGGGCTAGAGGTTGTAACAGGATTCGTTACGACTGCAGTGGTAGTGGCTTCTGGTTGCACAGTAGGTGTTGTGGTAACCGCAGTGGACTGTGTAGGATATGCACTGGGTACTGTCGTCGGGGTTGTAACAGTCACAGGTGTTGTATTTGTAGTTGGTGTTGGGGTAGGCACCTGTGTGGGCGCGCCCGGATAGGCTCCATATGTTTCGTCAGCCACAACTACCCCTGTTAGCAATAGTCCTAAATATAATATGCATAGGACCAACAATGGCTTAAGTTGTTTGTTTATCATTTTTTACCTCTTACATCCTTGTTTAGATAATGATGGCCGTTTAGACATCCTTCGATATATAGGAATCTCTTCGCAAATGAAGCCTGTATTCTTTCCGAGATAACAAACCTTTTTATCAAGGACATCAATGGCCTATGACAATCCGAGGAATTATAGATGAGGTTACGCGTTCTTGTCTGGTTTGGCTTAGCATTTCTTCTAGGGCCCGCAGCAGCAGCAGATATTCCATTTGTCTTTAACGAGAGTTCCTACGATGTTGGAAGGTACGACTCAGATCAGCTCGCGAACATCAGCTCGTCCTCACCTGAGCTGGCCGGAGTGCCGGCGATATCTTCGCCCCAGGATAGCGATATACTGGTGTTTCCGGATAGCGGAGCCTACAAGACGGTTGGCGAGATCAAGAACGATTTTGACTACAGGGTCTGGCAGAAAAAAGGTCAAGTTCTCTTCGGTCAGGACAGATTCGAAGATGCCCTTGTGGCATTCGACCAATCAATTCAATTGAATCCAAAAAATGCAGAAAGCTGGAACTACAAAGGCATCGTACTCATGCTTACATGCAATTGCGTTGAGGCCATAAAGTGTTTTAATGTGGCTATTGCGCTGGATCACTCATTCGCGACCGCCTGGAATAACAAGGCGGTTGCTCTTTATCAAACAGGCAGATATGATGAGGCCATCGAGGCTTGTGACAGGGCCATCGGGTTGGATCCAAGGTCTGCAAATGCCTGGTACACAAAAGCTCAGATCCTCAAAAATGAAGCCCATGCTGCCTTCGCCAGAGCCAAAGAGTTAGCATGAGAAATCGCCAGCATTCGATGAAAAATAGAAATAGTTGATAGCATGTTCGTCTCGACTTGCAGGTCTCCTTGGGACCTATGGCTATGTGTTTTTCTTCTCATCGGATCAGTTGCCGCGGTAGATGTGCCTTTTGTCTTTGACGATAAATATTTGGATGTCGCGAGCTATGCACCTGCTCAGTTTGAAAAGATCAGCACCACGTTATCGCGTCTTACCGGGGTGCCTTTCGCATTAACTCCAACTGATAATGAGACGCTTGAATTCCCAATTACAGGTGGCGGCAAGACAACCTTGGGTACAACCGAGAAAAAAGTAGCAGATCTTAAGAAGATATTAAGCTCAAAGGTCGAAGCCGATGAGCCTGTTGTTATTGAAGAAGCTGGCTTGGCTGCAGGCAAGTACTCTGGAGACTATACTATAGAACAGATCAGTGGAATCTATGATCATCTGAAAGAGAATTGGCATTATATGAGAGACCCACGAGGAATTGATTACTTCAAGAATGCCAGCGAATCTCTAAATCTGGGCAAGAAAAATGGATGTGTGGGTGTAGGAGATTGTGATGATTTTGCAATTCTCATGTCGTCACTTGTTGAGGCTGCTGGCGGGACTACCAGGGTCATCCTGGCCCGCAATAACACTACAGGAGGACATGCCTACGCGGAGGTCTATCTTGGCCAGCTCAACGCTACAAATGATCAGGTGGAAAGCGTCGTCAACTGGCTAAAGCAGAATTATGATACCGATAAAATCTATACCCATGTTGACACCGACACCAAAGATGTCTGGTTAAACCTTGATTGGGGAGCAGACGAAAATGGGAATGCACATCCAGGAGGGCCTTTCTATCCGGGAGAAATGCATTACGTCCTTTGCATCAGAGATAAATATGGAAAAACCCCGCTAAATCCGCCCGAGAAGTCCAATAAACCGCCCAAGCTGATCGGTCTAACGCCTGACAAATCCAGTCCGCAGGATGCAGGAACATCAGTAATCTGGACGGCTGAGGCAAAAGATCCCGATAAAGACCAGGTATTATATCGGTTTTTCATTAATGATGAACCCGCGATTAATTGGAGCAAGGAAAACAATTGGACATGGGTGACTGCGGAGAATGATATAGGCGAGAATCAGGTTGAGGTTAGAATTCGGGATGGAAAGCATAAAGGACCAAATAGATTCGATGGTAATGAGATTGTCCGGTTCAATGTAACTGTGACAAATCCGAAACCTGCCACGATCGTAAATCATCCGCCGGTTATCGAAAGATTATTATCAGACATGCCTAGTCCCCAGGATGCTGGTACAATTATAACCTGGACGGCAAAAGCAAACGATGCTGAAAATGATCTGGTTCAATTGAGATTTCTGCTAAACGACCAGCCTGTAACCGACTGGACGCCGCAAAACCAGTGGACTTGGACGACCTCTGGTGCCAGCGTGGGAAACAACCAGGTTGGTGTGCAGATCAAAGACGGCAAGCATAGTCCAGATGAAGACGACTCGAAGACGACAGAATTCACCATTATTCCTTTAAACCAGCCGCCAGCCATCACCAGTCTCCAAGCAGACAAAAGCAGCCCGCAGATGGCAGGTTCTACCATAACCTGGACTGCTGATGCAACAGACCCGGAAGGTGACTCGATCGCATACCTGTTCTTCCTTAACGATCAGCCTGTAACGCAATGGCAGTCTCTGAATCAATGGACCTGGACTGCAACTGATGCCAATGTGGGCGAGAACCATATAGAAGTTCAAGTAAGGGATGATAAGCATACGGGACCCGATGGCTTTGATGACCGCGAGAAATCAGGCTTTGACATTGCGAGCGGCAGATCTTACCCAAAACCTAACCAAATATCCGGATCTGAGTTTTCCGATTACGATTCAATGTGGAAATATAGATATCAGAATGACGCAAAATGGGCAGCAAAAGGAAGTGGGAAGGTGGGACGGCCAGCATGAGTGAAATGATCTGTGCTGCAAGGAAAATCGAGCAATAGTAATAGTAATAGTTATGCGAAGGATTTAATCACTTTGAACATCTCGATACTGATGACGATGGACAATAATGCAGACTCGAAAGCACCCTCACAAAGACAACGAATACCGTTGATAGGAGCAATTATAATTAAAAGTCCAGCGAGACACTCTCTTCTGCTGACAGGGGCATAGGCGAAAAGAGGAACAGGAAGAATGGGAAGGCCTGCTTAAAATGGCTAAATGCCGTTCAAAGTGAGGAGCATGGATCGATATATCCAAATATGCCTAAACAATCACTGCAATTTAAAAAACCTCCGCAAGCGTAAAATAGTTAAAGATAAATTGTATTTATCCCGGTGATTTAATGAGATATCTGATAAATGGCATCCTCATTTCATTTTTGGCGTTAGCGATATCGTCTACTGCAGTTTGCGAAATCACAAAGCTCTCGATAAATACAGATATCGCATGGAAGAGCATTGACTTCGAACAAGAGGGATGGACTTCCGAAGGCTATGATGACTCTTGGTGGGAGACGGTACAAGGTTTCGATGGCCACGCAATTGATCAAGGTATAGAGATTTGGTATCCTGCAAATGCACAAACAATGCCGCATACTGCTTATTTTAGAAATACCTATGAGATAGAGGGCTCCAATATACTTTCAGGAAAAATATATGTTGGAAGTTATGATGGCGGTGAACCTGCCACTATCGAGCTTTATATAAATAACAATCCAATTGAAAAAATTACAAAAGAGTTCAATAGTCCTGCAGAAGTTGATATCACTTCCTATCTTAAACCCGGACGTAATGTTATTGCAGCCAAAGTAATAGCACCAGATGAAGTTGGCTGGGCCCTGAGCGGCCTTGTTAGGTACAATAAGATAACGGCCACTTCGCCAAATCCAGCCAGCTAGCTCTTAATTTTATTTTTTATATCAAGCTCTTAGCTGCAAAATACATATAGTAGCCCTGAGTATTCCACCTCAGGTCATCATGTCATTACGGACTATCTGGCTACTTATCGCCCTCTTAATGGGATCGGGATTAGCTGCGGACGTGCCTTACGTCTTCAGCGAGGGTTACATAAACATAACGGGCTATTCCGCGGATCAGCTAGTGGAGACGAGCACCACCTCCTTGGACCTGGCAGGAGTTCCGGCCGTATCTGTGCCATCAGATGACGAAATTCTGGAGTTTCCTGTAACTGGCGGAGGCGATGCCCAGGGCAACACGGTAGAGAAAAATGTGGGCGAACTGAAGAAGACATTCGACTCTCGTGTGGAGCCCAATAACACAATTGTCCGCAGCGAAGGGCGTTTATTGGCGGCCAAGTTTCCGGGAGATCGTACCATAGATCAGGTCTGCTCTATATATGACTACCTGAAAAATGGAAAAGGCTCGACAAAAGGCTGGAGCTATGTAGGAGATACGCGAGGCGAAGATTACTACAGCTACGCCAATGAAACACTTGATATCGGTGAGAAGTCAGGTTTTTCCGGTGTTGGAGATTGCGATGATTTTGCGATCCTGATGTCTGCCCTGGTTGAATCCATCGGCGGGACCACCAGGATAATTCTGGCTCACAATCAGGTTGCCGGCGGACATGCTTATGCTGAGGTCTACCTGGGCCGGCTGGATGACAAAAATAATCCGGTAGTTGATATCATTGGCTGGCTGAAGGAGAGGTTCAAGACCGATGGGATTTATACGCATATTGATACAGATACGAGAGACGTCTGGCTCAATCTCGATTGGTCGGCAGATCACCCAGGAGGGCCTTTCTATCAGGGTGATAAGCATATAGTCCTATGCATCAGAGATAAAATTGGGAGAACTCCTCTCAGAGTGCCGGATTTAGATGAGCCGAGACAAGATCTTGGATCCGAAAAAAAATCAACCGTATCACCTGCAGCCGAGCCAAGCTTAGTAGAGAGCTTGATAAAAAAAGGTCTGTCGCTCTATGATCTGGATAAATATTATGAGGCCATTCAGTCTTACGACAAAGCTATTGAGCTAGATCCCAGCAACTGCGTAGCCTGGACTTACAAGGGCGATGTTTTCTTTGCTCTTGAAAAATATGACGACGCCCTGCAATCATTTGAAAAGGCGATTGAACTGGATCCCGGAAATCTAGAGGCATGGCTCGATAAAGGCGCATCTCTTGAGAAGATTGGCAAGGAAGATTCGGCTATCAAGGCTTATGATCGGGCGATCGAGCTGGACCCCGATAATTTAAGAGCATGGCTCAACATAGGAGGTGCTCTCGATAGTGTCGGCAGATATGGCGAAGGTCTACAGGCATCTGTTAAGGCCATCGAGCTGGATCCAGGCAACTCAAGGGCCTGGAATAATAAAGGTGATGCTCTTTACAATCTGGGAAGTTATGACGATAGTTTGGCGGCTTTTGAGCGTGCCATCGAGCTGGATCCCAGAAACGCCGCTGCATGGGCTAATAAGGGCACAGCACTCAATGCATTGGATCGCAAAACTGAAGCATATGCGGTCTTTGCCAGGGCGAAAGAATTGGGATACAACGGTTAGCTTGAGAATTGATCACTATGCAAAATAGGGCTCTTTGTCTGTGCATGTGCACAGCTCTCCTGATTGGATCCGGATTTGCCGCAGACGTGCCTTTCGTCTTTGACGATACCCCCGGCATAGCCAACTATACTTCTGTTCAACTGGAGCAAGCCCGCTTCTCATCTTCCGACCTGTCCGGAGTGCCGATCATATCCACGCCGCCTGATAACCAGTCCCTGGAGTTTCCTGCTATGGGTGGTGGCAATACACCCGCCGACACGATAGAAAAGAATGTAGGAGAACTCAAGAGAATAGTCAATTCTCGTGTAGAGCCAAATAACGTCCATGAACAGGCTATCGGGCTTGCTGGCAAATATTCCGGAGACTATACCATAGAGCAGGTCTGCGCCATTTACAGTGATCTGAAAGAGGACTGGCATTATGTGCCGGACCCTCGCGGCATGGATTACTTCAGTTATGCTAATGCTTCTCTAAAGGTCGGTGAGAAATCAAACTGCATTGGAGCCGGCGACTGCGATGATTTCGCCATTCTCATGTCGGCGCTCATTGAGTCCATTCGTGGGACCACGAGAATAGTTCTGGCTCGTAATAATACTACAGGAGGACATGCATTTACCGAAGTCTATATCGGCCAGCTTGACGCCCAAGACAATCGTGTTGAACTCATCATTAATTGGCTGAAAGACAAATTCGATGCTGATAAGATCTATACGCATATCGATACTGATTCAAAAGATGTCTGGCTCAACTTAGACTGGGGGTCGGATGAAGAAGGAAATACGCATCCCGGTGGGCCTTTCTTTCAGGGAGATCGGCATATAGTCATTAGAATAAATAATAATACTACAAAAACAATCCCCAACATTCCGGAGAAACCCAATAAGAAGCCCAGGCTGATCAGCCTGACTCCCGATAAAAATAGCCCCTTAGAATGTGGAAATGCTATAAACTGGACCGCCGAGGCTAAAGATGCCGAGAAAGATCCGATCATGTATCGTTTCTTTCTAAATGACGATCCTGTAACCAAATGGTCAGAAAAAAACATGTTTATTTGGAACACTACCGAGGACGATGTCGATGATTACCGAATAGAGGTTCGAATAAGGGACACAAAACATGCCGGTCCCGATGGCTTTGATAGCAGGAGAGTAGCTAACTTTACCGTAACAACACTAAAGCCGAAAGCTTCTGCGCCTGAGAATAGAACGCCTGTCATAAATAGCCTTGCAGCAGATAAGTTAGGCCCGCAGCATTCAGGAACGGCGATAACCTGGACGGCAGAGGCTATAGATCCAGATAAAGATCAATTATTCTTCCGCTTCCTCTTGAATGATGGCCCTGTGACCGAATGGACGACCGTCCACAAGTGGATATGGAACACGACTGATGATGATTTGGGAGACAACCGGATCGAGGTTCAGATAAGAGATGGACGGCATGCAGGCCTGAATGGTTCTGATAGCAACCGGACGGCCAACTTTGCCATTACAATGCAGCCAAAGCCGGAGCCAGAGGCACCATCAAATCAGAATCCAATTATTGAAAGCCTGGCACTGGATAAATCAAGCCCACAAGAGTCGGGAACATCCGTAACCTGGACTGCATCGGCATACGATCCGGATAATGATTCTTTGCTCTATCGGTTCCTCTTAAATGGCAGGAACGCGACCGACTGGACTGGTGATAATGTCTGGATCTGGACTTCCACTGAGAAAGATGCAGGCACAAATAGGATCGAAGTCCAGGTCAGGGACGGCAAACACGCCGGGGCCAATGCCTGCGATGATAGTGCTGCTGCCGATTTCAGGATAGCTATGCCAAATCAGCCGCCGGTGCTGACAGAATTTACCGCCGAACCGGAAAGCTCTCAACCATCAGGGACGACGGTGAGGTGGATGGCAATAGCCACCGATCCGGACAGCGATGCACTCTATTACCGTTACTATCTGATGGGACCCTCAACCGATAATGTATTAAAAATAGTTCGTGACTGGTCTAAAGACAATACCTGGATATGGACCACATTCTCGGGGGATGTTGGCATCAGCCGGATCCAGGTCTGGGTCAGAGACGACAGCCATGCCGGGACAGACGGATGGGATGATCAGCAGGATGCTTCCTTTACAGTGCTGGCCGAGAACGTGCCGCCGACGGTTTCCTCCCTTAATCCGGACCCTGCCAGTCCTCAAGATGCCGGAACGCAAGTGGTCTGGACGGCCTTTGCCTCGGATGCGGATGGAGATACCCTCCTCTACAGGTTCCTGCTAAACGACAGAGACGTCACCGATTGGAGCCATGATAATAGCTGGGCGATGAAGACGACGAAAGATGATGAAGGCGAGAATCATATTGAAGTGCAGGTGAGGGATGGAATGCATGCGGGTCCGGATGGCTTTGATGCAGAAATGTCTGCAAGCTTTACGGTAAATAGAGTAGAAGCGCAAGAAGCTCAATCCGGTGTGACAGCTCTTGGCGGTAGCAAGAAGCATAGCTACGTTCCGGGACCGGCTTACACCAACAGAAAGCCTTCTTTCGTTCCAGGCTATGGTGTTTATCCAATCGGAACCAACTAAGCGATGATAATGCCTTTCCGGTTGAAGGATTGTGGTTGTGGGATGGTTATAGTCGTGGCTGAAAAATTGATATAGTATCCACTTGCATACAAGGCATTACCCATGTCTACTCCCGCCGTATGGCTCTTCTTGCTCTTGATCATTGGTCTAGGAGCCGCGGCAGACGTGCCTTTCGTTTTTGAGGAGAGGACATCGGACATAGCCGACTATACCTCCACAGAACTGCAGCAAGCATCTTCTGCGTCTCACGATATCGCCGGAGTTCCGTTGATATCTGCACCGTCTGATGATGAGATTCTGGAGTTTCCCCTCACCGGTGGCGGCAGCACTCAGGAAGGCACGACCTCCAAAAGGGTGGGTGACCTCAAGCAGGCTTTGAGCGCCCGAGTGGAACCCGAAAACGCCGCTGTCCGTCACGAGGCTGTTGTCCTTGCCGCCAATTATCCAGGTGATCATTCCATCGACCAGATCTGTTCCATCTACGACTATTTGAAAAACGGCAGAAACACCAAGAAAGGCTGGAGCTATGTGCCGGACCCAAGAGGCATAGATTACTTCATGTATGCCAATGAGACTCTGGCCATAGGCAAAGATGCCGGATGTGTCGGTGCTGGCGACTGCGATGATTTCGCCATTCTCATGGCGGCCCTTGTGGAATCCATCGGAGGGACTACAAGGATCATCCTGGCTCATAATAATAGTACGGGTGGGCATGCCTACACCGAGGTCTATTTGGGCCAGATCAATTCCAATAACAGTCAGACCGAGGATGTTGTGGACTGGCTGAAACAAAAGTATGATATCGATAAGGTATTCACACATATTGATACGAATGCCAAAGATGTCTGGCTGAATCTGGATTGGGGTCCGGATGAAAAGGGAAATGCTCATCCAGGGGGGCCATTCTATCAGGGAGATAAGCACATAGTCCTTTGCATAAGGGATATCTATGGAAAGACTTCTCTGAAGGTACCCGAATCCCATCAAGAAAAACCAAAATCAAATCCAATTGGCTTGCCCAACAATGCTCCTGCTATTAGCAGTTTGATTGCGGACAAAGAGGGTGTGCAAACTTCAGGAACCATCATCACCTGGACGGCCAAAGCCATTGACGCTGAAAACGATCCCATTTTTTTCAAGTTCTTTCAAAATGGTCTGCCTATGACCGATTGGCAGGAACAGAATCGGTGGTCCTGGACGACGACTGAAACCGATGTGGGCGAGTCCAGGGTAGAAGTATGGGTACGAGATGGTAAACATGCGGATGAAAGCGGTTCTGATGATAACATATCTTCAAGCTTTTCTATATCGTCCATCTCGCCACAATCGGCCTTTAAGAAAATCAGCGCAGGCTTGGATTCCAGGTCATTGATCTCTGAGACAAATGGCAATGAAATTGCACCCGCAAGCACTGCCGACAAAAAGGCGGAAGACCTCGAAATGGCATTGGCTTGCAGAGTAGAGCCTGACAATCCACGAGTCTGCGATGTCGCCCTTAAATTCCCTGGAGATCTGACCATTGAACAGGTTTGCTCAATTTATCTCTATTTGAGGTCCGGCGACAGTTCAAAACGAGGCTGGCTTTATTCAAATGGAGGCATAGACAATATTAAATATGCCAACGAGACTTTGCAGGCAAACGATGCAGATTTTACAGCAGGAGGAGATGGATACGATTTTGCAGTAGTTATCGCATCATTGGTTGAATCTATCGGAGGAACCGCAAGAATAATTTTGGCGGATTTTATCGGCGTTGATCGCATTTATACGGAGGTCTATCTTGGCAGCCTCGATGATAGAAATAATCAGGTTGAAAAAATAATCAATCGATTGAAACAGACTTACACTGGTAATATCTACACTACTACAGATCCAAGTACAAATGGCGTTTGGCTCAGCCTTGCCTGGGGTGGTAGTAGTTCACTGGGAAATATATATCCGGGAGGATATCCAGATTCGGTCTTTTCCCCGCATGCCAAAAAAAGCGTTGTTGTTTATTGCAGAGATCAATTTAATAAGGTCCCTCTAAAAGTTTCTGAGCAATAAAAATTGGATTCAAATTCTCCAATGCAAAATAGATATAGTAGTCAATGCCATGGCATTTCAGGTCAACCATGTTCTACAGAGCCCTCTGGCTATGCACAGTTCTTATCATCGGATCGGCAGTAGCTGCAGACGTGCCTTTCGTCTTTGACGGGAACGCATCCGGTGTAGCCGGCTATTCCCAGGATCAGATTGAGCAGGCAAGCGCCGCTTCCTCTGATCTCAATGGTGTGCCTTTTGTGTCATCGCTTTCCGATAATGAGACCCTGGAGTTTCCAGTCACCGGCGGGGGCAGCGCCCCAGGAAGCATGACGGAAAAGAAAGTAGGTGAATTGAAAGCCACTTTAGATGCCAGGGTCGAGCCGGGCGAGTCTCGCGTTCGCGAAGAAGCCACTGTCCTTGCACTCAAATATCCGGGCGACCTGACCATTGATCAGATTGCTTCCATCTACAGCTATTTGAAGAATGGAGACGGCACAAAAAAGGGTTGGGGATATGTGCGCGATCCCAGAGGCATTGACGACTTTGGTTTCGCTAACAAGACGCTTAAGATTGGAGACAGGGCAAACTGCGTTGGTGGAGGTGACTGCGATGATTTTGCCATTCTCATGTCTGCACTTATCGAATCCATTGGCGGGACGACAAGGATCATTTTGGCTCGTAATAATACCGAAGGCGGACATGCTTACACAGAAGTCTATCTTGGGAATTTAAATGCTCAAAATAACCAGGTTGAAGATATCATCAAATGGTTAAGGCAGAAATTCAATACGGATAAGATCTTCACACATATTGACACGGACACAGACACTAAAGATGTGTGGCTCAATATGGATTGGGGTGCCGATGAGAAAGAAAATGCGCGTCCTGGTGGTCCTTTCTTCCAAGGGGATAAGCACATAGTTATTTGTATCAGAGATCGTTATGAAAAGACTGCATTAAAACTGTCTGAGCAGTCTCAAACTCAAGATAAACAAAGCATAATTGTTTCGCCAATGACGGTATCTCTGGAAGGACACTCTAGTGGAGTGTATTGTGTTGCCTTCAGTCCAGATGGTCGCACCATGGTTTCGGGGAGCGGTGACAAAACGATCAAGTTATGGGAAACAGCTAACGGCACGGAGATCAGAACTCTTCAGGGACACTCTAGTTGGGTGAATTGTGTTGCCTTCAGCCCAGACGAGAACACCCTGGCCTCGGGGAGTGGTGACAAAACGATCAAGATATGGGATACAGCCAGCGGCACGGAAATCAGAACTCTTCAGGGACACTCTGATTCGGTGTTGAGTGTTGCCTTCAGTCCAGAAGGTAGCACCTTGGCCTCGGGGAGTAGTGACAACACGATCAAGATATGGGATACAGCCAGCGGCACGGAGATCAGAACTCTTCAGGGACACTCTGATTCAGTACGGAGTATTGCCTTCAGCCCAGACGGTCTTACCATAGCTTCGGCGAGCGATGACGACACGATCAAGCTATGGGATACAGCCAGCGGCACGGAGGTCCGAACTCTTCAGGGACACTCTAGAGGGGTGAATTGTGTTACCTTCAGCCCAGACGGTCGCACAATGGCTTCGGGAAGCGATGATAACACTACCAAGCTATGGGATACTGCCAGCGGCATGGAGATCAGAACTCTGGAGGAACAACCTATTTCGGTGCATAGTGTTGCCTTCAGCCCAGACGGTCGTACCATGGCCTCGGGAGGCTATGGCGGCAACACGATCAAACTTTGGGATACAGCCAGCGGCACGGAGGTCCGAACTCTGGAGGGGCACTCCAGTTGGGTGGATAGTGTTGCCTTCAGCCCAGACGGTCGCACTCTGGCTTCGGGGAGCAGTGACAACATGGTCAAGCTGTGGAAGGTGGCGTGATCTGGCACATTGCCAAGGGACGCGCTGGATGTTTGACTCTTCCGGCAAGCTGGAATGGAAAAGAACTCGTACTCAAGCCACTCTGACCTTCTGGCGAAATCGAGCTCAATGATTTGATCTTCAATTTAAAATAGATAAAGCAGCAAAAGCAGGATACCGAATAGTTATGTCTTACACGGCACTCTTGATCGGCCTAGTTCTTTTAACCGCTACCAGCTTAGCCGCAGACGTGCCTTTCGTCTTTGACGGCAGTTCCTCGGGAGTGGCTGGCTACTCAGCCGATCAACTGGAGAGCCTGCGCGCCTCATCTCCCGACCTCGCAGGAGTGCCGGCAGTCACCACGCCATCGGATAATGAGGTTTTGCAGTTTACAGTTACCGGCGGCGGCAGTACTCCGTTAAACACGACAGAGAAGAATGCCGATGACCTCAAGAAGGCTCTGGATGCCAGGGTGGAACCAGATAATTCCCGAGTGCGTGATGAGGCCGTCGTCCTTGCTCTCAAGTATCCTGGAGAGAAAACTATCGAGCAGATAGCTTCGATCTACAATTACCTGAAGAACGGAGACGGCTCAAAGAAGGGCTGGGGCTATGTATCCGATCCGAGGGGCATCGATTATTTTATGTTCGCCAACCAGACCCTCAAGAATGGAGATAAGGCAAACTGCGTGGGCGGGGGAGATTGTGATGATTTTGCCATTCTTATGTCTGCGCTGGTGGAGTCTGTAGGAGGCACTACAAGAATTATTCTTGCCCGTAATAGTAGTATTGGCGGACACGCTTATACCGAAGTCTATCTCGGGAATCTCAGTGAGCAGAACAACCAGGTAGAGGGTATCATCGACTGGCTGAAAGAGAAATCTGACACAGATAAGATCTACACCCATATTGATACGGATACGAAAGATGTCTGGCTGAATCTTGACTGGGGTCCGGACGAAAAAGGGAACACACATCCAGGCGGGCCATTCTACCAGGGGGATAAGCACATCGTGCTCTGCATCAGAGATCGCTATGAAAAGACGGCACTGAAGCTGTCTGAGACGTCTCGATATGGAAATAAACATGGTACAATTGTTCCTAAACAGACTATTCTGGACGAGATTTACAGCACCACTGATCCCAACTATCAGGATATCAATGGTCTCACAATAAGAGAAGCCTTTACAAAGCATCCCGAACTAGCCTGGGACGAATCAGTCCTCTGCGAGGCACGTGCAGAGGGACTAATCGATCCATCTCGAAATGAAGATAAACAAAATCCAATTTATTCGTCAGTGACTGTATCTCTGGAAGGGCGCTCTGAAGTCGTCACCCCTACAGCGGAAATGGCGGCCGATTTGAACACACCGGTACATGCCGAAGGATTTCCCTGGTTAAAATGGAAATGGCAAGCCATAATGGACTCCACATTCGGAGTCACGTATGGTACAGTTTCGTCGAGAGGATACAATCCTCGTGCTGAAGTTATCGCTTGCACAAAGTATGGACTGCTGCTTCAGTAACAGTCCCAGGTCAGCAGCGGAAGGTGGCGTGATCCGGCCCGGTGCCAAGGGCCGCTTGCTGTCCGGCTTCTCCGGCGGGCCAGGCTTTTGGAACGTTCCCAAATATTCTGAGAGAAAGACTTTAAGGGAATGAATGGAAAGATATACAGGATGATTTTATGGGCGTGATCGAAGTAGTGGTTCCGGAATACCTGCCCGTAAAGCCTCTCAAGAAGAAGATAGACGAGCTGGTAAGAGAGGAAGAGGCGAGATGGGTCCTCTTTGAAAGATCGGTAGAAGAGTTGAACCTTCGCGAGGCCGAGCTGGAGGAGCTGGAGAGCTTGCGGGAGAGCGTATGGAAGGAAGAGAAGAAGAGGCTGGGCTTGTAGCCGACACAAATATCCTTGTATCGAGAAAGGAGTTCCGAGCATCTGTCCCTCGAATACGCCCGCGAGTTCATTTTTAAGTCAGTTCATGTAGTGCCTCTTGATCTTTAATCTGTGCACGCGGTGCAAAATGATTTAAGCAGTGAATGCCTTGAAACTTCGGATCGTCATGTCCTTCTGGGCTCTCTGGCTAAGTGCTGTTCTACTGATCGCCTCCGGCTTAGCCGCAGACGTGCCGTTTGTCTTCGACGGCAATCCTGTAGATTTGGCCAGCTTCACCTCTGTCCAGCTTGAACAAGCGTCTTCCGTCTCTCCCGACCTCGCCGGAGTGCCCGCGGTCACCACGCCATCGGATAGTGAGGTCTTGCAGTTTCCAGTTACCAGCGGCAGTACCACGGAAAACACGACAGCGAAGAATGCAGTAGAACTCAAGAAGGCTCTGGACGCCAGGGAGGAACCTGATAATTTCCGAGTGCGTGATGAGGCTGTCGTCCTCGCCCTCATTCATCCTGGAGAGAAAACCATCGAGCAGATAATGGAGTATGGCATTCAGCCCAGATGGTAGCACATTGGCGTCGGGCAGCGATGACGGCACCATCCGCCTGTGGAATTTGGCGTGATCCGGCCCGGCGCCAGGGGCCGCTTGCCGTCAGGCTCCTCCGGCGGGCCAGGCTTTTGGAACGTTCCCAAATACTCTGAGAGAAAGACTTTAAGGGAATGAATGGAAAGATATGAAGGATGATTTTATGGGCGTGATCGAAGTAGTGGTTCCGGAATACCTGCCTGTAAAGCCTCTCAAGAAGAAGATAGACGAGCTGGTAAGAGAGGAAGAAGCGAGATGGGTCCTCTTTGAAAGATCGGTAGAAGAGTTGAACCTATCCGAAGCCGAGCTGGGGGAGCTGGAGAGCTTGCGGGAGAGCGTATGGAAGGAAGAGAAGAAGAGGCTGGGCTTGTAGCCGACACAAATATCCTCGTATCTGCTCTGATCAAGGATCATTCTATAAATGCAAAGCTTATAAAATCGGGATACTTAACCGTCTACTTTCCAGATTACGGGCTCAAGGAGATAGATAGGTATCATGACTATATCAAGGCCAAGAGAAAAAGGAGTTCCGAGCATCTGTCCCTCGAATACGCCCGAGAGTTCATTTTTAAGTCGGTTCATGTAGTGCCTCTTGATCTTTATCGAGAAAAGATGAGAAGTGCATTCGAGATCATGAAGGATATAGACGAGAAGGATGCGCCCTTTCTTGCCCTTGCCATGCAATTAGGCTGTCCTGTCTGGTCCAATGATCGGCACTTTCAGAGACAAACGACTGTGAAAGTGTATACGACAGGGGATATCGTGAGGCTATTTCAGCAATAGCTCTGCAATACCGGCTAAGGCTCGCTGATTCGAATCCCTGAAGGCCGCTCTGAAGCGATGGCACCACATGCATGCGGCGGGTGGCACGATCCGGCCCGGGTGAATCGCGCGGGACGCCTGCGGTGCAAAATGATTTAAGCAGTGAATGCCTTGAAACAACGGATCGTCATGTCCTTCTGGGCTCTCTGGCTAAGTGCAGTTCTACTGATCGCCTCCGGCTTAGCCGCAGACGTGCCGTTTGTCTTCGACGGCAATCCAGTAGATTTGGCCAGCTTTACCTCCGTCCAGCTCGAACAGGCATCATCCAGCTCTCCCAACCTCTCGGGAGTCCCCCCGGTCACCTCTCCATCCGGCAACGAGGTTCTGGAGCTGCCAATTGTTGGCGGCGGCAGTGCGGCGCAAGGAAAAACCGAGAAGAAGGTAGATGATCTCAAGAAGACCGTTAACTCAAGGTTAGAGCCTGATCATTCTACTGTCCACGAGGAAGCCCTCCTGCTCGTGGCCAAGTTTCCTGGAGACCTCACCATTGACCAGATCTGCTCAATTTACAGCTATATGAAGAACGGAGAAGGACCTGTAAAAGGCTGGAGCTACGCCCGTGATCCAAGGGGCTCAGACTTCTTCATGTATGCCAACCAGTCCCTCAAGATCGGCGGTAAAGCCAACTGCTCAGGTGTAGGCGACTGTGATGATTTTGCCATTCTCATGTCTGCGCTGGTGGAGTCTATCGGCGGAACCACGCGAATTATTTTTGCTCGAAACAATACCACGGGAGGACATGCTTATGCAGAGGTCTATCTCGGGGATCTCAGCGATCAGAACAGCCAGGTAAACGAGATTATAAACTGGCTGAAGCAGAAGTTCAATATGGATAAGATCTACACCCATATCGACACTGATACCAGGGATGTCTGGCTTAACCTGGATTGGGGCGCAGATGAAAAAGGGATAGCGCATCCTGGCGGGCCTTATTTCCAGGGAGACCTGCATATCGTCGTCTTCGTGAGGCCGTTTGGAAATGCTTCCTTGAAATTACCTGAGACACAGAAGGAAGAAGCTGAACAACCAAGCCCGGCTATCAAATTGAATATAACGACGGATGAAATCGCGAGTAAATCTGCAGAGGTCTGGTTTAACAAGGGATTTGCTTTGAGTAGCCTGGGCAAATATGAAGATGCAATATTGGCTTACGAAAAAGCCATCCAGATTGATCCGCAATTAGTAGAGGCGTGGAATAACAAAGGCATAGCTCTTGGCGATCTTGGCAGGCATGAAGACGCCATCGAAGCTTATGAGAAAGCCATTAAGCTTGATGCGGGATTTTCTGCAGCCTGGTACAACAAAGGCTTGGCTCTGGATGCCATGGGCAGGAGCGCTGAGGCTATTAAAGCCTATGACCGGGTTCTGAAGTCGGATCCACGAAATGCACAGGCCTGGATCAACAAGGCAAATGCTCTCAATATTCTGGGAAGATATGATGAAGCTTTGCAGGCATGCAACAAAGCCATCGAAATAGATCCAAACGATGTGAATGCATGGGGTAACAAAGCCTGGGCTCTGGGCGGTCTTGGATTGTACGAGGATACTCTAACTGCCTGTGATAAAGCAATTGAGCTGAATCCGGAAGACGTCATAGCCTGGAACAATAAAGCTGCTACTCTCATTAGTCTGGAAAGATATAGCCGAGCATTAGATGCCTGCAACAGTGCTATCACGCTAGATCCGCAATATGTAAATGCATGGGTCAACAAAGGCCGCGCCCTGGAAGCACTGGGCAGAAGCTGGGAGGCAGATGCGGCTTTCGCCAAGGTCTGGGAGCTTGGATACAGCGGCTGGAACCGGTAGCTATCCGATCCATCGGCCTTCAATGCAAAATAGATATAGTAGTCAAGACCTTTGGCTTTCCGGGTCATCATGTTCCATAGATCTCTCCAGATGTGCATCATTATCCTTATCCTGATCGGGACAGGTCTGGCGGCAGACGTGCCTTTCGTCTTTGACGAGAACGCCTCCGGTGTAGCAGGCTATTCCTCAGATCAGATTGAGCAAGCCTATGCCACATCGCCTGATCTTGCCGGAGTGCCGCTCATATCCATGCCGTCCGATGATGAGGTTCTTGTGTTTCCAGTTACAGGCGGCGGCATCTCCCCGAGAGGCATTTCAGAAAAAAATACAGGGGATCTTAAAAAAACATTCAACATCCGAGTCGAGCCGGATAACTCCCGCGTCCATGAGGAGGCCCTGGTGCTTGTGTCCCGGTTTCCTGGAGATTTGACCATCGATCAAATCAGTTCAATATATAATTACTTGAAAAATGGACAAGGCTCGATCAAGGGCTGGAGCTATGCTCGAGATCCAAGAGGCATCGATTACTATATGTTTGCCAATGAGTCTCTGAAGATAGGCGAAAGGGCAGGGTGTGCAGGCACTGGTGATTGCGACGATTTTGCCATCCTTATGTCTGCCCTGATGGAGTCCATCGGCGGCACTACAAGAATCGTCCTGGCTCATAATAATAGCACGGGAGGGCATGCTTATAGCGAGGTCTATCTGGGCCGACTCAATGCGACCGATAATAAGGTTGCTGAGATTATCAGATGGCTCTCTCAGAAGTTCAATGCAGATAAGATCTATGTTCATATCGATACGGATTCGATGGATGTATGGCTGAATCTGGATTGGTCGGCAGACCATCCAGGAGGGCCTTTCTACTCCGGAGATAAACATATGGTCCTCTGCATACGAGATCAATTTGATAAAACACCATTAAAACCACCGGAAAATTTCAACGCTGAGTTGAATGCGGCAAATCAGTTTCAGCCTGCCGAAATAGATACCGTGGAGGTAGCTATGTCGGCGGGCAACAAAAAAGATGAAACAAATATTCCCGAAGAAGACGAGACAACTAATCCTGCTATCGCCAGATGCATTAGCCTGGGGAATATTTATGCAAATGGCCAGTGCACCTTTCCGGGAGGGTCATCCTGCGATGTCTGGGTTTTCTATCGAGGAGATTGCATATTGACCGGAAAAAAACATGGTTGAGTAAGCATTAAAATAGCGGGAATGCCAATTATCTAAACCCATGCGCTTCTTCAACACAGCCGGGCCTGTCAACTGTCAGGATCATTACTGCCTTCCACCCCTCTCGCGGTTCGATCTGCCGCAGATCCTGGGACTGATCGAGCAGAAGAAGTACTTCGTGCTCCACGCGCCCTGGCAGACAGGAAAGACCTCCTGCCTCCTGGCGCTGATGGAATACCTCAATCGGGAAGGAAAGTATCGGGCGCTCTATGCCAACTTCGAGGCCGCCTAGGGCGCGCGGGAGAACGTTGGGGAAGCGATGAGGGCTATCCTGGGCATGCTGGGATCGCAGGCCCGCGACTACCTGCACGATCCTTCTCTGAAAGATTCCGTCGCCGAGATCCTTCTCCAGAGCGGCCCATTTGGGGCGCTGGGCGAAGCCCTGACTCGCTAATCAGCCAGTAGCCCAAAGCCCATTGTGCTCCTGATAGACGAAATCGATGCCCTGGTGGGAGATACGCTCATCTCTGTGCTCCGCCTGCTCCGGGCCGGTTACACCAACAGGCCAACTCATTTCCCATCCACCATCGTTCTCTGCGGCGTGCGAGACGTCCGGGACTACAGGATTCATTCCGATCAGGAAAAGACGGTAATAACCGGGGGGAGCGCCTTCAACATCAAAGCCGAGTCGCTGCGACTCGGAAATTTCTCCAGCCAGGAGGTTGAGGCCCTCTACCGCCAGCACACTGAGGAGACCGGCCAGGCATTTGAAACGGAGGCTCTGGACAAAGCCTGGGCCCTCACAGCAGGCCAGCCCTGGCTGGTGAACGCCCTGGCCTACGAGACGTGCTTTCGGATGCCTGAGGGCCAGGACAGATCGATGCCTGTGACCTGTGAGATGATCTCCCGGGCCAAGGAGAACATGATCGCACGGCGCGAGACTCATCTCGATCAACTGGCAGACAAACTGCGAGAGGAGCGGGTAAGAAGGGTAATAGAGCCACTCCTGGCAGGAACGGCAAAGCCAGAGCAGCCTCCAGAGGATGATGTCCAGTACGTCGAAGATCTGGGGCTGATCACGACCAAAGGGCAGATGCGAATTTCAAATGAGATCTATCGAGAGGTGATCCCGCGAGTTCTGACCTACACAACACAGATCACCATAGCCCAGGAGCCGGCCTGTTACATCCAGCCCGACGGCCGCCTGGACCTCTCGAAGCTCCTGGAGGCTTTTCAGCAGTTCTTCCGGGAGCATTCAGAGAGCTGGCTTGAGAGGTTCGACTACCGCGAAGCAGGACCTCAACTGCTGATGCAGGCCTTTTTGCAGAGGATCGTCAATGGCGGCGGACGCGTCGAGCGAGAGTACGGCCTCGGTCGCGGTCGGACGGATCTACTGGTGATCTGGCCTTTTTCGGGGGGTGTGCAAAGAGCAGTCATAGAGCTGAAGGTCATGCACAAGTCCAGGGCCCGGACAATCCAGGAGGGACTTGCCCAGGTCCGGGAGTACGCCGACCGTTGTGGAGCTGTCGAGGCGCATATGGTGGTCTTTGACAGAATTCCTGGAAAGCTGTGGTCCAGGAAGATCTTTCGGAAGAAGGAGAGCTACCCGGTGACTGAAGGCATTGAACTGGCCATCGGCATCTGGGGGATTTGAATGATCGTCATGTCCCATTGGTTTTTCTGGCTGTGCGCTGTCTTCTTGATTGGCTCTGGAATGGCCGCAGACGTACCATTCGTCTTTGATAGCAGTTCCTCTGGAGTTGCAAGCTACTCAGACGATCAACTGGAGAGCATGCGCGCCTCATCCCCTGAGCTTTCCGGAGTGCCGTCGGTCACCACACCATCGGATAATGAGGTTTTGCAGTTTCCCGTTACAGGCGGAGGTAGTACCCCGGAAGGGACCACTGACAAGAAGGTAGGCGAACTCAAGGATTCGTTGAGCGCCAGAGTGGAACCAGATAATTCAGTGGTTCGTCATGAAGCGGTTGTACTAAACAATTAATATAAGACATTCGAATAAATATTTGGGATAAAAAAAAGATTGCGAGGGACAATCCGGGCTTTTCCGCCTGCGCCCGGAATCATCCCCCATTTCCCCGTAAGGTTTACACGTGCATCCTTCTCATGCCCGTCTCCAGGATGCCCAAAAACTCAGCGCCCACCGCCACCACGCTGTTGGTGAACACGGAAGCACTGATCTCAAAGATTGGATTTCTGAATTTAGTATATTCGGACATCAGCCAGGTGGTGGAGCTGGTGTCTCCGTAAAATAGCTCCCTGTACTCCGGCTTTACGGGTATCACGGCAATGTCATTCATCCTGCCGTGCTCCTTGAGCATCAGAACCTGCCGGGATGTGGGATTGGCAGTAATCGGCATGACATCTGCGCCCTTGCTGAGAGCTGCGGTCGTCCCCTCTAAAGCCTCATAGGTGTTGCCGATTCCGGTGATGGGAATGTAAACATCTCCAATCTGAAAACTGGGCGTATTGAAATCTCTCTCCCAGTAGCTGATCTTGTTTAAATGAGTGAACCTCATCTCAAAGGCGCGGGCCACCAGACCCGATCTTCCCACACCTCCGATAATGTACCTGCCGCTCCTGGGCAGCAGCCTGCCAAACCAGTTCTCCATATGCCCGGCTTCCATTTGGGAGATGAGGCGAGCGTTTTGTTCAAAGTCCTTTATTGTAGCGCGGTATTTCGGACAGGCGAGATCGCACACTCCATTCAGCCGGGACTGGATGTCTGCGAAAAGGGCATTTAAAAAGGCCAGTACCTGCAGCTCAAACTCCGTGCCCATGGGAGAGAGCCGCGACCTCGTATCCTTATCTGTAGACTGCTTTGTCCGGGCTGTGAAAACCAGAACCGATCCTCGCTCGTACTCGCTAACCATCTTATAGGCGGTTCCATTCTCATTGGCAGTTATCAGCTTGATATCACCCCCTAGAGTGATGATATCACCTATGTATTTATTTACAGCCAGTGTTTCTCCTGAGCCGGATATGGCTATACCCAGGTTCTTGCCCTTGCGGTAGTGCCTCTGCACGGGATCCTCCAGGGTGAAAGGAAATACGTTATCGAAGTGGTTTTGGATAAGCTGCAAGAAGCTGTAAAGAGCGAGAGCGGACCTGCCTGCCGCAAGGCCATAGACGAACCTGTTGTCCGGCGACGGTCTCAAAAACTCTACCATGGAGTCGGAAAAGGCAGCAACGCTTGCCATATCCAGATCCAGCAGCTTCTCTAAAAAGCCGCACTGGAGCAGCGTGGCCTCTTGGAAGGTCTTAATAAGGCCTGACATATTGGCACCTCTAGAGACCACTCCAAGATAAGCCTTTCTTTTTACTTATGATACGATCTCATGCAGCAGGTTCCTCTCATTGGCCGACTTGATCTCCTGGGC
>Ga0172381_10001616_pt1 | contig 26053 bp, 25 predicted proteins | sample Leawel6488metaG_FD_119754 | JGI IMG/M metagenome (GOLD analysis project Ga0172381, IMG submission 119754) | Leachate microbial communities from a municipal landfill in Southern Ontario, Canada - Leachate well 64-88 metaG | ecosystem: Engineered > Solid waste > Landfill > Unclassified | place... | reverse complement strand
TTGGTACGTTGCCCGGCGATACCCACAGTACGATTGACTCAGATTTTCAGACAGGCTCAGAAGAGCGAGATCGTTGTGAACTCGCACAGGATTAACCGAGGTGAGGGCATTCTGACCGGGAAGGAAGACTCGGACTTCAGGTTCGTGTCCTTGGATGACTCCAGAATCCCAGACTTGATTGTGAAGATGGCATCCAAACTAAAGGATCGTGATGCCAACTTCCAAGTATTATCCCCAAAATATGACGGTATAGCGGGGGTCACGAACCTAAATGAGCGTCTACGTGAAGTCCTGAACCCACCTGGGGCTGGTAAGACTGAGGTGGCGTTTGGGAAGGTGAGCTTTAGGGTTGGTGACCGTCTTATGGTAATCAAGAACGATTACAAGCTCGGAGTCTACAACGGAGATATGGGCAAGCTCGTAGACATACGCTCCGACTTCCTACGAGTTAGAGTTCACGGGCTTGGCGAGGATGGTCTAGACGCCAACGTTGAGATACCAAAAAGTGATGTACTTCAGAAGCTTCGTCTGGCCTATGCAATCACGGTTCACAAGTGTCAAGGCAGTGAATTTGATACAATTATAATACCAATGGTTCGAGAGCATGGTCGCATGCTTCAACGGAACTTGTTCTATACTGCAGTTACCCGTGCAAAGAAGAAGGTTTGGGTGATTGGTGATCGTGGGTCCGTCCAACGTGCAATCGAGAATGACAAGGTTGTAGCTAGAAATACTGGGTTTGGAAAAGCCATCTTGGAAGCGGTTGGGTCCGGTGTAGCTGAGTGAGTGGAACAGAAGTACGTTGATGAGCTATATCGTGAGATTGGTACACTTCGGGTTGAGTTGGAGCCTGATCCAACGGTGTTGGGGGCCAGGTACATCCAATCGGTAACCTCAAAGTGTCGTAACTACTTAAATAGGGTATCTCAGCGTCGAGTTGAGTTGAGTCGGATGCGACGCAACTTAATGGTCCAGATCGCCGGGGAGGAGACAGCTCTCTCAATAGAGAAGGACCACTTGCTGGCTGAGAATGACACTGTACAGCGCCAGCCCAACATCCGTGACCGTGAGGCCGTCGTCAACACAATGCTTCGTTCGCAGGTCCAGAGCATAGCTTCAAAGAAGAGGGACCTGCTTGATGTCGAGACTGTGGATAAGGCAGTCAAACTTGTTCATGATGAGTTGATTCGTACTTCCACTGAGATTAAGGTTCAGCGGAGCCTACTATTCTCGGATCGCTTGTCTGGGTCTGGTTATGGGGATGAGTCTCCGGTTGGTAGTAACCCTCCACCACCTGCTACTGCGGCTGCTTCTGATATCAACGAGAATGAACTAGAAAACTTGATGAAGGGTACTGTCCCACTTGTCCCTGTTACTAAGTCTGAGGAAGAAGACCCTGATCTAGCAGCGGCTTTAGCTAGCATCCAGGATGAAGATCCAACTTCTGAGGTCGTACCAGAAGATACTGAGAAAGCTGTTGTAGAACCATATAGTATCCCTGAGATTTCAAGCGGGGTACCTTCAGAGGTGGAGGCAAGTGAGAACGCCTCGGGTACCGATGATGATGACTTGGCTAGCTTTTTAGAGGATAAGCCAGCGCCTGCTAAGGCAGCCTCTAAAAAACCCAAGTCTGCAGATGAGTCACCTGCAAGAGTAAAGCTAGATGACATAGACTTCGACTTCGAAGATGTTTTGAGTAACGTCTAAGTCACCTCTCATCATCTATCGGTGTAACAGATCACTGGTACGTCACTGACATGATCCGTCCGTGGTGACATTATCCAGTCCTATGGCGTACTACATTGAAGCACAGACCAGGTTACCCAGCACTACCTACCAAACTGTATCTGGGGCCACGTCATTGCAAATAAGGAAAACACACAATTATGGCCGAAGAAGATCTTGATATTGAGCTACCAGACGTTAACGAAGATATTGGTCTTGGGGATGAGGACAAGGGGAGAGTCCAGTCCAACAAGCTCGAATGGTACAAGGGTGAGAAGGGTCGTACCGACCGTATTGCTCTCGTGTACTTCAATAACTACGAGACCATTCAACTCCGCAATCAGCTTAAGGCCAAGCCTGATCTGAGCTCCGAGCAACAGAAGGCGATTGTCAAGAAGGTTAGAGCTAGCATTGCAGCCAAGCTCAATAAGTCAGTTGATGCCCTCGAGCCAGTCGACCTATTGGACCTACGGGAAGCCAGGTTCAAGCCGGCTTCAGCGGTCTACAAGGAGGGACTTGGTTTCCTTTCATGGCCGACGGGTCTTACTGCGGCTGAAGAGAAGATTTGGGCCAAGGTTGGTGACCGCAAGGACTACGTGATCACAGTGGTTCTGTGGTACCCGACTGACCGTGAAGGTGAGATCGACAAGGAGCGTCTCTCCAAGCATTGGAGAGTCCTTCCATGGCGCACTACTCCCGAGATGTACGGCAACTTCCGCAGGATGAACAAGGGTCTTGTTGGTGATGGGTCATCCATCTCGCAGATTGACTTGAACCTAACCTGCAGTGATACCAACTTCCAGAAGAACACAATCACACAGGCTGGCAGCGCTATCTACTTGAAGAACGAGAACTTCAAGAAGTTGGTACTTGAGAAGGCGTTCGCCTTGTACTCCAAGCTGAGTCCATTCCGAACTCTGACGACTGATGAGCTTCGAGAGAAGCTTGGCATGCCGGCAGCCGGTGGTGGTGGCTCATCCAGTGTGGATATCAGCGACGAGGACTTCTCAGGAGTCCTCGGTAACGTATAACCTGCGGTAGTTGTGAGTAGGGACGCTAACGTGTCCCTACTCAGCCACTCTTTCGCTTAGTGTGTACGAGTTGTCGTATCCATTAGCGGTATAGGTGCGCTTAATGTATTCCCTCGGGTTAGATCCGTCATTCTCTGATATGGGTTGGTGTGTACACGATCCATGGGCAGTTGGTAAGGCGCGTGTCATCGATAAGGGCCGATTCTCGAGTCCTGCTGATATGGTGTTCGTAGCCAGGTATATGGGGTTGCGATCGTGTATTAACAACTTACTCGATGATTACCCTGAGGTTAGTATTGTTGGAGTAGAGTCACCTCCCTTTGGGGAGGGTTGGTCTGAAGGACTCTACGCTCTATTCACTTATGTAAATGAAGCGATTTACACTCACCGGAAGGATGTGGTGTATTTCGATCCCCTGACAGTGAAGTCCCTTGCTAAGGAGGACCCCTCTATTCGTAAGGGAAAAATGTTCAAGTCTGACATGGTTGCGATGGCCAAGGCGGATACTGGTATCACTCATTGGAACAATGATGAAGCTGATGCTTACAACGTTGCGAGATTCGCAGCTCGGTTCTGGCTGCTGTTAGAGGGTGAAATAGATGAAGATGTACTGATTCCGTCTGAGCGACACACCTTCCTTGGGGAGCACACCTTCTCAAGGGGTGTTCGCTCGGGCGAGATCGACAAGTATGGGACGCTGTTCAGGGAGAACGATAGGTTCTTCAGGTTCTCAAAATTGGAGTGAACATGGCTGCTAAAAAGAACGCTCAACCACCGATGGATGAAGTCGACGCCAAGCGAAAAGAGATGATGGCACAGACTCGAGCCTTCATCAAGAAGGCTACTGATCAGGAACCAATTGGGAATCGAACTGGTTCCTGGCCTCACCTTAACTCAGGGGCTATCGCGGTTGACAGCTTGATTGGTGGTACCCCGATACTAGATGGTTCAGGGTTGGTTTGCCCTGGGTACCCACGAGGGCGTCTCGTAGAGATCTACGGAGCTGAGTCGAGTGGTAAGACAACTCTTGCTTTGGCAGCTGCAGTACAAGCTCAACGCGCCAAGCAAGGGGTTCTGTACCTAGACTACGAGAATGCCATCCACCATGGGTATGCTCGGTCAATCGGAGTGAACTTCGATGAGGACTACTTGAGCTTGTTCGCTCCTACTACGTTGGAAGAGGGCATGAAGATGCTCTATATCGCCATTCGGCAAGGAATTGGCTTGATCGTCATTGACTCGGTGGCTGCCATGGTTCCCAAGGCCGAGTTGGAGAAAAAGCTTGATGATGCGGCTGCTATCGGAGTTTTGGCGAGGTCGATGAGCTCGGTACTACCGAAGATGACTCAGTGGCTTAAAGACAGACCTGCTGTAGTCATATTCATCAACCAGGTCCGAGCTAACATCTCGAAGTCGAGCTATGGGCCAGGAGACGATAACACAGCTGGTGGCAAGGCTGTGAAGTTCTATGCAAGCCTACGATTGAAGCTCACGCGGATTAAGTCTGAGTTCATCGAGCGGATTGACCCAATCACTCTTCAGAAAAAGAAGATTCCGTTCGGAAACGTGGTTCAGGTCAAGGCCGTTAAAAACCGTATGGATGGCAAGCAGGGTCATACTTGCGAGATCTTCATTCGGTATGGTTCGGGGGTGGATGAGTACTTGTCCTTGGTCGAAGCAGCGGTACCTCGTAAGATCATAGTAAAGAGGGCGTCAGCTTATGACTTTGGCGGCGAGTCCTTCAAGGGTCGAGACAAGCTTCGCAGCTATCTAGTGAATAACCCTAAGGTTTTCGAACAGCTGCGGGATAAGGTGATGCAAGCTCTACTGTCCGAGGCCCCAACCGCGGTCGCTGAAGTTGATGACGAGGACATTGTATCAGACATGAGGAGGGAACTTGATGACGATACCTTGTTTGATGAGGCAGTTGATACGGCTCCCGAAGAGGTAGTTGCCGAGGGGTCATGATCAATATTGAGGTCAAAGGCTTTCAATCCATCGAGGATCTCAACCTAGCCCTCGATGGATTCACTGCCATTGTTGGCCGGAGCAACATTGGAAAGAGTGCATTAGTAAGGGCACTTAAGTGTGCCCTTACTAATGCCGAGGGGGTGAACTTTGTCAGGCACGGTCTCGACTGCGCTCGGGCTCTCCGGGGGGTCAAGACTTGCAAGTGTGCAGCCTCTGTGCACATTGTCATGGATGGGTTCAACCTACTCTGGGAGAAGGGTGACTCTGTAAACCGATACTTATTCAACGGGAAGAAGTACGATAAGCCCGGGAAGGGTATTCCAGAGTTCCTGCTTAATGACGGTCTTGCTCCGGTCAAGGTTGGGGATGCCGCCAAGAGTATTCAGATTGCCGATCAGTTCTACCCACTCTTCCTTTTGGACCAGTCGGGTGGGGTTGTAGCCGAGACGATCTCCGATGTATCCAGATTAGATCGGGTTAGCAAAGCTACGAAGTTGGTCGAGAAGGATCGACGTGACTTACAAGGTACCAAGAAAATTCGTGAGGCGGATGTTGACAAGCTTAGAATCCGTCTGTGCGCCTATGAGGGGCTGGATGACGCTCTTCATAGGGTGGGTGACCTAGAGGGTCAGTACGAGATTATCGAGGCCAAGGAAGTCAAGCTAGAGGTCATTAAGGGGTTCATTCTCAAGCTCAAGGAGCTGGCGCTCCGGATTCGGTCTTTGGCTAGTGTTGAGTCCGTGAAGGTACCCGCTATCGATGCGGTTGACCAGTTAGGTCAAAAGGTTGATCAGCTCATTAAGTTCTCTGATGAGTACTCTCGTAGAGCTGAGATTGTGTCTAATCTGGAGTGGGTCGAAGACTTGGAGGGTAGAGTCCCAGACATCACTCCGGTTTCTACTCTGAACTTAAAGGTTGATCAGCTCATTAAGTTCTCTGATGAGTACTCTCGTAGAGCTGAGATTGTGTCTAATCTGGAGTGGGTCGAAGACTTGGAAGGTCGAGTCCCAGACATCACTCCGGTTTCTACTCTGAACTTAAAGGTTGACCAACTCACCAAATTCTCTGTAGATCATGCTCGTCGGCAGACTAGAGTTGACGAACTCAGTTGGGTCGAATCCCTAAAGGTACCTGTTATCTCTGGCCTAGAAGAGCTATCCTCTAAGTTCACACTTTTGGACTTGTGGGTTGCTAAACTCAGAAGCCTTAAAGCAAAGTTTGAGGATATGAACAAAATGGTCAAGGCTCCGGTCCCTGACCCCACGACTCTTCAAGATCTACAGGGCAAGCTGACCACTCTAGACCAATACCTCGCTAAGTTTCAGTCTCTGCAGGGAATAGTTGGTACCCTTGAAAACGACTTGGCCCAGGTTGAGGTTGAGGAGGCGGGTCTGGAGCAAGAGGTCAATGCGCTTGGTATCTGTCCAACCTGTGTGCGACCTATGACTCTGGACCACTCCCATGCCTAGACTATCTTTCCTATTCAGGACCGACACTCATTTGTCTGATAATAGCCCGTCCTCTTGGAAGGCTGATTACACGGAAGAGATTTGGAATAGCCTGACTCAGGTGGGAGAGTTAGCCAAAAACTTTGGTGTCAATGCAGTGCTCGATGGGGGCGACTACTTTCATAATAAGGCTCCGACTCGGAACTCGCACTATCTGGTTCAAAAAACAGCTCTGATCCACGCTGGTTATCACTGCCCTACTCTGATGGTACCAGGGAATCATGATATTCGTTACAATAACCTGGAGACCCTTGAGAGGCAGCCCTTAGGTACTCTCTATGCAAGCAAGGTCTTCGAGCAACTTGATGAGCGTGTCTTTGAGGATGGGGATCTTCGAGTGCGCGTGGTTGGGGTCCCATACAACCCCAACTTGACCCTCAATGAGCTGATGGGTATTCAGAAGAAGAAGGGTGATACTCACCTGATCGCTGTTGTTCATGCATTAGCGTCTCTGAACCCTCCGACTTCTGTCGAGGACTTTTGGAATGAGCCAGTGTTCTCCTATGAGTCACTTGTGAGCCGCAATGGTCCTGATGTCTTCATGTTTGGTCATTGGCATAAAGACCAAGGGGTTGAGGTTGTAGGTGGTAAGTACTTCGTCAACCAGGGGGCGCTATCTCGCGGGTCCCTGGTAAGAGAGAACCTTGAGCGGAATCCAAAGGTTGCACTCATTGAGTTTGATGGTAGTGGGTTGCGAGTCGAAACCTTCAAGCTAGCGGTTGCCCCGGCTGAGGATGTCTTCGACTTGGAGAAGAAGGCGGTCCAAGAGCGTGAGCGCCAGGACATTGACCAGTTCGTTCAGCGGTTGGTGTCTGAGGGTGAGGTGGACCCGAATCAGACCATCGAGGAAAATATCAAGTCACTAGATTTCGCCGATGATGTTCGAGCTGAAGCACTCAAGTACTTGGAAATGGCTGAAGTAGGATGAGCGTAAACTACATCTCATATTCTGGGTACAAAGAGTACGAGAAGTGCCCCTATGCCTACTGGTTCAAGTATGTAGTCAAGTATAAGCTAAAGGTCCAGGAAAACAGTGTTAATTCACTGTACGGGACCACCATCGGTACAGTTTTTGAGGCATTTTACAAGCAAAAGATTTGGAAGGATAAGGACCTTCCGCGGCGCTTGTTGGAGATCGCCCCTGCGCATCTTGATGTAGCCATCAAGGAAGCTATGGATAAGGGGAGGGATGTGGATTGGTTTGATGAGAAAGCCAACTACCACAGTAAAGCAGAGATCATTGCGGACCTCGAAGCGACGATCCCTATTGGGGTTCAGACTATTCGAGATAACCGTTTCGTTGGTCCTCGCATGGATACTGAGTTCAAACTCGACTTCAGGTTTGGCAAGTACATCATTGGGGGTCGCGCTGACTTCATCATTCAACGGGTGAAGCCCTTCAACGACCTTGTGATTCTTGATGGCAAGGGCTCCAAGCACCGTGAGATCTATGTTGATGGTCACAGGTTAGCCAAAGGACAGAAGATCGAAGGGACTCAATTGAAGTGGTACGCTCTGCTCTATAAAGCTAAGTTCAGTACTGTACCTGAGGGCATCGGCTACATATTCTGGAGGTTCGAGGGCGAGAGGGCTATTGAGTGGGTGGAGTTCTCAGAACAAGACTTGTACCAGTTGCGAGTTGAGGTTCTATCCATATTAACACGTATTGATGTCGCGACTGATCGCTTAGATAAGGCCGGGAAGGGGACTCAAGCGTATAGCGACCTAAGACAGGAGCTTTTCCCATCCCAGCCTAGCTATGGGTGCAACTTGTGTGCATTCGCATCGGTATGCGAAGACGGTAAGAAACAAGTACAGAAATCTCGTCCGCGCCCCCGGCTAAACCTACCAGAAGGTGTAACAGAACTTGCCCTCGGTATTGACGACTGAAGCTTCATGGAGAGGTGGTTTGATGTCTCAGCTTTTGACACCAGATAAACTACAGGAGAAAGTGGCCAGTATTATTCAGCGCCACTCACGGATACTACGTCGCAAATCAGAGTTATCTGGGGAGTTAAAGTCGAAGAAGGAAGAACTAGCCGCCCTAGTAAGAGAAATCGATGCGGCCGGGTACAACCCCAAGACCCTTGTTGAGGAGCGGAACAAGACTCAACAAGATCTTGAGAGTATGCTTGAGGACTACGATAGGCAGCTGACTGAGGTAGAGGGTACTTTTGCAGAGTACGATAGGAAATGAGGACCTAGATGAAGATTCAAATCAACTTTAACCTAAACGATATCATTGAGGCCCTCGATGTGGTCTCAACGGTGGCTCCCCACAAGACTACCAACGACTCAGAGGGGTACCTCTTCGTTGTGAAGGGTAAGGAGTGCTTCATATACTCCAGTGGCGAGAACTGTATTGCTAGAGCCAAGTTCAATTTGATTGATTCTAGTGGTGATGGGTCATTCGTATTCCCAGCCAAGAATCTAAGCAGCTCATTGCGTCCTCTGGCTAAAGAGGAGGAGACTTGTATCATCGAGGCTACCTCGGATGATGATGGGCGCCACATGGTTCGGTATGTGACAAGTCCGGATGGGGCTGAGGCGGAGTTTGGTAGCTTCTCACCTGAGAGTATCTCTCGGTATGATGACGACCTGGAGGCTGCTACTGAGACTTACGAATTTAATCCTGCCGTCCTGAAGGAGGCAATCAGTCTCGCGCGCTCTTTTATGGCTGACAAGGTAGAGCAAGGGATGTCGGAAGCCTTCCGAGGAGTTGAGGTCATTGACAAGACTCGACTCGAAAAAGGGGATGGTTATCTGTACGCTACAGATCGTTTCATGGCGTTCTACTTCAGGAGTGACCACTTTGTTGGTAAGAAGTTAGCTATACACGGCAGTTATGTACCAGCTTTCCTGAGTTTCCTTAGTAAGTGTGACAGTGGTAGCAACATCACCGTCAAGATTAGTGACAAGACCTTTGCTATCAACAGTAGGGGTGATGTGTTCGGTTGGAATAAGGGTGACTTGCACGACAAGTTCAGCCATCACAACCTCAAGATGGATTCGTTGGTGGTTCGAGTGAACAAGGCCCGTTTTCTGCACGCCTTAGACGCCTCCAAGGGCGCACTGAAGGACAAGGAGCAGGATGGGATAGTCTTCAACTATGATGCGAAGACTAGCAAGATCTGGTTCAACGTTCCCACCTCGAAATCCAAGTCCCTCAAGATCGATGCTACACCCGTGGTCGATGCAGAGGAGGGTACTACGACCGCTACGGCTGATTCATTCTCTGCTGTAGTGAGTGTCAGGCAGCTCACCGAGCTAGTTCAGAATATGAAGGGCTATGATATCACTTTCCGTGGTTACATAGGGAAGCCCAAGAACGGGGCTAAAGCACTCAACTTATTCAGGACTATTGACGAATTCTACCTGAGTTCTGCAGACGGTAAGGTTACTACATCCCAAGAGGACTCTATCCCGTGTCGAGTAACGAGGTTCATGTCCTCCCTGACGAAGTAGGGAGGAAGCAGCGAGTAAACACTCTCCGGCTTCGAGCCACGAGGGTCAAGACTCTGAGAGACCAATTGAACTTGGAACTCGGTGAGAAGGAGAGGGAGTTAGAAACCCTCTCCTCTCGCTTAGCTACCCTCGCCAAGGTCTCTGAGCTCTACTTGATACTGTTGGACCGCATGGTAAAGGGCCAAGTCAAGGTAATTGATGAGGTGATTACCCATGGGTTCCAGACGATATTCTATGATCAGGATCTTAGATTCGAGACGGAACTGTCCTCTAAGTATAATCGAGTGAGTGCAGAGTTCTTTGTCTGTGACGGTGACCCAGCCAATGGTGGAACTCGGGGTAGCCCTTTGGAGTCCTATGGTGGGGGTCCGGCTACTATAGCAAGTTTGGTCCTGAGGATACTGACAATCCTTAGGTTGAAGCGCCGAAAGTTCCTTCTGCTCGACGAGACCCTCTCCGCGGTGTCAGATAGTTACGTGGAGAACACAAGCTTGTTCCTCAAAGGTCTGGCTGAGACGATGGGGATTGACATATTTCTGGTTACTCAACACCAATCTTATGTTGATTACGCTCCGACGTCCTACCATGCTGATACTAAAATCGATGGCGGCCGGAAGCACTTGACACTACGGCGCGCTAAGGGTTCCAAACATGAAAACCAAGTCTGATATAGAGGCGCGAGTCAAGGAGTTGGTTTGTGCGGAATTTGACCGGAGGGTGATTGAGGCATCAAAAAGACTACCCACCCGATGTGTCAACAACTATCGGCACCCACTTGATACTCGGAAGAAGCTCGAGGGAGAGCCAAACCCAGGGTACAATCGAATTACAGATAAGCATGAATTGCCAGTGGTACAGACGATTGGCTTCTGCATGCTAGGGTGTAACGACCCTGAGAATTGGGAGGGTACGATCTGCGAGGAGCCCATCGATGCTAAGAAGTGCTCAGACTTTAAGGCAGCTAGAGGAAAGGCAGACATCCTTCCTGAGTTGTCTCAGGACTTGAAGAACACCTCTTGGGTCAAGGATAACCACCCAGAATTGTTCTCGCTATTATGGGTTCTCGGTTTGGTCCAAGAGATTAAGATCCCGTTTTGGAAGATGGTTTGGTTCTGGTTCCGTCGGATTAGGTTGGAGCCGGTCGTGCCGAGGATTGACACCTCGAAGCTACTACCACCCCCAACGGACCCATGAGCTTCTCAATCTTCTCCTACCTACTGGTCGCTGAAAGACTGCGCCCTAGAGCTGACTCTGGGGCTGGTTTTTCTGTGCCAGCGCTCTCGGAGAGGGGTGTGGTTGATGGTCTTGACCCAATCCTAGTCACCAACGCCCGTAGGGGGTTCGTGGTCACGCGCAAGAACAGGGAGGGTATGGCGCGCTTCGGATTCTCTCCCTGCACCTTGGAAGAGGAGCCAGCACTACTAGTTGACTTGGTTTACCGAGTTGCGAGCCTGTCTGTTGAGCACGGTTGGGTCAATCGGTTCAAGTCCGTTGGGGAGGCCATTAACTCCATGAGTGTCTCTCGATTCAAGCCTAAAAATCTAGTTCTACCAAGAGGGATGGTAAGCCGCTTCACCGACGACGAAGGGGTTCAGCATGGTAAAGTTGAGGGTCTTCAACTACTATCGACTGACCTACCAGATAAGTGTGCTATTTTGACGGCCGATTCACCTGCTTTAGGTGTCTACACAAGGGTGGGAGACTACATCGGTCTTCAACTGTACAACGTAGACAAGACTTTGGCGGTAATCGAGTCACATGAGCTGGGCTGATGACTTAGTTGAATATGCACAAGGCAACTTGGACGAGAGGGTCCTAGAGGCTTTGTGGGGTCGAGGGGTTTCTTCTGAGCCTAATCAAATCAAAGAGTTCAAGCTTGGGTACTTGAATGGAGTCTTACCCGCTGGGGTCGATCCTGCTTTTAGGGATTGGGCACATGGTGGGGAAAAGCTGAGGGACTCTTTTGTACTCCCGTTGACTAACGCTCTCGGGGTGGTGACTGGGTTCCAATTCAGATCCGTTGAGCAGTCAAGTAAGGGGTATTTAGATTACTTCTTGGTACGTGATGAGTTGGTACTCTTTGGGTTGGGGCAGGCTATCCCTCATATCTGGGATACCGAATCTGTGTGCATTGTTGAGGGTGCCTTCGATTTATTCCCAACTCAAAGGGTACTTCCATACACTGTCAGTACTATTACAGCTAAGATTACTGAACAACTTCTGAGGTGGTTGTTTCGACTTGTGCATAAGGTGTACCTGTTCTACGATGCTGACTCAACTGGAAGATCTGCCTGTAGAGAATTCAGCATCGAGTACCGTTCGGACTTTGATCATCTCCAGATTCTTGACTACCCACGTGGTGTCCTCTTACCAAGTGGTAAGCCCGTGAAGGACCCGGCTAACCTTTGGGAGGCTTGGGGTGATGAACGATTCGAATCCTACATCATGAATCAGGTTAGGGAGTAGTTATGGCACAGACTTATGAACCAGCTGAAGCGGTTCAAACTATCGCTGAGAGCCTAATTGGTACCCATCATCCGGAGCTAGCTGAAGCCAGCTTCAGGTATATCTTCAAGGAGAAGTGCAGCAAGCGCGGTGGTAAGCCTGTGCTTGGTACCGTGAAGAAGATGAGTGACTTGCAAAAGTTCCTCATTACCGGTGAGCCTGACTTCTTAATGGAAATACCACTCGACATTTGGAATGAATTGGATGCAGCTCGTCGGACCGCACTGGTCGATCACTTACTAGAGTGTTGCACAGGTGAGGAGGACGAGCAGACATCTGAGATGAAGTGGAAGACACGTGAGCCTGATGTCTACGAGTTCAGCTCAATCCTTCGACGTCATGGGGCTTGGACTGATGACTTGTCGAACTTCGCGATTGTAGCTCAATCGCTTGACCTTAGTTTCATGACTGCCGAAAACGATGAAGACAACGAACTTCAAACGGCTGCTAACGAATAAAAGGTCATAAAGTGTGGGATACCACGTATAGGCCTTTGACCTTTGCCGATGTGCTAGGTCAAGAGGGAACAGTTCAACTACTCAAAGCTCGGCTCAAAAATGGGACCGCGCTTGACACTAGTTACATCTTTAGTGGTGGTAGTGGTCAGGGAAAGACCACCTTGGCTCGTATCTACGCTAGGGCGATGCTATGCGAGAACCTAGACAAGAACAACCCTGAGCCTTGTAACCAATGTGAGAGCTGTAGGTCTATCCTGAACGACTCCTCGGTAGCCTTCTCCGAGCAAGACGCGGCCAGTCAAGGTGGTATTGATCAGATTCGGAGAATCGTTGACAGTCTTCCATTCTCTGTGATGGGAGCCTCAAAGAGAATCTACCTCTTTGATGAGTGCCATCGGATGAGTAAGGATGCTCAAGACGTTCTCTTGAAACCCCTGGAAGAGCGCAAGATGATTGGGATGTTTTGCACCACGGAACCTGAAAAAGTCCGTGGTGCTATTCGATCCCGATGTGAGGAGTATGGTATTCGGAAGGTTACGCGCGAGGACATCCTAGTTCGGATGAAGCGCATTCTAGAAGCAGAGAAGGTTGAGTTTGATGATGACGGTATTCTAACAGTCATTGACTATGCTGGGGGTCATGTCCGTGATGTGGTGAGCCGTCTTGAGATGATTGCTCAGATTGGTCCTGTTACCCTAGACAATGTTCGAGACCACCTCAATCTGTCAGTTATCTCCACTTATTATCAGATCCTACTCAACTTGACCTCGGACACCAAGAAGGCTCTCCAGCTTGTCGACCAAGCTTGCGAGAGGATGACCGCTGAGGAAGTCGTCTCTGGCCTCTCGGAGGCCGCTATGAACTCATTCCGGTTAGCAAACGGGATGGGAGCCGACTTCTCGTTCACTGACAAGATGCTAGCTGTAGAGGTATACAAGATCTATGGGGTGGAGCTGATCAAGATCGCAAGTCACTTCTTGAGGTCTAGATATGTTACCCAGGTTGGACTGATTTGTGATCTTACCGCGTTGGCCTTCTCCGGAGTTAAGGCTTCTTTCGTCTCAGCTCAACCTGTAGCGCCAGCTCCTGTCCTACCCATATCAGCTCCTGTAGTATCACAGACTCAGCCTCCACCACCGATTACAGCTACACCCACCAAGATTGCTGAGGAGTTGACTACGACCCCAGTGGTGGAGGCTGAGTCTGTGAATACAGGTCGAGCGTCAAGTGACGGAATACCAATTGGAAATCTAGGGTCAGATGACCCTAGAGCCCTGACTACATACGATACTCAAGTTATCCCGGAAGAAAACCCTGGTAAAAGAAAGAAGCTAACTCTGACACCTCATGAGACTAACACGAGTGATAGAGAGCTAATTAGTCACGAAACTTGGCGCCGAGGGTTCGCTGAACTCTGGAGTAGAGGGGGAAATGCCTGAGTGGGTTGTTCTAGAACTAAGCCCTCAAGGTGAGGATGAGGACCCCGAGGTCCTCAGAAAAGCTGTTGGAAAAGCTATCAAGAGCTTAAAGGACGTATTCGTTCCTGCCTCCACCATCACGCGCGGACATTCCAAGTCTGTATACAAGCTTATTGAGAACTATATCTTTGTCAGGCGGACACAACCGGACCCCGTGTACTTCAAGTTGGAGGGGTCTAAGTACATTACCTCGATTCTAACGGTACTGGACCATAGAATTCGTAGAATATCTGCGGTACCTGATAGCTCCATCGAACAGATGCGTCTTCAGCTCCATATCGAAACTGAGCAGGGGATTGAGGTCGGCGACGAAGTCTTGGTCATGAGTGGGGCCTATAGCGGTATCGTTGGTAAGGTGATTGAGAATATACCTGAGAACAACTCTGTTCAGGTATTCGTCAAGCTGAGGTCTAAGCAAGCGCTGATCACTCTGCCGAGAAGTTTCTTGAAGTACGTCTCTGATACCGAAGATCAGCAGTACAACTCACCGTTCTTGACTAAGTTGATCAGGATCAAGCAGTGGATAGATCGAGCTAAGGCTCCAAACGGGTACTTGGTGAAGTCAAAAGATCCCCTGATCGCTAAGTATAACAGGTATCTCAGAATAACCTCGTGGTTGAATACCTTTAGACGAGCCAGGAAACTACTGGTAGACCCCGCTGCCCCTGAGACCTTTATCGGCTCAGATAGTGAACCTCTGCTGAAGAAGTTTCATCGAGTTCAGCAAATGAACTCATTCATATCGAGGTCCGGGTTCTTCTTCTACCTTCCTTTGATCCAACTACCAGAGGTTGATCAACTGTACAGTGCCTCAGCCTCTATTGAGCTACTTGACAACTTCATAGCTAGGTACTCACAGATTCACAGTGATTTTGACCAGCTCGAGAAGTCGATACCAGATTGGAACCCAGATATGGCTAACAACATCGTGTTTGATGGGCATAACCTCGCCTATAGAGTAGTCAATGCCCTACGAAACATTCCTGACCAGCTAACGGATAGCGAGGGTAGGTCAACTGCATTGGTATTTGGGTTCTTGCGCAGCCTAGCATCACTCAAGAAGCGTTTTGAGAGAGCTAACATGTACATAGTGTGGGATGGCTCAAAACAGCGTAGGGTTGACATGTACCCAGACTACAAGGCTGGTAGACCAGAGCACAGTCAAGGTACCCATGATGAGATGGCGCGACTCCAGTCTATACTTCCAATGTTTGGGATCTCACAAGTACACAACCCAGATGAGGAAACAGATGACATAATTGCTTGTTTACTGAAAAACAAGCTAAGTGGTAAACACAACATCATTATCTCTACCGACCGTGACTTCCTACAGTTGGTTACATATACTGACTTACTTTTAGTACCTAAGCAAGGAAGTCGACCTGAGACCCTTTACGACCCCGATAGAGTTGTGTCAGAGTATGGGGTACCGCCCCGGTTGATGGTTCACCTGCGAGCACTCTCGGGTGACACATCAGATAACTTACCTGGGGTCCCAAGAGTACCCCGAAAGATCTTGGCGTCACTACTAACCACGCACGGATCGATCGATGGGGTTTACGCTTCTAGCTTAGCCGGGGTCACGAAGACCCAATACGAGAAGATTAGAGGCTTTGAGAAACAAGCCAGGTTAAACGTGGAACTCATGGCGCTTCGAACTGACTTAGACTACCAAGTTGTGGAGTCCGCTCCAAACTTTGATAGTGCTTTTGACGCCTTAAAACAGTGTTCCATCCAACCTGAGACCTTGATCTCGACTTTCTTTCAGACCCCCGTTGGGGCTGGATTTACCAAGAATAGCTGAGGTATTATGGGTAGCACTGGCTTTACGATTTCGGTTGATCCTGCAGAGTTGGCAAACCGTTTTGCATCGCCAGAGCCATTATTCGATGAGCCTATTGAGGAGGCGGGCGAGGAGGAAGTCATGTCTATCCTATCCTCGCTGCACTTTGAAACACAAGTCAAGCCGCTCCTCGATAGGATACCAGATAGGGAAGCTGATCTGATTGAGCTGTACTACATTCAGAAGAAGCGCCAAGCTGATATAGCCGAGATCTTCGACGTAACTCAGGCAGCAATTAGTTACCGACTGGACCGAGGGTTACAGAGGATCAAGTTTTTACTGTCAATACCTCAGATCACAGAGAGCGAGATGAGGTATAATTTGCCATTTGTACCACTCAAGGCAATTGATGTCGATATTCTAGTTGGTATGTGGAAGACTACATGCCAAAGTGAGGTAGCCATGCAGCTAGGTCTCACTCAAGGTCGGGTTCGGCACCGTTTCTTTGGGGCTGTGAAGCTCCTTGAGCGAAAGGCTATTGAAGACCCAACCTTTGAACCTCTATTTAAGGTGTTCTCATCCATTGCTAGTAAGAACTTCAATATACTTAGAGCAGTAAAACTCCCTCAATGGGAAAATCGTGGTGGCGACGAACTGTCCGGGTTGTGATTCGATTGAGCATTTACTTGTACGCTTGGCAGTTTAGAGGACTGCCTTGCCATCCGTACAGAACCTCCGATTTCAAGACTATCAATTCGAGTACTCAATACCAGCCGGTAAGTGGTATTGGACTACTCGAGTCGACGTTTCCCAGTCAGTTCCAGCCTACCAGGTTCGGGATGTCAAGTCCCCCTACGGACTGCTGAGAGATTCAATTCCGATCCCAGGTGAGGTCATCCAAGCGATGGCTGATAGTATCGTAGAGTTGAAGTCTAACTTCGCTCCGAGTATCCTTATTGGTCCACCTGCGTCGTTCGTATTCGAGGTTGACGAGGGTAGGGGTTACTCTAACTCCCAAACTGTTCTTATCACTAATCGAGGGATATTTGGTTCACTACTGAGTGCGAGCCTTACGGCATCCGCCCCCTTCGTTAAAGTAAGTCCCTCTACCCTTGGTGGGTTAGCTGCCAACGAGAGTGGGGATTTTACGGTTGAAGTCGACTCAACTGGGTTATTGGCATCCAATAGTCCGTACCCCGAATCAGTAACTGTTCAGGACCCTACAGCTACCAATAATCCGCAGACAGTTCCTGTACTCATCACAGTCCGTCCCAGGGCTCTGATAACCTCGAGCGACACCTTAGTCACTTTCAACGTGGTACGTCCACTCAATGGTCAGTACCCGCAGGTCCCACAACAGACTTTCAGTATTGGGAACATGGGGCCAGCTGGCTCAGTCCTTGAGTACGACATCCGGGCTATTACTGGCCTATGCGGGAACTGGTTACGGAGTTGGCTACCCTCTGAGGGTACCCTTCAGGCGACCGAGGGTGAGTTGATCACCGTTACCGTCCAACCAACTAACGGTATGCTGCAGGGGACTTACTCAGAAAAGCTGCGCATTATTGGTTATAGCTCCAATAACTACATAGACGTTGAGATTCGTCTTGTAATTACGTGAGGGTAGAATGGCAGACCAGGATTTTGACTTGAGCAAGTTTGAGGTCCAACCCTCCACAGGGTTGGATTGCTTCTTAGCTAGGAACGCCAAGATGGTAACGCCTCTTCGACAGAAGGTAGCTTCCATTCAGGATCTTAGTGCATTCGTTCGACTATCCGCTGATGAGTTAGTACACAAGTCCACTAGGGACCTGTGGACCATTCGTAGGCAGGGCGACGGCGGCGGTATGTTCGTCGAGAGAACCTTTGACGACAATGGTGCGCCTCTTAAGGCCTAATTGGAGGAACCTTGAATAATCGTGAAAAGGTTAGGGTAGTCATTGCTAGGGAAGAAGGCTTGCCCTTGCCACCACCCCAAGCTCATAAACCAGATGGTTTTGGAGAGGATGTGGGGGCTGGAAAGCGTGCGATCCCTCAAGGGCATCAGTTTAATCCTAAGGCCCTGAAGCCCCTAGCTCGAACCTTGTTCGCGGCTTCGGTTGCTCTTGGACACTCTCTAACCGCCTATCGAGAGTTCGCGCGCATTAAGTCTGCGAGTATCTCTCCAGACGGGATGCTTGGTGGCAAAGGGTATGTTCTTAAGGTCAAGGAGATCAGGTCACAGTTGCAACAGGCTTGTGAACTGCTGTCCTCGATTACTGACACTTTGCATGACGAGGTTCACGCTCCTCATTGGCAACCCGAGGTCAATTTATTAGATTCGGAAGAGGCTGGTGAGATCGAAGGTTTGATTGAAGAGTCCGACGAAGTACTCCAAGATCCTGAACAGTACGGGGACAAGGAAGTTGACGAGGCTGAAAAGGCTCCAAAAACTAAGAAGCTCACCGACCGTATCAAGGATGAAGAGAACAAGGAAGGGGAAGCTTCACAGGTTCCTGGTGGTGGGGCTCAAGAGACAAGTGAGCCGACTCCCGCCGGCGATGTCTTCAAAGTCAAGCAGGCGAGGGATTGGAAGGCCCCATTCATTCAGAGAGTGGCCAACTCCTCTCTCCCAGTCAACACCCTTCCAGGTCCGCGCGTTGATCACCTAGACCGTGGGGAGCAGACAGGCCCCGAGGGTTCCTATAACAAGGACGAGCCCACTGTAGAAGATGAGTGGGGAAAGTCTGAGGGCGTTGGAAACGAGTACATCTACAAGACCCCTTGGGAGAATGACACAAGTCGATCCGCTGGGGCATCTCTTGTTTGGGGGACATCCAATATGCCCTCTGATGATGATACTCATGGTGAGGCGAATGACTTTGGGCTTGGGTATGGAGCTAAAGGTCAAGGGTCAGAGGGTTATGGCACAGCTAACCCTGATGGGCGTGGAGTCTATGGACCTCAGAGTGGGTTACCAAACGATCCTGGTGGACTCACGCACGACCCTGAAGCAGGTTCAACACCCTTTGATGACAAGTTATCTCCAAACGACGTGTGGGCTTCTATAGCGGAGTCAGAGCTCCCTTTTGACGGCCCCGACCCTGCCGCCCGAAGTGATTACTTCGATGGTGATAAGGGCAATCAATTCAACGTGCACCACCACGGAACCTCAGAGATGCCGGAGATGAACATCCACTCTCCAGAGGCTCCTCTAACTCCTCGACCCTCCCATAATCTTGAGCACATGTTCTCAGAGTCTCAGATGCCTGGGGATGGTGGGGTCAACTATGATCACTACAGGGATATCACCCCTAACGTGGGTGAGAACTTCGAACAACAAGACGTTCCCTATATTAAGTGGAAGTCGGATGCTCACGACTACCGCAACGACCAACAAGATCTGTACCGAGAAGACTACCACTGAAGGATATTGAAATGGCTGATTTGGGTGACATCTCTGGTTTTCTCAAGGAAGGCGCAGTCAACAATCTTGATTGGCTTGACGTTAATGAGAAAGACTACCGGGAACTATCGGATCTTCCAAAGCAAAACTTGGACTTTGCTCCGGACTTAGAGGCTTCTTGGAGTCATACAGGTCAAGCTCCGTCCACTTACTTGGTCCCTAACAAGGATGTCCATCGAACGATGGGTGACTTAAGTGAGGCTCATGGCAAGTTGGCCTCCACGGAGACTCTAGCCCAGGTCGAGAAGGTTGCTCGATTGGCGATCATGCAGTCCACTGATCCTGCCAAGATCGGCAATGTCCTGAAGACTCGGTTTGATCCTTGGACACTTCAAGCTGCTAGACCTATTCTAGCCAGTACCTTTCAGGAGCGTGGGTTACTTGGGCGTTACTACATCGATGCAAAGGACTTCCCCAATTGCTCTAGAAAGGCTAGTCGTAGCGAAGTAGACTTCGTCAAGAGGAACGCCGGAACTGCCAGGTTCATTCAGGCCAAAGATCAGTGCCTTGACTGCATCCATAACTCAAAGTCAACTTGTTCGGTTTTTCATAAGGAACTAGTTCTCGAAGTACCTTACTCATCTGAGTTGGCTGGTGCAGTAGAACAGAAGCAATGTGCTTGTGGTAAGCAGTCCGTACAAGCCTCGATTCAGGACCCTCGAGAGAGAATCAAGTCAGCCTACTTAGCTGGTGACTTACGGGTAGTAGGTACGGTTGAGACCCCCAAACCTATTGCGAACCCAGTTCATCAGCTCAAGGCTACAGTGGAACCCCCAAAGGTCCACCTCCCGGTACTTGCCACTCAGGCTCAACAGAATCTAGCGGAACAGCTTGCTTGGGCCCCTCCAGTTGAAGGTAAAGTTGCCTCAACCCTCAAGAATTCTTCGAACAAGAAGGCATTCGATGTCTGCTCTTTCTTGAGACATGAGATGCTCAAGGGTCGAAGCGAGAAGGATTTACTCCAAGCTCTGAGGCTTTCATTCTCCTTGGATGACCTGCGTGCCACGCGTAACTCTTGGGAGCCTATCTACAAGGAAGCTGGGTTGTATGGCACTGTATACTCAACCCAAGAATCCTTCGACAATTGCCATGAAGGTGCTGACTTCATTGCAAAGCACAATCATCAAATCAAGGGTATTGTTGCTAGCCAGAAGTGTGCGACTTGCATCTATAGCAAACTGAGTCGGTGCTTGGTCTACGGGAAGCCTCTTGTAGCCAAAGCTGAAGACCTCTATACAGAGGCCACTGTCAAGCAAGTTTTGTGGGACAATAAGCAAGCAGGGCGTCTAGGGGCGGGATCAGAGTCCTATCAGTGGGGTACGACTCCAGTTGATTCCCTTAAGGCAATCTATCGAACGGCATCTGTTTCGAATCCCCAAGATCAGATCCCCATGCGCGCCTACGTTGAGCAAGCATTCCGTGGGAATATCAACGAGTATACTACCTCAGGTTTGACCAAGCGCGAGGTAGTAAAAACTGCCTCCAGGTTCTTGAATGAAGGGCTCTACGGACATCAGCTCCTCAATGCGTTGAGAACTCGATTCGAGTCCCGGGACATCTTGGCGTCCTCGAATGAACTCAAGGTGGCTATGAGGGAGCAAGGGCTCCAAGGAATTTACTACATCGATCCAACTATCTACAACGATTATGCTAAGGGTTGTGCCGAAGGAGCACGACTACATCGTGCTCGCCAGATCCCCTATGTGAAGCTCGGCTCAAAGTGCACTACTTGTGTCCAGCAAGCTCACCCAGGTTTCTGCTCGAAGTATGCCAAGCACCTTGTAGTTGATCCACCCTATGCCGACAAGGCGGCTCAGCAGAGGGAGATTCTAGCCTCTGGTCCAGCCACCGAGATTGATGTGGGTAGCCTCATGATTCACAACCCGTCTTCGGTTGCTGACTTGGTTCAGATGAAATCTGGACTGGAGATTGACTTGAACCCAACCCCAACGAAGTCTGCAACGATTTCTGTTGAGCTGGGTGGAGCAACTATCGATCTATGACCCTTCAAGACCTGACCTCTGCGGACACCTTAACACTCCGGGTTGCAGCTCGTTTTATGCGAGCTGAACAACAACCTGGAATGCGTAAGAATGTCCAGGAACTGGTTAGTCCGATCAATAAGCCACGAGGGATAGACCGTGGGATTGTCAGAGATCATGGTCAACTCATGGAGGAAGGTATCGACGATACTGTTAAGCCCAACCGTCGTGATATTCGCCCAGAAGATGCCTTTGCTGGAACCCCTAATCAGATGGGTGTTCTCAATCTGGCTGAAACAGGTAAGGACCTCTCGAAGGTACTCAGAACTCAGATCCAAAAAGACAAGGGCTACGATGTCGTTCGCAACCTATCTCAGTACCTCATTAGGACTGAAGGTGGCGGCGGAGCAGACCCTGTTGAATGAACTAGGGTACTTTTATGCCAGATGAAGAACTCAACTCAAATGTAGAGAACCTTTCGCACGAGGAGATCTTAGAAGCGGCTACTTCACTCCTTCCCTTGCATGACATAGGTCCATTTGAGGGGAAGACCGGTATTGTCAAGAGAGGTCCTGGGAGACCCCGTAAGATTGAGAGACGCCCCGGGCGAGATGACTTAGAGTATCACGCCCTAATGGCTGTCGAGAGGCAGAAGTTCATAGATACTGACCCTCTTGTTACTCTGATCGAAGGCAATCCGAGTGATACTCTAGCTTTACTGCATCGTGTCAAGCTTGATGTGGCACGTGAAGCAGCAACCCTCCACTTCCAACGAATTGAATCTGAGAAGTATGGCAAGGACACCTCTGCAATCTCTATAAAGAGGGTCAAGGCACTGGAAGAAATCGCCAAGATAGAACTCAAGCTACGTCAGGTCGACCAAGACTCCATCAACCTTCACAGCGAGAAAATGCAGAAGATCTTCTCTATTTGGGTTGAAAAAATGCGTGAGGTCGCCTTGGAACTACTATCCCCAGAGCTATTCGACATGTTCTTCAATCGGTTTGCTACCGAGATGAGTAACTGGGAAGACGAAGCTCAGAATAACTTGAGGTAATCGTGGCTAGCAAGGATAAGGAGCCCAGGTCTCTAGGTATTGCTCACCTGATTCGGAGCGCTGGTCATCAAGGTAAGAGCATACTGGAAAATGCTCAGCAAGAGGCATCCATGAATGGTGCCCTTAGCGAGACTGCTCACGATGGTCGCAACGTAAAGATCTTCAACGTCTTGCAGTACGCTGAGTCCTCTTGGGGCCTAGGGATGAAGCTGTACCCAGTACAGCGGTTCATCGTCAAGATGTATTACCACATCCCGTTGGATGACAAAGAGAAGACCATTGTCATCTACGACATGTTCAAGACTAAGGTGCTTTACCGCTTCACTGAAGTAGAGTACTTGCACTACTTGTTCAGTGAGGGTCGCTGCAACATTGGTGAACAAGACCACATTCGAAGGCAGTTGATTCTAGCTATCGGGCGCCGGTCAGGCAAGACAACCCTATCAGCTGTTTTTGCCAGCTATGAGTTGTATCGACTGATCTCCCTTGGTAACCCTCAGGAGTATTATGGGCTACCGAACGGAAATAGGATTCAGATCATATCAGTTGCTACTGATAAGGATCAGGCAGGTCTTCTATTCAGTGATGTGACCTCGCACATGGCCAAGTGCGAGTTCTTCCAGCCCTACATTGCCAACAATACACTCAGCTACGTTCAGTTCAGGACTCCATACGACATCGAGAAGTTCGGACCTACGGTCAGGCATGAGAACGGAAAATTCACCTCCTTTAATGGTAAGGCCTCACTGAGGGTCACCTTCAAGGCTAGTGTGTCCAAGGGCCTCCGTGGATCTGGTAATATTGTCATCATCCTCGATGAGCTGGCTCATTTTCAGGACAAGGGTGTCAGCTCTGCCAAGGACATCTATGACGCTATCACTCCGTCAGCTCTGGCGTTCTCACACAAGAACCCAGAGACCAATGAGCCCATAGGTCCAGTAGAAAGTCGAATCATCTCGATTTCGTCACCATTGAACCGAGCTGGTAAGTTCTACGAACTATTCCACTTTGCAATGTCAAAGGCCGAGGGTTCCGAAAACCTACTGGCAATCCAAGCTCCAACTTGGGAAGTCTTTCGGGACTGCGACCCAACCTTCCTTCGAGAGAAGTTCCATGAGGACCCCTCTGTCTTCATGACCGAGTACGGGGCTCAGTTCTCAGACCGTGTTCGTGGTTGGGTCGAGCGTGAGGAAGACTTATTGGCGTGTATCAAGCCAGAGCACAAGCCTATCTTCTCGGGCCGCCCAAGAAGTCCTCATCAGATGGGGATCGACGTAGGTCTCATTGGTGACGGTACAGCTGTCTTCATTACTCATGCCGATGGGGATAAGATTGTTCAGGATTACCATGAGGTTTGGTATGCAGGGGTACCTTGGAATGAATCCAACCCTCACCTTACTGCACCACTGATCGACTATGCTAAGGTCCTCGAGACTGTCGAGCGGTTAGACTTTGACTCAATTGCAGATTGGATTTATGCCCTCTGCAAGAAGTTCTACATCACTGATGGATTGTTTGACCGTTGGAACGGGTTGCCGTTAGAGCAATCCCTACATAAGAAAGGTCTGAAACAGTTTCGTAGTGAGTTCTTCACTCAGGATGAGAAGAGTCGTATGTTTCAGGCGGTCAAGCTCTTGATGTTTGACCGAAAGTTGGAGCTGTATGATTACCCCCTACCTACGTCGACTGAAGGTGGCAAGCATTCACCTTTCATTGATGAGGTTCTGGGACTTCAAGCAACTCAACGAGCCAAGAATCAGATCCTTGTTGAAGCTCCAAAAGTCAAGGGTCTTCATGATGACGTGTCAGACGCCTTCGTTCGAGCTGTATGGTTGTCCCTGTCCAGAATTACCAACATCAAATTAGTATCCAAACATAGCCTAGATAACGATAGACGCCCGCTCCAACGGGAGACTACACCTCAGAACTACAGGATGGCGCGTATGCGAAAGCATGGCGTTATCATGGACCGAATGATCACCCGCTCGATGGCTAGGAGGGTACCTTGAGGCATCCCATTCTCGATGAGATCTCGCTTCGTGTTGCAGCCCGGTATCACGAAAAGAAGAAGCTGGATAGCGGGAACACGGTCTACGTCTACAGCCCTCAGCAGATATCACGGAGGAATAACGAGAAGGCTGATCGGATTGAGAAGTTCAAGTCTTCTCTGGGTAAGATGCGCAGTAAGGTTGAGAGGGACTTGAAGTCCAAGGACACCAAAACCAAGCTGACAGCACTTGTAGTAGCTCTGATCGATCACACCTATGAGAGGGTTGGTAACGACGACTCGGCTGAGGAGCGTGGACACTTTGGGGTCACAGGGTGGCAGAAACAGCATGTCTCTATGGGTAAGGGAAAAGCTGTCATCAAGTACACTGGTAAGTCAGGTGTAAAACACGAGAAAGTAGTGGATGACACCAAGATCCTACCTGCTCTCAAAGCAGCCTACGATTCAGTTGAGAAGGATACTGGAGGGCTCTTTGAGGGTGTTGGGTCAAAGGAAGTTAACGAGTATCTGAGCTCCTTCAACATCACGGCAAAAGACATTCGAGGTCTCCACGCTAATCGTGAGATGCAGGAGCGGCTACGGGCTCTTAGATCCAAGGGTCCAAAGCTCCCTAGTGATCGAAAGGGGAAAGACGAGATTCTCAAGAAGGAATTCACTAAGGCTCTTGAGGGGGCCGCTGAGGCTGTAGGACATGAGGCCTCGACCTTGCGTAGTCAGTACTTGGTACCTGCACTCGAAGATGCCTACATGAAGGATGGTACTGTAATCGAGAAGTTCAACGAGAAGGCAGCTGGTCTCGACCCTGAAACTAACCCACCTCTGATTTTCTCTCATCGGATCATCCGACAACTAGTGGACCATCTCCTTGGTGAGGACTTCGTCACTGAGGATCTAGACTTCGAGTCGATTCGTTTGGTGTTTAGGCAAAAGGGTGGTTCTTGGGAAGGCTTCATGAACGGTGACATGAAAAACAACAAGCTACTTGAGGACATCGTGTCCGCTTGGGCTCAGTTACCCAACCGTAAGAAGAAGCAGGAGACCCTGTAATGCCTGAGCAGCTCATAACACAAGACTGTACTCAGGCGGAGCAAGTACTACGAAAAACTTGTTCTAAGTGCAAGTATCCTAAGCCCCTCATTGAAATGGTTAAGCAGAGAGGCTCTCCAGATGGGCTCAGTTCATGGTGCATCACTTGTTTTAACAAAGCAAATCGTATACGTAGCTTGGAGAGGACTAGATCAAGGCAAAAGCTGATTAACTTGTTAAAAGAAGATCCCTGCATGGATTGTGGCAACAAGTTCCCCCCTTGTTGTATGGATTTTGACCATGTTCGAGGTAGTAAACTGAAGGGTATCGGTCAGTTGTACACTGGCTCAGAAGAGATCCTGTATACCGAGATTGAGAAGTGTGACTTGGTTTGTGCTGTTTGTCATCGCCTTCGGACGCACCTCCGGAGTGAGATCACCAACAAGAGATTTGCTGCCTTCTACGAGAAGATGAAGGTCCTGAAAGACAAACCTTGTGTGGACTGTGGTCACATATTTCCGGCCGCAGGTATGGATTTTGACCATGTACGTGGTGCAAAAGAGTTACCAATATCCAAGATGTACACTTGTGCATGGAGTAGAGTCCTGTTG
>Ga0172381_10001615_pt1 | contig 26054 bp, 27 predicted proteins | sample Leawel6488metaG_FD_119754 | JGI IMG/M metagenome (GOLD analysis project Ga0172381, IMG submission 119754) | Leachate microbial communities from a municipal landfill in Southern Ontario, Canada - Leachate well 64-88 metaG | ecosystem: Engineered > Solid waste > Landfill > Unclassified | place... | reverse complement strand
CAATTTTGTTAAGCGCCTATAGCTCAGCTGGTAGAGCGGCTCCCTTTTAAGGAGATGGTCGCAGGTTCGAATCCTGCTGGGCGCACAAGAAATAAGTCCTGTTGTGGGACTTATTTTTATTTAAAAAAACCATCGGTCAGATGGTTTTTAGCGGTTTTAAAACAACTTTTCCGTCTTGCATCACGCCGACAAAACGTGTTTGTTTACAAAAATCTGGATCTTCCGTAAACTCGACGCCTTCAAAAAAGAAAACTTGTTTTTTTTCATCATCACTCCAGAAACCAAGAACCGCGCCGGTTCTTTCTAGTTTTCCCTGGCCGTTCTCTGCCTTAATTAACTTAATCAAAACATATCGTCTATTGGCGACGATTTTGGCTTGAGTATATTGAAGATGAATAGAGCTTGCTTGCAAGCTCAAGAGAAATAGAGTTGCCAATCCAGTTATTGAAAAAGCGACAATATTCAAAGTTTTTTCGCAAAAAAAATATTGCAAAACAACGTTTAATGCTGTCATGGATAAAACAACTAACAAACAAGTTTGAAAAGAACGATTAATTTGCATCGTATTATGATTTTAGGGGGTTAGTGTCTGGTTCAACTGAATATTAACCTTATAATTTAATATCTGTTTTGTCAAGCTCTTCCCAAAATTAAATAAATAATTTATATTATAGAGAGCCATGCCGACTTAGCTCAGCTGGTAGAGCAGCTGTCTTGTAAACAGCAGGTCGTCGGTCCGAGCCCGACAGTCGGCTCCATAAAAAAGACCGCCCTTTAGCCTTATGGCTTAGGGGGCGGTTTTGTTTTTGGCGCGAGATTTTAATTCGGGCGCTTAATTCAGACAAAAATCAGAGTTGCCTTTCTTCATCTGATCACAGAGAGACTTGCTTGGGCAAGTAGCACAAGGGTCTTCTGACGGTTCTTCTTCGCCCGAAAAAGAAACGACGATGAAACCCTGACGGACACCAACCTTGATTAACTCCTCAATTTTCAGGCGCGAACTAATAATGCTAAAAAGCATTATCTTTAATAGTTCGCGCTCTTTAAAAAGAGCTGTTAACTGTGAAAACTCTTCACGAGTTAAGGCTAAGGCATCTCCATCTAAACGATCGGCTGCCTTTTTAAAAAGGCTAGCGAGACGATTGACCCTGTCGGATAAAACTGTATAAATACATTTCTCGAGTTGGGTCATGTGGCCGAGGATTTCTTCGTTTACGCCAACGATAGAATCAGGGTTCACGTAATCACCACTTTGGACCATAAAAATTTCTTCCATAATGGTTCCGTCGATGTCTTTAAAGAACTGTTCCTTGTTCATCTTTATATATTTTGTTAAGGTTATTAGCTAAATTTATGTCATATAATAATAACCAATAACTCTTATTTTGTCAATACTAATAACAAACTACCGGATAAAATAAAAAACTTCGGTCTTAGAAACCGAAGTTAAACGGATTGATGATGAATGAGCCGTCTTAGTGTGCGATTGGACATAATTCCCGGGCTGCACATTCAGAGCAATCTTCATGCTCCACTTCCCCAAGATAAACCACCTGGAAGCCGGCACGGATGCCAGTGCTTTTCTTTTCCAGCTTAAGTCTTTTTCGCAACTGATGAGAAAAAAGCAGATCTTTCAAAAGAGAAATATCATCCCCTGAAGCCTCTATTTTCTGGAAATCTCCATCTACTACCATTTTCTCGACAGTTTCTTTAGCTTGTTGCACTTTTTTGACCAAAAGAGCATAAATTTTTTGCTCCAGATCGTTCATTACTCCTGCCAGCTTATCGCTTTCAATGATAGCATCCTTGGCCAGGGTTGTTCTGGCTTTTTCAATATCTTCTTTGGTAATTTGGAATATCTCCCCCAGGAGAGTTCCGTCAATGTCTTCGGACTTAATTGTGATTGTGTTCATGTGAATGATTTTAGAGGTTAACAAATGTGAAAATTAATTGAAAATTAAGGTACTATTTTTTAATATAATAAATTAACAAAAAACAAAAACTATGTCAAGACCTTGATAATCAGTTAATAAAAGGTTAATAAAATCGCCTTGAATAATCGCTATATATAAGTTAAAATAAGCTAACGAGAATTATCGCCTAATAATATAAATATGGCCAATAACCAATTAATAGAAAAGATCCCTCCTCATAGCCTGGAAGCTGAAGAGTCTTTAATCGGCTCTCTTCTGATTGATAAAGATGCAATTATTAAGGTGGCAGACAGTATTATGCCCCAAGATTTCTATAAAGACGCTCATAAAACACTTTTTGAAACAATTAAAGAACTATATAGCAACCAGGAGCCAATTGATATTATAACTTTATCGAATCGCCTAGAAGAAAAAAAACAATTAACCATGATTGGTGGTCGTTCTTATTTAGCTCATTTATCAAACGTCGTCGCGACTTCCGGTAACATCGTCCAATACGCCAATATCATCCAGCGCAAAGCTACTCTACGTCGTTTACAGCAAGCGGCGGCCGAAATTTCCTCAATGAGTTTTGATGAAGAAAAAGAAATCGATGAGGTGCTCGATGAAACTGAAAAAAAAATATTTGGCGTGTCCCGAAAATATTTAAAGAACGCTTTTATCCCAATTGACACTCTTTTAACCAATGCTTTTGACCGCATTGATGAACTTCATAAATACAGCGGAAAGTTGCGCGGTCTTTCGACCGGTTTTCCCGACCTTGATCATCTCTTAGCGGGACTACAAAAATCAGATTTAATTATTTTAGCCGCCCGCCCTTCAGTCGGTAAAACTGCCTTCGCCTTAGATATCGCCCGCCAAGCCGCTATTAAAAGTAAGGAGGGTGTCGGTATTTTTTCGTTAGAAATGAGTAAAGAACAATTAGTCGATCGCCTGCTCTGCGCTCAAGCGAATGTCAGTTTATGGAAAATGCGTACCGGAAATCTATCAGATAAAGAAGAAGATAATGATTTCGCGCGTATTGGAGAAGCGATGGGTAAACTAGCAGAAGCCCCAATTTATATTGATGATTCCGGCACCCTCTCAATTATGGAAATTAGAGCTAAGGCCCGCCGTTTACAGATGGAAAAGGGACTAGGCCTAATTGTTATCGACTATCTGCAATTAATGGAAGGACGAGGCAAATACGGCGATAACCGCGTTCAAGAAATCGCAGAAATTAGCCGTGGCCTTAAATCTATCGCCCGCGAACTTAATATTCCGATTCTCGCCCTCGCTCAGCTTTCTCGGGCGGTTGAAGCGACTCATCCGGCCATCCCGAAACTATCCCACTTGCGAGACTCCGGCTCAATCGAACAGGACGCGGACGTAGTTATGTTTATTTACCGCAAAGCGGCCGATCGCGGCTATAATCCGGCGGATCTCCCGATGGATGAGCGCTATAAAGCCGAAATCCATATTGCTAAACATCGTAACGGACCGACCGGTAAAGTTGATTTATATTTTGACGAAAACACCGTTAATTTCAAAAGTTTGAATAAAATGCCAAGTGGCAATATTACTCCTGTAGAATTTTAATTTAAATAATTTATAATTAAACCCATTTTGGGTAAAATATTTTTTATGTTCAGCAAATTAAAACAGTTCAAAGATTTACGCAGCCAAGCGAAAACTATGCAGAATGCGCTCTCTCAGGAAACAATCACTGAAGAAAAAAATGGCGTTAAGGTTGTTTTAAACGGTAATATGGAAGTAACCAGCCTAACCTTGAGCGAATCCTTATCGAAAAGCTCTCAAGAAGAAACGCTTAAAGATTGTTTTAACGACGCTGTTAAGCGCGCCCAAAGAATTATGGCTAAAAAATTGCAAGATATGGGCGGAATCCCGGGAATGAATTAATTATTATTTTATTTTCATGCGCTACCCCAAAGCGATTCAAAATTTAATTGAGAAGTTAGCAATTTTACCTAGCGTCGGCCCTAAAACCGCCGAACGTTATGTTTTTCATCTTCTCCGTCAAAGCGATGAGAACTTGAATAAGTTAGCGGAAGCAGTTAAAGAATTAAAATCAAAGACAACCCTTTGCGCGTCTTGCCAAGCGATTACTGAAACCAGCCCGTGCTCTATTTGCGCCGACCAAAATCGGGCAAAAGATACTCTCTGTTTAGTCGAAAATACTCAAGATCTTTTAACAATCGAAGCGACCAAACAATTTAATGGGAAATATTTTGTACTCGGCGGTCTTATCAATACGATTAATGACGTTTCGCCCGATGATTTAAATATCGCTAAATTAATTAAGCGCATCAAGGATGACAAAATCAAAGAAATAATTTTAGCGCTCAATTTCACGCTTGAAGGAGAAACAACTTCTCTCTATTTAAATAAGCTCTTGCGCGATCATATAAAAATAACGCGCCTCGCCAAGGGTTTGCCCGCCGGTTCGGACTTAGAGTATGCCGACGAAACAACGCTCGTGAGCGCGCTTAAATATCGTAATGAAATAAAATAAAATATTCAGAAAGGAGGCAAAGATGATTACTGGTTCTATTTTGATTTTAATTATTTTAGCTTTTATTTTATTTTCTATTATTGGGGTCTTTAACAAAAAAATTGGTCGGTTTATGAAAATGATTACTTATTATTTAAAAAGTCTACGGCTAACAAAAAGAAATATTTTAAAACTGCCAAAAACCGCGAAAAAATTCTACCCCGTCCTAAGGCGTCGCCGCCGCTTACTAGTCATCAAGCTTTTTAAAAACTACCAAAAAAAACAAAAAACCGAAAGATAAACCCCAAGCTTCGAGCCAATAAAAAATCCGTTCCCCGAATCAGGAAACGGATTTTTAAATTTTACTAAAATATTAAGCGATTTTCAAAATCTTAAGCGCGGTGAATTTCTGACGATGACCGACTGTTTTCTTGTAACGAGTTTTGTTCTTGTATTTAACAACTGTCACCTTTTTTCCTTTTGCGGTTTCTAAAACTTCCGCTTCGACTTTTTCGCCGAGAGAGGGTTGCCCTAATTCTAAATTAGCGCCATCAGCGATTAAAAGAGTTTCTAATTTAACGGTTTTTCCTTTTTCCGCCTCTAACTTTTCAACTTTAACCGTGTCGCCAACAGCTACCTTATATTGTTTGCCACCGGTCTTGATTACTGCAATTTTTGCCATAAAATTTGATAAAATTAACATTTCTGTTTAACATTTATAAATAATAACAGATATTTGAAAAATGTCAATAAATAAGATATAGTTATCTTAAGAATAAGCCTAATTTAGTCTTTACAAATATGCCAAAATTTATCATTACTGGTGGCAAAAAACTAAGCGGTGAAATCGTGGTTGGCGGCGCTAAAAATAACGCCCAAATTATGATCCCTGTTTCCCTGCTTTCGACTGAGACCATCACTTTAAAAAATGTTCCCCTTATCGACGGGGTGGAAAAATCGTTGGAACTTCTGCGTGATTTAGGCGCTAAGGTTATTGAAGGTGATCATCAGCTGGAAATAAACACCGCTAAGTTAAGCAAAAACGAATTAGATAAAAAAATTGCCGACAAATTCCGGACTTCAGTCATGTTTGTCGGACCCATTTTGGCGCGGCTGGGCGAAGTTAAATTCCCTCATCCCGGTGGCTGCGTTATCGGCGCCGCGGGTCGACCGATTGATTTATTTCTTGAAGGATTTAAGGCGCTCGGCGCTAAAATAGAAATAAAAGATAAATATTATCATATCACCGCCCAAAAACTGCGTGGCTGTAATTTTTTCTTTAATCTAATGACCGTAACCGGAACGCAAAGCATGTTAATGACAGCCTGTCTCGCGACCGGCCGAACTACGATGCGCAATTGTGCCATGGAGCCGGAAGTAATTGCTCTGGCTGATTATCTAAACGCCCAGGGCGCTAAAATATCCGGCGCGGGCACGCCAACGATTATCATTGAGGGGGTAGAAAAATTAAATGCCGGTATTTGTGAAATTATTCCAGACAGAATCGAAACCGGTTCCTTCGCTTTAATGGCCGCCGCGACCAAATCGGAAATAAAAATCACCAACTGCAATCCTGAACACATTCTCAGCTTATTAACTATCTTCGATAAGATTGGCGTTAACTATGAAAAAGGCAATGATTATTTAATCATGAAAAAATCGGATAATATCAAAGCTTGTGATTTAAAAACTCATGAGTATCCCGGCTTTTCTACTGATTTACAGTCGCCTTATGTAGTTTTAATGACGCAAGCTCAAGGCACCTCGCTTATTCAAGAAACGATTTATGACCGCCGCTTAATCTGGGCTGATATGCTTTCGCAAATGGGCGCCAATATAACGATGTGCGATCCGCACCGAATTGTCGTAAATGGCCCGACAGCCTTATACAGTAAAAAATTAATTAGTCCTGATATCCGAGCCGGTATTGCTTTGGTTATCGCCGCGATGATAGCCGAAGGAGCGACAGAAATAGATAATATTTATCAAATTGATCGCGGCTACGAGCAATTAGACCTTCGTCTTAAAAAATTAGGCGCCGCCATTGAGCGCGTCGACTAAAGATTTAATATGTCTAAAAAAGTTCGGGACTATCTCCTAATAATTTTCATCATCCTTTTTATAGTTATGACCGGTGGCATTTCTTTATATGCTTCCGGATATAAATTTAATTTAAGCTGGCCACTTAAATTTAATCGTCTCCTGCAAAAAACCGGAATGCTCGCAGTCGCGACCGAACCGTCTCGTTCTCTCATCTACCTTAATGATAAACTGCAAAAAGATTCATCTTTAAAACCTTGGAAAAAAGATTATCTGCTCACGCCGACAAAAATAAAAAACCTTCTTCCAGGTGAATACGAATTACGCCTTGAACAAGCCGGCTACTGGCCATATAGACAAAGAATCTTTATTAATTCCGGCGAAACTACTTTTGTTGAAGATGTTAATTTATTTAAAGAGAATATTCCTTTAATTATTTTGGCGACGCCGGAAAGCGATATCGCGCTTAGTCCCGACAAGAAGCATCTTTATCTGCAGGCGACTAAAAAAATCATCACCCTAAAAACCGAGCAAATCCGCAGTTTAAATTTTTCTGAAACCACTAAGGGTTTATGGCTGAAGAATAATAAGCTTCTGGCGGCGGGAATAATTTTTGACCCCGCCAAAGAAAATAATGATGTTAATTATGCCGCTTTAATCGGTACCGGAGCGACTAATTGGTATCTCGAAGAAGCTACCGGGCGTTTATACTATCAGAATAAAAATTCTCTCAACCGCCTTGATATTAATAAAAAAACTAATAGTTCGCTAATAAGCGGCGATGATTATTTAGCTTATATTCCTCGCGGCGAAAAATTATTTGCTATCGTTAAAGATGAAAATCAAATTCGATTGCGAGCCTACTCTTTGAAAGATTCCGGGCTCGAAAGCGAAAGCATTCTTCCTAGCAGCGGCCACTATCTTTTTGTGAGTGATATTCCTGACTATCTAGCTGTCTACGACGACCAAAATAAAACTCTTTATCTCTTCAGCGGGGATAATCTTAACAACGGCCCGACTGTCATCAGAAATATAAAAAATTGGGCGGCCAATGATAATTATCTTGTTTATACTAATGATTTTGAAATTTATATCTTTAACCTCTCAAACAGCCGAGTTGATCTCGTAACTCGCCGGAGCGAAGAAATTGATAAAATTATCTGGAATGCGGCGAGTAATTATTTAATTTTTTCCGGTCCGACGACTATAAATGTTTTAGATTTTAAAAATGGGAATGCGACCCTGCTCTTCCGGGCGGAAAAAATTGCTTCACCGGTTTTTGATGAAAAAAATAACAACCTTTACTTCTGGGCAAAAATCGGCGAGCAAGCAGGCATCTATAAAATACTCTTGCAATAAAAAAATACTCCAGCTAACATCAAGTTAATATACAATCCGTCCTTTACTATAAACCCGAAAAAACCAGAGACCATGAACATCCACCAATTTAAGAAAGCAATTGCTTTCCAGGAACCATTACTGTGCATCCAGGGTGATATTTTTGAAACCCCGGCTGACCACATCGCCTTCGCTGTTAACTACCCGAATTGCGCGGGAAGTTATGATAATTCAGGCGGCTTTGCCGGCGAAGTTTGTTCCCTCGCCTGGCCAGAACTAAAAAACATAAAGTTCTCCAAAGGCGAAGTACGCCAGCACCGTTTTATGGGAAAAACTTACCATGCGATGGCTGTCCACACCAACGAAGTAAACGGTTGGCAAGATACACCAGAACTGCTTGAACTCTGCTTAAACAGACTACCTGTAGACAGCACCGAGGTAATTGCCGTTGTCCTAATCGGCGGCGGAGTATCCGGCAAGAAATGGAAAGCGAGCGTCAACAATATAGTTGGCATGTCAAAATCCTACAAAACAATCGCCCTTTACGTTAAGGAGCAGAAACATTATCAAGCTCTCCTGGCGCTAGGAGTTGTTTGTCAGACGATTCCGTTAAACTTCCTGCCCAAAACCAAAAAGTACCGCGCTGAATTAGCCGCTTAAAGCTAAATATTAAAACAAGCCCCGAGAGACCGGGGCTTTTTTATTTTCTAAAAATTTCTTTTAACCAAATTTTATTTAACGCTCAACTCATTAATCAAATTCTGTAAATCACTCCCGATTTCTTCATCCTTTAAGCCAACCTTCAAGCTCGCTTTAATAAAATTAAATTTATTCCCCGTATCAAGCCATTCGCCTGTTAATTTTTTACCATAAATCGGTAATTTATTTTCAAGCATTATTTCAAAAGCATCGGCTAAGCGAATTTCGCCCGATTTTCCTGATTGCATCTTTTTTAAAACCGCAAAAACTTCCGGCGTAATCGCGTAAATTCCGACCGCTACTAAATTAGACGGGGCGGCGTCAATTGATGGTTTTTCAATAATTTTTTTAATTTCATAAACACCATTTCCTAAGTCTACACCGTCAATTACACCAAATTTATTAACCTCGGAGTGTGGCACTTCTGACAGGCCGATAACGGGATAACCATATTTTTCGAACACTTCAAGCACCTGAGGTGAAATCGCCGAGTCGTACAGAGTGTCGCCAAAAATAACTAGAGCTGACTCGTCCTTACCGATTAAATGCGCGGCGCAATTAACCGCATGGCCATCGCCCAGCGGGATTGGCTGGCGAACATAAGAAAATTTGGCCAAATTTTCTACTTCATGAACTTTTTTTACTAAATCTAATTTATTTTTTTCTACTAATGTCTTTTCTAACTCAAAGGAATAATCAAAATGATCTTCAATCGCGCGCTTGCCGCGTCCAGTCACAAAAACAATTTCTTCAATGCCCGCTCGAGTCGCTTCTTCGACCAAATATTGAATAACCGGCTTATCAACAATCATAAGCATCTCTTTCGGCTGCGCTTTCGTCGCCGGCAAAAATCTCGTTCCAAAACCAGCTACTGGAAAAATCGCTTTTTTAATTTTTTGCATATTTTTAATTTAAAATTTTATACCCCACTTATAAAAATACTTTACCCAGGAACCGATATGGCGCCAAGCGAGACGATCCAAAAAAATTGCTAAATACCAAGGGTATCTGGCGCTTTCTCGCGCGTGATCATGAACCAAAATTGCCCCCGGATTATACACAACTTTAAAACCTTTTTTCCAAGCCGTCCGGCAAAGATCCGTATCTTCAAAATACATAAAATAAAGCTCATCAAAGCGCGGTTCCCAGATTTTTCCATTATCAAGCGCCAGCTGTTTTTTAAACATTAAGGCTGAACCCATAAGCCAGTCAACCTCTTTTATAGAATTATGGTCGAATTCGCGCATTTGAAATTCGTCGCGGTTAACCGCAAAATAATCGCCTAAAAATGTCCGACGCAAAATCGGCATATAGACTTTCGGGAAACGCGAACAAGAATATTGCAGAGATCCGTCGGGATTAAGCAATTTTGGCCCGACAATCGCCACCGTCGGATTAGTTTTTAAATAATTTAACAAGGTGCTAATCGCGCTCTCTTTAATAACAGTATCGGGGTTAAGAACGAATATGTAATCTCCCGCGGCCGCTTTAATACCTAAATTATTGCCGCCCCCCATACCTAAATTTTTCGAACTATTAACTAATTTAATCTTATCGCTTCTACTTACTAGATCGCTTAAATTATCACCGGAGTTATTCTCTACTAAAATAATTTCATAACTAAAATTATCCGAATTAACCTTAAGAATAGAGTTAAGGCAGGTCTCGAGTTTAGCGCGGCTATGATAATTAACAATGATTATTGATAAATCCATATTAAATAATTCTTTTTACTATCTGCCAATATAAATTAAGGAGTGGATTGACTAAGTATTTTAAAATCGGATTAGCAATCTCCGCAAATTCAATTTTACCGGAAAAATTTTTCGCGAGTTTTGGGAATGACTTAGTCTTAAACGTCTTAATCTTTTTTCGCTCTGCTAGAATCTTATCATAATTTTTAAAATGGAAGAAATAAACATAAATTTTCAGCTCTTCCTTGAACCAGCCTCTGACTATTGAAAAAAAGAGCATGCCAATGTCCATAATTACTCCAGGCAAACCGATTAAAATTAATAACCACCCGGGATAAAAGGTCATGAGCGTTAAATAGCGGTTACGCTCCATATAATAAATCATTTTGGTGCTGCGCTTAAACTCATATTTATGATAAATAATTGAGCGGGGAGCTAGAATCACCTGATAACCGGCTAATTTAACCTTTAGACTCAGCTCGAGATCATCATGATACATGTAATATTCTTCATTGTAGCCACCTATTTTATCTAAAACCTCGCGGCGGATAATAAATGAACAGCCACTGGCATAGCCCTTGATTTCCGGATAACCCGTAATTTCGTGGTCTAATTCGCCATAACCGGAAGTAAAGCCAAATCCTAAGAAATGAATAACATTACCCAAGCTATTTATTTTGGGCTGTGTTTTTTCAGCTTCCGTTTTCGGGAAAAGTAAAATTTTTGATTGGGCTATGCCCGCTGCCGGATTATTTTCTAAAGCCAGTACTAATTCGCTTAACCAACTCGGCTCCATTTCCGTATCCATATTAACGGTAACTAAGTATTCACAGCCGTCTTTTATCGCCTCTTTAAAGCCAAGATTATTAGCGGCCGCGTAATTACCGTCATCTCTTACTAAAATAACTGCTTCGGGATAATTATCTTTTAGATATTTAAATGATTCGGGCGTTGAAGCGTTGTCTACAATATAAATACTAGTCAGCTCAATTGGATAATTTTGTCGACGCAAAGAGTCGCGGCAAGGTGCTAAAAAGCGCTCCGCGTAGTCCTTATAGTTTATTAAAATGATTCCGACTTTTTTAGGCATGGTTAATACAAAAATAAAAAAATTTATCTTTCCTTTATCTATATTTTAACGAAGCATAATGACTACTTTGCTATACTTCTTAGGCTGTGGGCCCGGTCTTGGTGACGAATCAGATTTTGACATTCTGGTTTCCGGGGTTCAATCCCCCGCGGGTCCACAGCCGTTTAGGGCAATTGACAAAACACATATTTTTGCTATAATATAATTAATGTCAAAGTCTGGTTCAATATAGTCACCGAGATCAAACCGTAAAACTCCTCCCTCAGGGAGGTTTTTTATTTATAAAATTATTTTTACAATCCCCCAAGCTATTTTCAAAACATAATACTCCCATTTCTTCCCCCATTTATCAAAATATTTAAGCATGGAATCGCTAAAATATTTTTGCGCTTGGCCGCGTTTAACTTGCGCGAAACTTTGACCAACATAATCTATGCACTCAGCTGTTGGCGTATACCAAACCTCTCCGCCCAGACGGTAAACCTCACGACAAAAATCAACTTCCTCAAACCAAATAAAATATCTTTCATCTAAACGCGGGTAGGCGCGGCCACTAATTTTACTAAATGCTTCCCTATTAATCAGAAAAAAAGCGCCTCGGATGGAATCAACTTTAGCCGCTTGCGTATAATCAAAATTAGAACATAAATATTTATTAATAATCTTCGGAAAAATGTGCGGTAATTTTAAAGTAATTGCCAGTTGATCATAAAATTTAGGAAAACGACGCACCTGCTTTACGACCTCCCCTTTTTCGTCCACTAACTTGCAACCCGTAACAGTCGCTGGCGGATTATTTCTGGCCCAAGCCAAAACATTTTCTAAAGTATTAGATTTAACGAGCATGTCTGGATTAAGCAACAAAATAAATTTTCCGGTTGCTCGCTCGAGTGCTTGGTCGTTTGCCGCCGCAAAACCAAGATTATTATCATTAGCAATTAAAATAACCTCGGGAAAATCATTTTTAATCATTTCACAGCTTCCATCATTAGAATTATTATCTACCACTAATATTTCAATTTTAAAATCGCCTTGTGATTTAAACAAAGCGCTTAGATTGGCTTTTAATTTGTCTTTAACTTTCCAGGAAACAATAATTACTGATAGATCCATAAAAGTAATAATTTACTAACGGCTAACCTTAAGCAACTTGGCTCTTTCGGTTAATCCACTAATAATTTTCACCTGATATTTTCTAACCCCAAGCGCCTTGGCAATATAATTAATTAACTCTTGATTAGCCTCTCCTTTTTCTGGTGGCGCCGCCAAAGCAACCTTAAGAGTCCCGTCGGCCATTTCTTCGCGAACCTCTGTTTTCGGAGCTCCGGGAATAACTTTGACGTTAAAATAAATTTCTTTATTATTAGCTAAATTTTCAATAAATTTCTCTAACATGTCTGTAGTTCTTTAAATTCTAAATAAAACTTAAATCTCTTCTTATAGTTTAACCTCTTTTTGAGGTTTTTTAAAGCCCATAAGGACAGAAAGCGCCATCTGTCAAGATTTATTTTATTGTAATAATATATTAAAATATATATACTAAAACATTAAAAAAAATATTATGTCTGAGGCCTATCAGCGTCCCACTTGGGATGAATATTTTATAAAAATAATGGAAATGGTTGGCAGTCGCGGTTCTTGTGATCGTGGTCGCTCCGGCTGTATTATTACGCGCGACCGCCGAATTATTTCCACTGGCTACGTCGGCTCACCAGTTGGTTTGCCACATTGCGATGAAGTCGGGCACGAAATGCACACCGTTGTTCATGAAGACGGCACACAATCGCGCCATTGTATCCGAACCGCTCACGCCGAACAAAATGCAATTTGCGAAGCAGCCAGAATGGGCATCGCTTTAGAGGGTGCAACTCTGTATTGCAAAATGACCCCCTGTTATACCTGCGCCAAAATGATTATTAACGCGGGTATTAAACATATTGTTTGCGCTCAGGACTATCACGCCAGTGCGCGCAGTAAAGAAATTTTTAAAGAAGCAGGAATAGACTTTACCCTTCTTTCGGAAAACATGACAACTTACTCAGACATGAAATAAAAATATTTAATCTTTTTAATATTATATGGCAAACATCTTTATCTACGACGAATTTAATCCCGAAGACACAGCGATGATGCAAGCGCTCTATTCTAGAAGCCCGAAGAGCGTGACCGAACACGTGGAAAAAGTTAAAGCGAGCGGGTCAGGCAAATTCATGGAAACTTTTTATGTTGGTTATGGCCACGCTAGTATTGCCGACTGCGGCAGTACGACTATTTTTATCGAAGGGATTAGCATGCTCGGTGATAAGGCTATCCAAGATTGGCAATTATATAGCGGCCAAGAAACCAGTACCCGTTATATCGATATGTCTAAACAAGCGATTATTGATCCTCTGAGAACGCCGGCCTCGGGCGAAATTATTAGCGCCTGGATGAACTTTTATATAAGCAACCAGGAAAAAATTCAACAATTTTTAATTTCTAAATATCCACGCCAAGCAAGTGAAGATGAGGGCGTCTATTTAAAGGCTATAAAAGCACGCGGTTTTGATATTATGCGCGGCTTCTTGCCGGCCGGCATTACAACTCAATTAAGCTGGCACACTAATCTTCGTCAGGCCTGGGATAAGCTAGCTCTTTTAAGACACCACCCTTTAAACGAAGTCAGCGAAGTTGCTGAAGGTATTCTAACTAATCTAAAAAATAAATACGCTCATAGCTTTTCTCATCCTCTTGATGAGGCTCAAGAAAACTACCGCGATTTATTTGTTAAAAAATATACTTATTTGCCAACCGAGGGAGCAACTGAATTTGCGGCCACAACAACTATTAAAGCGAGTGGGTTAGTTAAATACCAAGAAATAATTGATGTCCGTCCGCCTAAAATTGGTCTACCTAATTTTTTAGCCGAACTTGGAACTTTTACTTTCAACTTTTTACTTGATTTTGGTTCTTTCCGCGATATCCAGCGCCATCGTAACGGCGTTTGCCGCATGCCCTTACTTACGACAGAGCTCGGCTTCAACTCTTGGTATTTAGAGCAATTACCGGAAGATTTACGAATTGAAGCTGAAGGGTTAATAAAAACTCAAATTGAAAAACTTAAAAATCTCGAAACAACCCCAGAAATAAAACAGTATTATATTGCTATGGGATTTAACGTCTATTGCCAAACGACCTATCCGCTCCCGGCCGCCTTCTACGTTATTGAATTGCGCGCCGGCCGTATGGTTCACCCAACCCTGCGCCAAGTAGCTCATAAAATGCATAAAGCGGTTTTAGAAATGTTCCCTAATTTAAAGCTCCATTCTGATTTAGATAAAGACGACTGGGACGTCCGCCGCGGCTTAGCGGACATCACGACTAAATAATAATTATGAAAAAAACCATTTTCGGGCTTGTCGGCGAATTAGCCAGCGGCAAAGATGTTACTAAAAAATATTTAGAAGATCATTATGGCGCCAGCTGCCATCGTTTTTCTACTATTTTGCGTGATGTTTTGCGCCGCCTCTACCTACCGATAGTTAGAGAAAATCTCCAAGACCTTTCTACTGTTTTGCGCCAACGCTTCGGCGAAGACTTGCTGGCCAAAATTATTGCCGAAGATGTAAAGAATGACCTCCATGAAATTATTGTTGTTGACGGCATTCGCCGCGATGCCGATATTGCTTATTTAAAAACTCTCCCCGGTTTTACTCTACTAAGTTTAGAAGCTGAAGCGAAAACGCGCTACGAACGCTTAATCAAACGCCAAGAAAACGCCGATGATGCTTCTAAAACCTATGAACAATTTCTCGCCGACGGTAAAAAAGAAGCTGAACTTGAAATTCCTAGCGTAATGGCTAAGGCTAATTATAAACTTAACAATAACAGCACGCTTGAAAATCTTTACCAGCAAATCGAAGAAATTATTATTGAGCTAGAAAAATAGTATGACTAATTATCCCGGAAAATTAATTGTTTTTTACGGCATTAATAACCTCGGCAAAAGCACGCAGGCAAAATTGCTCGTGGAAAGACTAAAGGCTAACGGTTATCAGGCCGAGTACTTAAAATACCCAATTTATGATCTTGCTCCTTCCGGCTTAATTCTTAATGACTATTTACGAAACGCCAATCCTCACCGATTAAACGCTAAAGAGGCCCAAATAATATACGCTCTAAATCGTACCCAATACCAGGACGAGTTAATTGCCAAACTTAAAGCGGGCGTAAATGTTATTGCCGAAGATTATAAAGGAACCGGGATTGCCTGGGGACTGGGCGCTGGTGTAGAAGAAGATTTTTTGAAAAAAGTAAACTCTCATTTAATAACCGAGGACCTAGTCTTTCTTTTTGACGGCGAGCGTTTCCGTCAGGCGATAGAAAATAACCATAAACATGAAAACGATGATGATTTAATGACCAAGGTGCGCTGGGCTCATTTAAAATTAAGAGAAGAATACGGCTGGTGGAAAATAAACGCCAACTTAGCCATTGAAGAAATCCACGAAGAAATCTGGCAAAGCGTCCGGAATCTGCTTGAAGGACCAAGAATAGAGGATCCTAAAATGACTGCTAAGCCTAAAGAAACTTACAGTTACTCCGGTTTCCAGGCTATTGGCGATATTATTACTGACAATCGTCAAACTGTTATCACGAATGATACAATCCTACCCGCTAACGAGCCCCTATCGCTTGATAAAAATATTTTACGTTTTGAAAAATTAACCCCTGCGGCCAAATTACCACAGAAAGCTCATTTAGGCGACGCAGGCTATGATTTATATTCTAGCGATTACTACTCAATCCCTCCTTACGGCCAAGCGTTGGTCGCTACCGGCCTAAAGATGGCTATTCCCGACGGATACGTCGGTTTAATCTGGGATAAAAGTGGCATTGCTTTTGAAGGCATAAAGACTATGGGCGGAGTAATTGACTCTAATTACCGCGGAGAGGTAAAGGTAATCGTTAAAAACCTGAGTGAAGAAGTTTTTAATATTATTCCCGGGCAAAAAATAGCCCAGCTTTTAATCCAAATCGTAACTGACTTAAAAGTCAAAGAAGAAATTATTGAAGATCAGACCGAGAGAGAGGCTAATGGTTTTGGTAGTTCCGGGAGATTTTAAAAAAAAATAATATTAAAATATATGGGATTATTCAATATTTTTAAATCAATGGAAGCGCCGACTATAGAACCAGCCGAAACTCCTAAGTTGAAGCGCGTACCGGCGGAAAAAAATGATGGCCATTGGGCGCCAAAAAATGAGACGCTAAGCTATGATGACAATCCGGAAATGCTCGCTAAAATACGAGAACAACGAGATAAAGAATACGCTGAGATAAAAAATGATTTAGAATCCCGTAAAAATTAATTTTACGATTACATAAAATGAAATACGATACAATTATCGGCTTGGAAATCCACGCCGAACTAAAAACTAAAAGCAAAATGTTTTGCTCATGTAATAATGATGCAAATCATAAAGCGCCCAACACGACTGTCTGCCCGATTTGCTTAGGACATCCAGGAACTTTGCCCGTCCCTAATCAAGAGGCTGTTAATTGGACGATTATGACCGGCTTAGCCCTGCACTGCAAAATTAATCGTCTTTCTAAATTCGATCGAAAAAATTATTTTTATCCGGACCTCCCCAAGGGGTATCAAATCTCTCAATACGATTTGCCCTTCTGCTACAATGGTTACTTAGAAATTGACGGCACTAAAATTCTAATCACCCGCGTTCATCTTGAAGAAGATACCGGCAAATCAACCCACTTTAAAGACAAGGATTATACCCTACTTGATTTTAATCGAGCGGGCACGCCGCTAATGGAGCTCGTAACTGAGCCCGTGATTAAAGACGCGCTTGAGGCTAAAAAATTCTGCCAGGCTTATCAGCAAATACTGCGCTATTTAGATATTAGTAACGCCGACATGGAAAAAGGAGAAATGCGTTGCGAAGCTAATATTAGTCTTCAGGAAGCAGGCAAATGGGAGTATAAAGACGGCTTGATCAAACCCAAAAAAGGACATACTTTAAATAATAAAGTTGAAGTAAAAAATATCAATTCTTTCCGCGCCGTTGAAAAAGCGATTAATTTTGAAATTACCCGTCAAGGCGCGGCGCTAGATAAAGGCGAATTAATCGTCGCCGAGACTCGCGGTTGGGACGAAAACAAGGCGATGACCGTCAGTCAAAGAGTAAAAGAAACTTCAGCTGATTACCGCTACTTCCCTGAACCTGATATTCCTCCTTTAAAAATCGACGACGGTTGGCTCGCGAAGTTAGAAGCCGAACTACCAGAAATGCCTCAAGTTAAAAAAGCACGCTTTATTCGTGAATATAATTTCAGTCCGGAAATTGCCGACGTTTTAATCGCTGATAAAGCTTTAGCTGATTGGACAGAGAATGTTATATCCGAATTAGATGCTTGGATAGAGGCGAACGGCGACGAAGAAGAGCGCCAAGAGAAACGCCTAGCTAAAACCGCCGGCAATTGGATTACTAGCGAATTACTAAAACATTTGAATGCCGACAATAAAAGAATAATTGATCTAAAAATAAGCTCCGAAAATTTTGCGGAACTTATCTGCTTAATCTACCAGGATAAAATTAATTCCTCGGCCGGACAAAGAATTCTTGAGGAAATGTATCAAAACGGCGGCGACCCGACTGATATTATGAAATTAATGGGGCTGGAACAAATGGATAATACTGAAGAGCTGGAAATCGCAGTCAGAAAAATAATCGATACTAACCCAGCTCAAGCTGATGCTTACCGCGGGGGCAAGGTTGCTCTCCTCCAATTTTTTGTCGGCCAAATTATGGCGGAAACTAATGGTAAAGCCAACCCAAAAATTGTGCGCGAACTCCTTGAAAAATTATTAAAATAAAATAATTAGTATCCATTTAATCAGAGGGCACATTAAAATGAAAACACTTAAAAAATTATCTGCGGCGATTCTTGCCTGGTTAACCAAGGCCAATAATTATCGCCTTAGCCTCGCCAAAAGCTTAAAATCGCAAATGGACTTTGGATCGGCTGTGATTTTTTTATTAGCGCTGGGTCAGTGGTTATTCTGGTACCGACTTTGGATTCGATCTGATGAATTCCATGCCTCGCTTGATCTAAACCCCCACCTGCTTTGGTCCGACGAATTATTCAAGGACTATTACGTAAATGACGTTGTTCGTCGTCGCCAAATCGCTCACAACAGGGGTATGGCGCTTACTCCAGGATAAAACAAAAAGCCGTAAAACCGGCTTTTTTTATTTGTGCTATAAGTATTTTCCTCTATTTTAAAAACTGGCTTATTAATTTCCTAGCAGTGACCAAATCATTAACCCAATTTATTTTCTGCCCCTGCTTTTGCCAGCGCCGAAACCAGGTTTTCTGCCGTTTCGCAAAACGATAACTAGCGATGCTCAATTTATCAATCATTATTTCGTAATCAAATTTTTCTTGCAAATACTGACTAATAAATTTATATTCCAGACCGAAGCTCTCAAGGCGCTCCCAAGTTAAACCGTCTTTATGTAAATTCTCAACTTCCTGAACCATATCTTCATTATCAAGGCGGTCCTTAATTCTTTTAATAATCCTAGTCTTTATAATTTCATCGGGGAAATCTAAACCGAGCACTAAAAAATTATAAGGCGAATCCTGGCGACCGGTTTTTTCAAAACCATCGGCGCTGATAACCTCAAGATAACGAATAAGGCGGCGTTTATTATTTTTATCACTATTATTTAAACGGACTGCAAACTCTGGTTTTAATTTTATTAGTTTCTTAAATAATTCGGGCGCGCTAAATTTCTCCAAAAGAGCACGTTTTTTTAGATCAGGCTTAACACTTGATAATTTTAGATTATCGACCAGGGCTTGAATATAAAGACCGGTGCCTCCAATAATAATCGGCAGCTTACCGCGAAGCAAAATATCCTTGATCGCATAATCAGCTAACTTTTGGTATTTTGCCAAATCAAATTTCTGCTTCGGGCTGACGACGTCAATCAGGTGATATTTTATTTTTTTGCCATTTACTTTATATTCTCCCAAATCCTTGCCCGTACCAATATCCATGCCTTTATAAACCTGACGACTGTCTGCGCTTATTATCTCACCGCTAAACTCGCTCGCTAGCTTAACCCCAAGGCTAGTTTTACCGGCCGAAGTCGTCCCCAAAATAACCAATATTTTTGGCTTATTATTTACTTTCTTGTTGGGGATATCTTTTATTGTCATATTGGAATAATCTCCCTTTTTAATTTGCCAAATCTCCTTCTAAAGCAAAGGGTAATATATCACTTATTTTAACCAGCGCAAATTGACCGATTAATTTCCGACTCGCCTTCTTGGCCGTTCTAACTAAAACCGTTTGATAGGTGCTCGTCTTGCCGTAATACTTTCCTCTTTTATTAATGCCCTCAATTAGGACTGTGATTTTTTGACCGACGTATTTCTTATTATTTTCTAAAGCTGTCTTTTTTAAAATACTATTAATAACCTCTTCCCGTCTCTTCTTTTCTTCTTTAGTCACATTATCTTCCATTTTCGCCGAGACTGTCCCGGGACGCGGACTATACTGCGCGATATAGGCCAAATCAAATTTAATATTTCTAAATAACTTGGCCGTATTTTCAAATTGTTTTTTGGTCTCTCCGGGAAAGCCAACAATAACATCGGTCGTAATCGCAATCCCTGGTTTTGCGATTCGCACTTTCTTAATTAATTCTTCATAATGTTTGGCCGTATATTTTCTGTTCATGGCTTCAAGAATTTCGTCATCGCCTGATTGCACGGCTAAATGGAGGTGCGCGCAAATTTTATCGGAGGCACCAATAGCTTTAATAAGCTCGCCACTCATATCCTTGGGGTGGCTGGAAGAAAATCTAACCCAAAAATCGCCTGGAATTTTTGCGACTGTACCAAGCAATTTAGGAAAATCGTAATTCTTATCATGATAACTATTAACATTTTGCGCGATTAAAGTAACTTCTTTATAACCGCGTTTAATTAAACCCTTAACTTCCTTAATTATTTCTTGCGCCGGCCGATAGACTTCCCGACCTCGGGCATAGGGCACAACACAATAGGAGCAGAAATTATTACAACCATTACCAATCGGTACATAAGCCGTGAAAGCTTTCTCGTGTTTCGGAGAAATTTCTAAATATTTCTCGCCCTGCTTTAAACGTACAGCATCTAAACTAAATTTAGGCTCTAATTCTTCGCCCGTTAAAAGCTCAGGGAGCTGTAGCATCTCGTTAATTGGTAAAAAAATATCTGCCCGACCCGTCAGGCGTTTTTTAACATCCTCGCGCTTGCTCAAGCATCCCGCGACAACAATTTTAGAGGTCGAGTTAGCTTTGCGGATAGTGTTTACCAAACCATAAACTCGATCTTCGGCCATTTGCCGAATACCGCAAGTATTAATTATAACCACGCTCGCTTTTTTACTATCGCGTACGGCTTTAAAGCCCTTCTCTTCTAAAAAAGCGGCCAAACGTTCGCTGTCGACTTTATTCATCTGGCAACCGATGGTGATAATATGATAAGTTTTGTTAATTTTTGACATTTGTTTTTATTATTAGGGCTGGCTTAACGTCTAATTGATATAGACCAAACTTGGCGTTAATTTTTTTTACAAGTTTCATTTCTAAATTATAGGGTAAAAATTTACGCTCATTCAAATAGGCGACATCTTTATCGTTTAAATAAAAATTATAATAATAAACCGGATAATATTTCACTAATTTTGCAGCGGCCGTTAAAATCTCGTCATTAGGAAGTTTGCCCATGATAATGCGTCTTTCCGGAAAAAAGAATTTATCATAATACTGAGTAATAATAATTCCCTCCGGTTTTGTTAGCGCAAAAACTTTTTCCGCATTAGTGCGCTCCGCCAAATTATTATAATAAAGATAGACCAATCCCTCCTCGGAACCAAAAAGAACAAATATAAGACCACTAAAGGAAATTGCTAAAATAGCTACCGCCTGCAACCCGCCGGCTAGTATCTTCTGGATTCTCCCCCTTGTTTTTTCACTAATTAAAAGCAGGGCGCGCGTCACCCGCTCGATTGCCAAGGCAACCAGAGGTAAGAGCATTAAATAAATCGGCAACCAATAGCGCGTATAAGAGTTACCGATTGTAAATCGGTTGGGGTCGGGATTGTCATTAAATTTCCAACTGCCATAATAAAAAATCAGAATAACAGATAAAACTCCCCAAACTAAAACATAAACTAAATATTTCTTTTGAAAGCGTCTAATATTTTGAATAAATAGAAGAAGAAGACCCAGGGCACCGGCATAAACTAAAATGGGAAACATTTCTAGAATATAATGGCGGGCCATGGCGATTGATTGCGTCGGATTAAAACCGAAATAAAAAACATTATGACTTAAAGTCGCAAAGTATTCGCTGTATTTATCAACCTGCCCCTGAAAAGTCCATTTGACGACCTCACCGCTCGCTAGCCCGATTTCATCAAGCGAACGATTCATTTCATTATACCCACCGCGGAAAGATGATTGATATAAAATATTATTCCAATAGGCTACCGGCAAAAGCGCCAAAAACAACCCAGCGAGAAATAAAATTAATTTAATAAACCCAAGGCGGCGCGCATAAAACAACCAAAAAATAACAAAAACCGGAAAAAGCCAAAGTAATTCGGAAGTACGGGTGATAAGAGCGAGGCCGATAAACAGGCCGGCAAAGAAAGCACTAATTATTTGTAGAGTTCGAAGGCGGTTAATTTTAAAAGAGAAAAATTTTGTTGTCAGACTCTCCCAAAGTTTAGTTTTATTCTTCTCGCCTAGCGCCAGCGAAAGCAAATAAACACCAGCCAGCAGAAAAACAATAAACAAAATATTATGGAACATGCTTCTGACTGTATAATAGATATAAACCGGAAAACTCGCAAATAAAAAAGCTGACAAAAGACCAATTCGCTTATTCTTAAAAATACGGCTCACGAGCAAATAAAAAATAATAATTCCTAGGGCCGCAAAAAATGGCGTTAAAAACGGGATAACTCCCACGCCCAGCCAAGCGCCCAAACTACCATAAGTTAAAATAATACCCAAGAAACTAACCGGCTTAACCCAGCCAAAGTCGCTGCGTAAACTGCGCGGCATACTAAGTTATCGCCAATTATGGCCGCCGAATCAAAATAAGCTAATTGCCCAGTCTCGCTCAATCTTTTGCTAAAAAAATAATTGGCAGTTTCATCGGGCGATGTCCATTTTGTATAATTTTTATCCTGTGTTAAGTAATTAAAACTTGAAGTTGCCACAAAAAAAACAAGCGCCAGAAGAGTGACGATTAATGGATTTATTAAATTTGACCACTTTATTTTCATCATCTAAATGTTACCTAAAATTGCCTATTTTAGCAAGAATTTGCTATTATTAAAGCATGCTCGAAATAAGAGAAAAAATCAATAAAATTAGCCTTAATTTGCCCGAACACCTGCTTCTCGCCCTCTCGCTTATCATTATATACGGGGCGATAATTTATTACTTCTACGCCCTGAATTGGCTGACTGTAATCATTATAATACTACTTACTATTAGCAGTTTTTTTGTTTTACGTAAATACCTGTTTAAAAATTCACCTACCTTAGAAAATTCAGAAAATAAAGCTAATATTAAAGAAAAAAATAATATAAATTATTTAAGTTACTGGCCCTGTTTAATCTATTTTTTTCTCTACGCGATTATCTTCTACTTGCTTTTTTTAGATAGAAGCAATCGCGCCCTTATTTCCCCTTGGCAAGTCGTAAGCGCGAGCTTCTTTATCTTTTACGCCCTCAGCTCCCTAATCCTAGTTTTTATTATTTTCCAAAATAAAATATCTTCAACCAGCAAGTTAATTATTCTCTCCGCCCATTATTTCCTTAGTTTTTCAGTCGCGGTCATAATATATAAAATCGGCTACGGTTTTGATCCGTTCATCCACCAAGCAACCATGGAATTAATCGACAAAAAGGGCTTAGTGGCGCCCAAACCTTTCTACTACCTGGGTGAATATAGTTTAATAATCGTTCTCCACAAATTAAGCGGCCTTTCAATTTATCTTTTAAATAAATTTCTCGTTCCAACTCTCGCCGCTATTTTTCTGCCGCTTGCGAGTTACCGACTGGCAAGTCAAAACAATTCAAACCCGAGCCGCTTTTTGACGCCTCTTTTCCTATTAGCTTTAACGTTTTCTCCTTTTATCGTCACCACCCCCCAAAATCTAAGTTATCTTTTTCTTATTTTGGTGGTCATCTTTGGTCTCACGAAAAATAACCCCCTCTGGTCGCTTATTCTAACTCTAGCTGCTTTGGCCATTCATCCATTAACCGGGATACCCGCTTTAGCGTGGTGGTTTAGTCTTAATCTTATAAAAAAAGTTGATAAAATTAAAAAAAATACTTATCGGTTTTTAAAGTATCTTCTTTTCACCGCTAGCGCTCTGATTCTGCCCCTTGCTTTGTTCATAGGTGGCGGCAGTAATCTAAAAACTCTACAATGGAATTTTTCTTTTATAATCGAACCTCTAAAAAATCTATTTAGCCCCCTCAGTAGCGCCGGCGGAGAAAACTGGCTCTTAAATTTTGTTTACTTTTTTTATTATAATTACGCTCTGTGGTTAATTTTAATTATTGGTGCGAGCTTAATTTGGTTCTACCAAAAAAAACAGAAACCAAGATTCAAAAGCCTGGTTTTTATTAATCTGGCCCTCTTAATCGCTTTTATTATTTCCAGCCAAATTGTTTTTACCGATTTAATTAACTACGAACAAACTAATTTTGCCGGCCGTTTGCTAATTCTAATCGTAATTTTCTGTCTACCCTTTATTAACGCCAGCCTGCAAAATTTTATCGAACTAATTCTCTCCCAAGATAAGCTAATAAAAATAACTTGGCTTGTTTTCGGTCTTGCCCTTATCACAATCAGTCTTTATGTCTCTTACCCACGCTTTGATAAATATTTTAATTCCCGCGGCTATAGCACAAGCCAAAATGATTTAACAGCGGTCCGTTTAATTAATCGGGAAGCTAGGGGGCCTTATCTCGCTCTAGCTAACCAACAAGTAAGCGTAGCCGCCTTAAAAGAGCTTGGTTTTGATCATTATTACGACACGGTTGCCGGTCCTATTTATTTTTATCCCATCCCCACCGGAGGACAACTTTATAAGTATTACCTTGATATGGTATATAAAAACCCCAGTCGTGAAACCATGGCCCAAGCCCGGGCTTTAACTGGGGTTAAAGAGTCCTATCTGATTGTTAATAAATACTGGTTTGAAAGCGCAAAAGTTATAAATGAAGCTAAATTAAGAGCTAATTCCTGGCAAACTGTTAATAACGAGGTTTATATTTTCAAGTATTTACCCTAAAATTTAACGGCTCTAAAATTTAACGACCCTCGACATAACTCCAAACCGGGCCAACCGAGAAAACCCTGTCTTCACCGTCTTGATGAATTAAAACCATTAACTTTAAACGGCTAATATCTTCTTTGAGGCCGTTTTTTAAACCCGGCAACTTAAGCGCTATTTGCTTTGTGGCAGCCGCATTTTTTTCAATCGTTAACTGCTTCGCGAAATTACTGATAATTTCATTGTCTTCCGGCCCTAATTTTTCGCCATTCAACTCTTTTATCACTACGCTCCGAAGAGCGGTCAAATTATCATTAGCCATTTGCAAGGCGCTGGAAACAGAGACCACTTCGCGATTGACTTGCAAAGCAGAAAACATTTTTTGCATCATTACACTATTAGCCAAAAGTTCATTTATTAAATTTAGGTTCGGCTCGACGTAAGCATTATCATTAAATCGCGAGAAATTATTAAAGCTTTGTCCTTTAACTAACTTGTTAACGGAAAATTTATCAGTCGGAAGCTGCATATTAATCCAAGCGCTGACCACGGTATTAAGCGTCCGATCGCGCCAGGCTTGTGAACGGCTGAATAACGGCTGTTTAGTCTTTTCCATACTCAAGTAGGCGGAAAAGGCGGAGACCATCGACCAATAATTGTTCGTATGCCAAACCGTATCTTGATTCAATTTATCTTTTAGGGTTTTTACTTCCTGGCCGTAATAAAGATAGGAGGAATTTTCTTCAAAATAAGAATTATTAGCAATCGGCTGAACAAGATTTATAATATCAAGCGCAAAACCATTGCAGCGCCGATAGGCGCTTTTTAGGTAGCAAGCCGTAATATTATTTTTTCCTATCGCTGTCCCCTGATAAGTATCAATCTTAGGATAGATTAAGTTGGAAAAAACATAATCATTGGGCGAATAGCCTTCAACAAGCATTTTAAATCCTTGGCGATAATTAGTGGCCGGATCTTTCTTATCAATGGCTCCCAAAAAAGGAGAGAATTCCAAAGAATTTAACTTCGTCTGCAACCGCTGTAAATTATTTTTTGCCTCAGGATTCTTATCATCAAACAATTCATCAATCTTATAGTCTTCTCCAAAAACAGATTTGAGCGCATCGCGATAATAAACATAATTTAAATCCTCGCGCAAAGGATTAAAATAAGACATGACTTTATAAATGCGCGCCCATTTATTTTTCAACTCCGGCAAATCGGAAAAATCGGCAGAAATAAAGCTAGCCGCAATCATCCCTAGACGCCAATCTTCCTTATCAACTAGACAGTTAGGACAACTAGCGCCCCGATAATTCAAGGGGAATATAGAATTAAGCCATTTGGTAGTCAAGTAAAAGTTATTTAACCGAGCATTACCTTTATAGTCAATGGGAATAAGAAAATCTTTG
>Ga0172381_10001613_pt1 | contig 26076 bp, 46 predicted proteins | sample Leawel6488metaG_FD_119754 | JGI IMG/M metagenome (GOLD analysis project Ga0172381, IMG submission 119754) | Leachate microbial communities from a municipal landfill in Southern Ontario, Canada - Leachate well 64-88 metaG | ecosystem: Engineered > Solid waste > Landfill > Unclassified | place... | reverse complement strand
CCCTCTGCTACCTGTATGACAGATGCAGCAAGCAATTCTACACTTTCTGGCTTTTCTTCATTTTTCTTAATACGTATATCCATAGTCTATTCACCTCCTATCTTGGTTAATACTTCTTTCCTCAAATCGTTTCTTCCGATTACTTTACATAATTCGTTTTGACTATTCACTTGTTCGCTTTCCATCTCTCCCAACGCTTCCTTAAACTTCTCCTTCTGAAAATTAAGAAGTTCATCTATTACATCCATTAGTTTTTCAGATTCTCCATCCCAATCCCAATAGCGTTCATTAGCTTCTTGTTTGAATAGTTTTATTTTATCCTCTATAGTGTCGCTCATAGGGAATCCTTATGGAATACTGGTTTAATAAGCGTTAGAAAAAACTCTATCATCTCCCGTGTCTTTTTGGGAACAAACAAAGGCATTCTACCCACAATATCCTTCTCTATTTCCTCTACCACCTTCTCCTTCTGCTCTTGGAGTAACTCGTTTACGTGTTTCATACACATAACACCTTGTCTATCTGTTCCATCAGGTTTGGTTATTGTATTACAACTACATGGTATTACACGATTGATTTCTTCTTTCTTTTCCGCTTCTTGGGGTGGGGTAAAAACAATGTTGTAATCTTTTGGAAGTGTACCTTCCTTGTGAACGTGAGAGAATGCACTGATACCACAGACATCACACTCGGTTTTCCCATCTGCGATAAACTCAATGTCACAAACGATTGGTAGTTTCTTTTCTTTTGTAGATGAATGAGTCTCTTTATACATGTATGTACCTACTTTTTTTGCTAACTTTATAATTTTTTTCCTTTCATCATTCGGTGGAGTACTAAATGCTATTCCATCAAAAGGAACTGATTGTTTTTCAAATATGTCTGATGGTTTTAATTTCTTCATACTTTTTATTTTTTTAGTATCAAACATAGTAACTTTCATCATAGTTATCCTTTCTTATTTTCCCTGTAATAAGTTAATAAGCTATCAGTTGGGAGTAGGACAAGCTGTTGGGCGTGATAAGCATATTTTTTATATACGTTACGAGTTCCTTTTTGATATGGATTGCCAAAAAAATCAGAACAAACTTTTGGATGTTTTTTATATCCTTCTTTTGTTTCAGGGAATACTTCACCACAGTACCAACAAACAGCAACTTTTTCTTCTCCCCACCATGCTTTCATTACGTCAGGATTTAAAAGAAAGCCACGAAGCCACACTTTCTTTTTTTTTATGATTTCACTTGAAAATGGGTATTTCATTTTTATACAAATATCCATAATTGTTTGTGTATCTAACGTATTCATAATTCTATCTCCTTTATAGGACTAACCTCCACTTTTCTGCCTTTTTAATTTCTTTTGGTGTCGGGGTTTCGTGTATGTGTCTTTTAATGAAACGAATAAAAACTCCATTTTCGTAAACATTCCATCCTTTACAACGCCAGTCATTTATTCTTCTTTCACCAGTCTTAAAAACTTCTGTAATTTCTGTATGTTTCTGCATATTATCTCCTCTACAGGACAAGTAACGCTAAACTAAATCTTTGTTTTCGTATATGTTACCAATGACTTCTGATTGATTGATACCTGCATGATGTACATAGTGCATATCCGCAGTATAATGACCATTTCTATCAGCAATACAAAAAGCACCTTCAATAAAACATATCTGCATAACTGGTGGCATAAAACTATCCAATTTAATTAGGTCTCCCTCGTATATCTCTTTCCCATTTTTGTCTTTTAGACCTGTGAATTGCATGAGTTCTGCATCTTTATCAATAAATCCCTGACAAGCTCCTGCATCCATAAAATGTAATCCACCAACTAACCATGCAAGTTCTCCGACGAATGTCATCACTTTTTTATTTTTATCCCAGGCTCTAAATTTTATTTCTCGCATAAATTAGCCTTTCTTATGCTCCCTGTAATACGACTGTATTAAACAAATGATATTGTCGTGAATAAAACCTCTCGCCATAACTCCACCCAGATTCTTTTTCGTTACCTTTTTTCCGCAAATGAAACATACTTTTGGAAAGGAATCTTTGAATGTATCTAAAATGAAACCTGCAGCACTTTTATCAAATTGTATTTTCATAATTCTATCTCCTTTATAGGACTAAACCTTTAATTTAATTGATAACTTATGGTGGGGAGAATAGGAAACCTGACAAATTGTTTCAATCCAGAAATTCTCTACAGATGTCAACCTGCTACCCGATTTCTTTAGAATAACTTACTTATTCTCTCCCCCACAAATCATCAATGTTAATGTACTTCTTCTACAGGACAAGTAACGCTAAACTAACTAAAAATTACTACTACGTTTGCGAATGGAGCAGAATTGTTATGTTCTCCAAACTTCAATCTCCCTTTAATAAATCGGATTTCGGTTGCTTTTGGTAAAACTACTTCGTGAAACCACTTAACGTCTGTATATGAAGGGAGTAAAAAGACTGCTATATCTGTGTTTCCCTTTTTTATTTCATATAATGCCTTTTCAAGCCAACCTCTAACTGCTTTTCCATAAGGAGGATTGATATAACACCGTTTCCCCCAATCTATACTTAATCCATCTGTTTCAGGAGTTGGATTTAACGGACAAGGGTCAAAGTCAAAATGAAACTCATCATCAAGTTGTTTATAAAACCCACTTGGAGTTTTCTCGTTTATATTAAAAGTTTTGTATGTATTACTATTCTTTGCCATATTCTATTTATCAAGTAACGCTAGTAGTTACTCTTTTAATAATGTTTCTAAATAACTACCCGAAACTGGGTCTGTTTGTGCCCATATACTTATTGTTTTACCTTTTGTGTTTATTTTTTGACCATTGATATATGTTTTATTCCCTGAAAATACAAAATTAAAGCTTTTTACTTCTTCCTTGATATTGGTGGGAAGGGGGTTGCCTTCTCTATCAACAGGATGATGGCAACCCCCACAGATAGCACACCGTTCTAATCCTTCATGTTCGTCATACTCTTGCTTGGGTTCAGTTGACAACTTTTGTTTACAACGACAGTCTTTGTTTACAACCTGTGGTTTATCAAAAGAAGCATGGAAACGAGTTATTAAAGGTCGTCCCTCTTTATCTTCTAGCAGTTCTGCTACTAATGGGTCTGTTGTTTGATGCCATTCCAAATGCTCTTTTATTTGTTTTTCTATCTTATCCTGCCATGGTTGAAGTTGGGTAAAGATAAATGTGTCTTGAGTAGTAAGAGCGTCAACCAAAGCATTATACCTATTTAATTGTTCACTCATTGGAATAAGTATTTCGACTACATCTTTATCTTTTGATATACTTCCAATATATTTATATGGAAAATGGAAGTCTATTTTCTGTATTGTTTTTTTCATACTATAGCTCCTTTATTTCTTTTCTACTAATTCAACATTAATCAATTTATATATCTGTCCTGTAGCTTGTAACCCCTTATACGTCATCTGTTGTGTCGCTTCTGCAAGACTATCCCCTTTCCCGATGATAACTGCCTTTGTCGTAAAGGTTTTATCTTCATTCATAACGGTTTCTATATCTCCAACTAACAAGTATTTATTTAACATACTAGCCTCCTATATTTTAATTTTTTATCGCGTGGGAACAAGCATTGCTCTATGTCTTGTTACCCGTAATGTCAACATACCTTTTGGTTTTTTATGATCAGCAAATTCTTTACACTTACCACATTTTGCACCATGCCATCGTCCCGGTTTTCCACATACACTACATGGCTTTTTTTCTCTATGTTTCATATTTATTGTTCTCCGTATACATACCCGCATCCTGCACAGCGTTCTTCTGAATTGGTTTCATCTACTTTATACGTCACAATAACGTCGCCACAAAAGAAACAGGTACGCTGTCGTAAAAATGTATCCTGGAGTACCGGATGTAAATGGATCTTTGCTTTTGCCAATGCCATCCATAGTACTCTTCCTGTTAAAATGTCTACGTGTTCCGGATCATGATTAAGAAAGATATCTTTCATGAATATCCTATCTTTGAGCTGTTCTTTCTGTTTACTTAAAGTCATCCAGACCGATGGTTTCATGACCGGTACCGCCTGCTTTACCGTACGTAATGGTTTTTTGTTTTTCATGAGCCTCCTTTTTTGTTAAATCCTGATGTAATGATAAATTCTGTGCATGAATGCCCTTCTCTTCTGCAGATAGTTCTCCTATGTGGTAGTACACATTGCGTGCGACAACCTTATAGAACTTGGCAATAGAAGGAATGGATTCCCCGGCAAGATATCGGTTTTTCATATCCTGTTTGATTTTATACATGGATGCAGACGCTAGTTTATTCATATTTTCCAATAGAAATGACCAATAATATGTTTAAATTGAAATATAATAGCTTTAATATTTTCTTTTGAACCATGAGTTCCTACTTCTAATCCATCTTCAAATCCTTTTCTCCATACCACATCTTCCCGTTTATTTTGTGGACAGTTTGGACATGATTTATTTCTCCATTGTTTTTTCATATAATTTGTGGAAGTACCTCTTCCCATGTAGTAAAATGAATACCTTTATTGTCAATATAATAGTCAGCATCCGGTTTAATATTGGTAATCCGCGTAAAAGGGAGTTTAAAATAATTCATCCAGTCTCCAATAATTTTCTTCCCATGTTCATCTCCCGCCCAAATAGAGAAAACAACGATGGAATAGCCTTTAGATTCAAATACTGCTAATGCTTCTGCTGCCCCCTTCATAGGAAGCCCCATACGGCGTCCAGGGCTTGGATGTTCGTTATCATGAATCACTCCATCAAAATCTATAGCGATAACATGTATTTTCATACTTTTTCCTCTGGAGTATTTTGTACTATTTGTTTTTTCATCATCGTTCTTGTTACTTTTGTTATATCCATACAATGAACACACATGAGTTCATTGACATAGGCAAATGATCCATCCTGTGTCTCCACAGTTTGTGTCTCTATTGGTGTATACTGATGTCCTTCCGGATTGATACATGAACTCATACAATCTCCTTTTTAGAATCTGTACATTGCAAATGCTTCATCATCACAAGGTACTAATTTTTTAATACTTTCTTTGTCATATACCTTATCTCCCATTGTTGCAATTCCATCCTTGTCACCTGCCCAAAAATCAACCATTGGAATTGCGTTGAGTGATGTGTAGATAGCCCAATCGTGAATATCTCCACGAACAGCAACCCACATAAAAGTTCTTTCTCCGTTACTTCCCAATTTGAACTCAAAGATTGTTCCTGGATTCATGTCTTTTAATTTTTGTAAGGTTAACATATTATTTCTCCTTTGCTAATTTTTTTGCACGTTTTAATGCTTGATCTTCTGCGTCTTCAATACTTTGTCCTGCTCCTAATGCTTCATACCTATGTGTGTCAAATTCCCAATCATCATTTCTCATTGTTATAGTAACTTTTACAATGCAGGGATTATTATTTTGTATAATTTCTGAATCAATAGATGTACAATCCATAATTATTCTCCCTCAAAAGGTACCGGTTTATTTGCTATATGCTCATAATGCACATGTCTAATGTGTCCCATCCAGTCATGTTCTATTCCAAGAAGAAAGAATTGTCCACAAGAACAAGGATAGGGATAGGGTTTTGTATGCAGTTGATTCACTGCTCCAAAATACTTTTCGAATGCTTCTGTTGGTGTAAGCGTGCGTTGTTTAGGCATAGATATGTTTAAATAACTTTTTTATTTTTGATTTGAAATAAGGAATTATATATTGTGGATGATCCCACGCATTCTTCCAACACCAATACCCAAAATATAAACAAGCATGGGTAGAACGAAATTTATATGACTTATATGTTTCTCCCTCAAACAATGCTTTCGCAAGAGAAAATCCTTTTGGCATATATATGTGATTAAAATATATGACAGGAATTTTAGGATTTTGAAAGATGACTTGTTTTCTTTTTTGCTTCATTAATAGGTATTATTTCATACTATGAAACACTTGTCAAGATAGGAGTTTGTGATATACGATACTATCTCCACTATTGACAAGTACTTGTATGTGTGTGTTATATTTATGTGTGGGAATTTCTTAGCAATCCGTTTGTATAAGTTGCGGATGCCGCCCGCTAAGAGGCATCCACCATCTACAACTTTTATAAGCGGATTTTTTATGAAAAAAGAACAACGTCCGGAATTCTTATTACTTCATACTCAATTAGGAGATAAATACCATATAGATCCTAAATATATAAATGTTATCCGCAGTTTTGTTATTGGATATCAAAAAACTCGAATGGAAATTGCTGAGTGGTGTGCTAAAAGACTCATGCAATCAAATAGACATGTTGGAGATAGTCGCATTGACCATAGAATAAAACCAAAAGAATATTATCAAACACTTCTTAATTTTGTTGCCTCTTGTTCTACTGAAACATGGAATGATATTACACAATTAACTGAATTTGATATACATCATGGATAAAATAGGCAACATACTACCACAACACATAGAAGACCGGACAAATCGCCCACACCTTGCCAATGAGTGGCAGGCATTTGCGTATAAGATATGGATAGAATACTCCGGAGTGAAAAGGGAACTTCCTAACCTCATGCGATTCTTCAAACAACACCTCACTGATCGCCCCATCCTTGATCTAGCATACAATTTCTGTATTGACTACACGGGAAACATTCCAAAATTGAGGCTATTCTATTGGGAATTTTGGAGATTGAAACGGGGCCCACCACGACAAAATACATGGAGTAAAAAGCAAATGGAAGCGTTTGAAGCCGACCTAAGGGGCACCGCTACTAGGCACCGCGATACGAGCGGGATATAAAAAACGGGTAGCAAGCATGGGGCGATCTGTGGCTCATTGACGAGAAACATATCGCAGAGGTTTTAGTTCGTACCATACCGCAATTGAGCAATATGACTCTTTGTTGAAACGAACTCCATCGCAGATATATTTTATGTAGGAATCCCCCTATTACTGGGGCTCTTGTGGTCTATTTCTGAGAAGCATTAAAAACACAAAAAAACGATAGATGGTTAGTCTATCGTTTTTGTTTGTATCACTCCTCCACATGTCTTACAATGCCCCAAATGGATACGGAGACAATCCGTGCATGTTACCCGTTTACAGAGCGGGCATGTTCGTTTTTGGGTTACCGGTTTCCATGTGAAGCAATGTGAACAAAAGAAATTTGTTTGTACGCTCATGGTTTATCTATTCTACCGCACCACACGTGGTACATATTCCATCATTGAAATTATGTAGACATCCATTCTCATTGTCTTCTTCTACGTGGATGTCAATAATTTCCTCAAGTTCTTCAATCCGTGCATTTTTTGTATGTACGAGATGCATAATTTGTTTTTTGATTGTTGGAATATCACCAAGCGTACTGTGGGTATATACATTGTTAAGCAATGTGATAATTTCATGTAATTCATTTTCCATATGTTCCTTCTTTTTTATTGTTTCGTTCATAATACTGTTTTTATACTGTATCAATCCCATCATGGCGGGCGTATTGCCCGTCAAGAATTAAGCATAGGTGCTCCATATCGTGGACATGGTATCTCATGTATCTGTATAGGTTCTGTTTCAGTTGTTTTTAATGGTTCAAACAATAATTGCTCTTTTTTCCAACCGTTGCTGTTTCGTATCCACGCCCATTTGTTGCTTGTATAACCTAGTACATATTCTGATTGTCCAACCTTGCCAATTACTCTGTAATAATTCATACTTCCTCTTTTCTGGCGTATATAACCGCCATGATAAGATTGATTGTTTTACTACTCACAAGCCAAGCGTATGCTCGGCTATTATTATTTATCTTCTTCTGCTTCTATATGTTCCCACGCAGTCTCCTTTATATTTCTATCTTCTTCTATTAAGCGTAATAATTCGCTTTTTGCTTCATCTATGCTGTCTGCTTCAATCCCGCAGACCTCAAAACTAATAGAAACATTATATGTTTTCATATTTCCTCTTTTCTCTAAGCGGTTTATCGCCTAGCTTGTGAGTAGTATTTTGATATTCTCACAAGGCGGGCACGTCCCGCCTGTCTCTTCACACGCCCACTAATTGTGGTTTAATTTGTAGTGTGAAGTTCTTTGATTGAAGCAACATGGCTACATGTGCTTTGCATTCTTCATCATTTTTTAAAAATGCATTTGCTACGCGTACATATCCATGTTGAGGAACTCCCAACAGATTATATATATAGTAGCCGTCACGTGTTGGTTTCTGTGACTTGTATACGGTACATAATGGTGTCTCCATATGTTTGTCTCCTTTGTGGGTCAATACAGTGCCCACCTTGTGAGAATATCGTTGTATTTAATTGTTAATGAGCTATTGATGCGTATACATAAACTCGCTCGGGGAAGTGAGAGGTGAAACAAAACTAACGATGATCGTATAGTTGAGTATGTCTAATTCCCCGAGTGTATGAGTTTATTGTAAAGTGCTATCGTAGCAATTGTTGTCCCCAAATCTTGCTAACGGATACAAGCTTATCATGTTCTTAATTTCATGTCAAGGGGGTAAAATAGCCTCAGTATTGATAGTTATGCTATAATGGTGACGATATGAATAGTGAAAAGATACTATTAGATAATGAACATGAAAAGAATGATGAACCTATTGTATTGACGAAGGTGAAGTTGAATGGATCAGAGAAAGAAGGACAAAAGAAAATAAACAAAGTAATAACTGGACAAATGAATGTTGAACAGTTAAGCAGAACACAAGCAGAAGAGTTAAAATTGTTGTTAACAGAGAAAGGATTAACGCTTGAGTTTCTTCTTGGCCGCTACAAAGACATAGCGAGTTCTGAAGCTGAGTCAGTCAAAGCTTCAGACATTCTAAAAGCCCTTGACTCCTTGATGAAGTTTCACGGCGTTGGTGAAGAGAAAACAGAGACAAGTATAAAAGTTGGAGCGTTGTTACGCTCTAAGTCAACAGATGAGATGCAACAGTATTTAGTGGAACTGACAACAAAGACAACAAAGTACCTGTCTAGCCTCAAAGACAAGGAGCAAGAGCCCTCAAGTGATGTCCCATAATGTTGTAGATAGAGCGTTGTGAAGCTCTGCAGGCATAGAATGGTGACGCACAATAATCATTTTGCGACGTCTACTTACAAAGCTAACCATTGACCCCCACCCCACCCCCGCGATTCCATTTTCTTATATTATGAGATTGATGAGGAATTTGCGATATATTTTTTAGAACAAGCCCTTGATAAACTTGTAATATATGATATAGTTAGGTAGTAGATCTTGTACCAGTAACGCACGGATTTGCCTTTTTCTTCCCAACGGTTTACACTTTCTTTATGTCCCCGCAACCCTTCCAACCTCTCCTTCGATATTCCAGGAACGAATGGCGGTGTCCCCGCTGTGGAGATCATTTCTACGGTCCATCGTGTCGCTACTGTCACTGTACGACCCCACCGCAGAAGCTAGTACCCGTTCAGTTTATCATTCGCTCCGCAGTCCCAACAGGGAATCCCCCTTCTTGACAACCGTGAAATAACAGTATTAACTGTATGTATGAATACTTCCCTGTCTCCTCAAACCTACAAACCAAAAGAGAATCACCCATGGAGGCAATATAAAAATAAGCTTGGGGAACCAAAAGTAGCAGAAGATGCTCCCATCCTCCCCGCCGTCTCCATTAAAAGTTTCCTCTCAGAACTCGTCACTAACTATGATGATTTTAAAATTCCCAACCTCGATGATCTCGGTGGTATGGTGAAGTTAAAAAACCTCCGTGATGACAAGGTAGCCATCTGGCTTATTGATTTTCTTAAACGTAATTGGCTTGCTGTTCATAAACCAGATTTATTAATGGAGGAATTCGATGGACGAGTTTCATGTTGATAAGGATACTAAATTAAAGACTGATCCTCTACAACGCCTTACAAAGCTTCGCCGGGAAGAAGTTGGAAAAAAAGAAGACGTTATTCAAAAGGAGGAGATCCTTGCTGCCGGTCAGGAGAACCCTACTAAAGGTGCCCGTGAGGTAGAACGTCAGGAGAAGATAAAAATTGATGAGAAAAAGAAAAAGGAAGATGACGCTCTCAATGCTCTTGAAATGAAGAAACGCTTCTATGACTCTTACAAACGGAATCTTGCCGGTTCTCTTCAGACGCTCCTTCAGGAACTGGATTGGATTAAAGGGTGGACCGCTGATGTCGTCTGTACAAAAAAGGGTGCTATCAATATCAAAGGAAGACCATTTGCAACACAAGACGGTATTCTTCTCATTGTCTGTACTCCCAATGGCCGTATTTGGCATCAGGGAATAACCATCACTCAGGAACCTGCTCTTGATTATGCCGCCCTGTTAACTATGGCACTCCAAGTAGAAAACACCATGGATGATGCACGGGGACTCTTAAATAATAAACCGGAAGAACCAAAAGGTATTGTAAATCAATATGGAAGATCCATTAGCTCTCCAGAACCAGCCGTCATTTCGTGAACTTGTGAAGTTGACGGAACAACAGTATCGCCTTTATATTGAGGCAAAACGGAAGTATGTCCTCCAGGACTTCTGGGAATTTAACAAAGAAGTTGTCGGATGGAAGGATCTTAATGAAGATCTCCATAAACCGCTCTGTAATTTTATCCAGGATAATCAATCAAAGAAACGTCTTATCATGCTTCCCCGCGGTCATCTCAAAAGCTCTGTAGTGACCGTAAGTTATGCATTATGGAAAATAGCCCAGAATCCAAAGGTACGTATTCTTATTGCCAATGCAACCGCTCCTATGGCGTGTACCTTTCTTTCTCAAATTAAAGATCACTTGAGTCGAAATGAACGTTTCATTGAACTCTTCGGTGACTTGGCAACTGGTGCACAGCAGTGGGCGGAAGATAAAATAACGGTACGACGCCCTGAATCGTATGAAGCAAAAGAGAGCACGGTAACCGCATTCGGTATTGGTGGTAATCTTGTCTCTCAACACTATGATGTCCTTATCCTTGATGATTTGGTAAATCGTGAAAATATTCATACCTCTGATCGTATTGCCGATGTCATTCAGTTCTATCGTGATGTTATGGATCTCCGTGATAATGTGGATAGTTCAGAAACCCTGGTCATCGGTACCCGTTGGCATGAAGGAGATCTCTATGGTTGGCTTTTGGATGAAGCAAATCCTGCTCATTATGAATTTGTTGTTCACGAGAGAACTGCAGTGGAAGGGAACTATCAGATTGTCCGTGATCCGGAAACCGGAAAGTTTAAAATTGAAGGAGGAACAATTATCTTTCCTGTTAAATTTACCCGTGAGGGATTGGAAAAACTCATCAATGATAAAGGACTTTCTGATTTCTCCAGTCAGTATCTCAATGATCCGGTTCCATCCGACCAGGCGATCTTTCATTATGACTGGAAGTATTACGAAACAGATGATTTAAAAGGATTGAATCTTGAAACCTATATGTCCATCGATCCAACCATCTGGGATTCTTCTTCAAAAAATCTTGATTTGGATTACACGGTGTTTGTTGTTGTGCAGGTAAATGCAAACAATGATTGGTATATCCGTGATATTCTCCGGGAACATCTGTCTCCAAAACAAATTCTTGATGCTATGTTTGAGTGGGATGCAAAATGGAAACCGAAAACCATGGCAATAGAGGCAGTGGCATTTCAAAAGGTATTATCCTATTTTGCAAAAGATATGATGCGACAGCGAAATCAGTTTCTTCCTATTACAGAACTCAAACATGCGGGACAGAATGCAAAAAGCAAGGAAGAACGCATTCAGGCATTGGAGCCACGCTATGCTGTCGGCAGTATTTATCATAATAGAAATATTAAACACATAACAACACTGGAGTTGGAACTGAGACGGTTCCCACGCTCTAAACATGATGATTGTTCTGATGCACTTGCGGGAATATTGGAAATTGCATCACCACCAAGAAACCGAGAAACACGGGGAGAAGGGTGGATGCCGACCTATCCTGCATAATTGGAAAATGTTGGTAATATAAGTTATAGTACATATATGGCTCAAATCTTTTTCTACGAGAATCAAAATCCGACGATTAACACCCAGTTACACTTAACGGACGAACAGCAATTCTGGAAAAAACATACCTATACCCGCTATCAGTTAATGAAACATTCCCGTGCACAGAATGGACGGGAGCAGTTATGGGACCAATGGCAAAAACAGTATGAAGCATGGCGGCCTCCCAAGAACGCCGGGCAATGGCAATCAAATATTGTTCCTCCATACACAACTTCTGTTGTTGAATCTGCCCTTTCAGAACTCGTGGATCAGACATTACAACCACAAGTAGGAGCACGGTCTAAAATATATATTCCTTCTGCCATGGTCATGAATCACATCAAGGATTATTCATGGCAAGTAGGGTATGGAGACTTTGAATTGTATAAGGCAATCAAACAACTCTTGATTCTTGGTACAACAGTTTGGCAGGAGTATTATCTTCGAGAAAAACGGAAGGTAAAACTGATTGTTTCCTACAATGCAAAAACAGGACGCGAGGAATATAAGGAAGTGGAAATGATGGACTTTGATGACGTGTATGGGGAAGCAGTCAATCTGTGGGATGTGTGGTTTGATCCGGAAGCACGGTCTGTGAACATCGGTCCGTATAAAGCCCAGGATGCCATCCGCCGGTATATCATGCATATTGACCGGTTTCGGAATACGTTTATAGGAAGCCGGTGGGATAAATTCGGTTATGCGAAAGATGTAAAACCGGGTGGAGATACCAATTATTATCAGTTCTATAAACCGCCGACAGGTATTGATCAAGGAAGTTATGTTGAAGTTATCTGGCATTGGATCAGGAATCCTGACAAGTTGGTTATCTGTGCAAATGATGTTCCTATTTATATCGGACCGAATCCGTATAATCATAAACAACTTCCGTTTGCTGTGGGGCAGGATGTAGTAAATCCATGGTCTATTTATGGAAAAGGTGAACCTGGACTACTTGATTCTATCCAGGATGAATTGACAACAAATCGAAGGATGCGTCTGGATAGACAGAAAATGGATATTTATAAAATGGTGTTTGTTTCCAACAGGGAAACGTTGACAGATCAGGATTTAATCCCTGCTCCAATGAAACCGATTTATGTGGATGATCCAAAGTCCGTGGTTCCATTTGAATATGGAGATATTAATCCCTCTGCCTACAAGGAAGAAATTCTCCTCAAGGAAGATGCCGCCCGTGTTACCGGTATCGATGATCGTGCACAGTCCGTGAATAAGCCGACAGCAACAGCAACGGACGCGGCTATCATGAAGGAATCAACATTAAAACGGCTTCGGATGAAGATCTGGGTATTATCTCGGACCCTTCTTTTGGAACAGATTCAGCTTCGGGTGCCGAATATCTGTCAGTTTTATCAGACACCAAAGGTAGAGGAAATTATCGGAGCGGATGCAATAGATACGTTTGTAAAGATTCGTGAAGCCGCCGCTCAAGGGAGACTGTTACAACAGGACGGGAAGTATTATGAAGCTAAGTACCGCGAGATCGTAACGAAAAATAAGAAACTGGAACGGAGAAAGGATGGCAACATTGATGTTATCGATGAGCGTGGAGATAATTTCTTCATGGTGACTCCTGATCTGTTGGCTCCTCCACAGATTGCCTATCGGTATAAGTTGTCTGCAGAACCGACGTTCCCATTGTCAAAGCCCTTACAACAGCAAAAGACGTCCGAGTTTATGCAGAATCCGGTGACCATGATGGCGGTACAGATGGGCTATTACGATATTAAAAAGATGGCGGATATTTTGACGGAAGCGAATGATTATGATCCGGATGACTTTAAGGCACAATCGCAGGATGATCAAAAACAGGCTACGCTTATTGATCCGCAACAAATGTTGGAATTAGCAAGCCGTGAGAATGAGAAGATGGCAAATGGAGACCCGTTGGTTGGAACACCGTTTGCAACACCGGAACATACACAAACCCATTTAGCCTTTATGCAGTCTGAGAAATTCAAGCAAGGGGCAACACCGGAAGTATTAAAGGTATTTGCCAACCATATCTTGCAGGAAAATACTGCACAAATTCTTCGAGGACAAGCCGTAGAAAAAACAGGGTCAAAGCCGATGGGAGGCGGTGGACTGGAAAGCAACAGGACGAAAGAAACAACTGCAATTCAGCAGGGGGATATGAAAAACCTTATGCCGACAAAGCAGGTGGGTCCTGAGAACGTTCCGGATGTCACCGATTTTAGCGTATGAAAAAAAATGAATTAGGGTTAAAACCTGAACTTATCAAAACACCACGGGAAGAACTGGAGATGCTTGCAGAACTTTCAGATACCCCGCATTTTTCCATTCTTAAACGGGCAGTCAGGCGGTATATTGAAAGTCTCAAAAATCTTTCCTATACCCTTCGGGAAGAAGATCCGCAATTTGCAATCAAACATACGCGATATGCGGAACAGGGTGTCGGTATGGGAATCATGATTAAACTCGTTGAGGGAGCAAAAGAGGAACTCGAAAAGATGGAGGAATAACCATGGCGGGAATTGCTGATATTATCGCGTCTCTTCTCTCCGCTGTATCAGGACAGCAGAAGACGATCTCTCCCATTCCTGAAACAGTGATTTCCCCTATTCCTGAGGAAGTAACTGCGATGCAACCACAGCAGGATGTAAAACAAAAGGTACTTGATTTTTATTCCAAGAAAATGCCGAAAAGTGAGAAGGATGCAGGAACCTATTTCCCTGTAGTAAAAGACATTGATAAGATTATGGAAAAAGAAAAGATCCGACCAGGAGCAGGAGTCCTTGGGGCACTGCAGGCGTTTTATGAATCAACCGGTGGGAGGACAACATCGAATCTTTTTGGTGTAAAGCCAAGCGGGAAGTCTTCTAAGTTTGCAAACAGCAAGGATGCAATTGAGTATCAATATGGAAAGAATGTGTTGGGTGGTGGTTCTGCAAACAGATTGAATGTGTTGGATAAGAAAGAACCGTTAACCGCGGATGAGATTAAAACATTGTACGCATCGTATAATCCTGAAGGTGCCTATTTATCAAACCTTCTTGATGATTACAAGGCTATTATGGGGAAATAACTTCGTAAATGTTTTCATACTTGACAAGTGATTGTATACTCTGATACGGTAAATATATATGACAATAGAAGAACAGGTCGCAGAACTTACAAAAAAAGTTGAAGCTAGTGAAAAACTAGTCGATCAGGTAACAAAACTTCAGGAGGATCTTAAAACAACATCAGAGTTTGTCACTGATGCTTCCGTTCTTATTTCCGTTATTTCCCAGAATGCGGATTTAAAAGGAAAAGTAAAGGATGCAATTGAACATTATGATCCTTCCAAAAAAGAGGAACCAAAAAAAGAAGAGCCAAAGGAAGTGAAATTTGATCCGTATACCGGAGAACCTATTAAAAAAGATGATAAAAAAGAGGAACCAAAAAAAGAAGAGCCAAAAAAGGAGACTCCTATGACTGATCCACGTGTTGATGACATCGATATGAAAAACAGAAAAGACATTATTGCTGCAGTTGAAAAACGATTCGGCTATGATAAATTGGCAGAAGACAAACAAAAAACAATGCGTTCTGCAGTAGGGAAACAACTTCGTGCCTGGGGACAGGATATTCAACAGGTTCCGGTATCAGCACTTGAAGATACATTAAAAGATGCCTATCTTATGGTTGGAATGAAAACCGTAGAAGGTGGAAATAAGCCGGATGTTGCCGCACTTGTTGCCGCACATGATGCAGATCCGGGAGCACTTCCTGCAATGGGTGGAGGAAAATCAGAAGAAACAACAACGGAGTTGAGTGCTGATGGACAAAAATGGGCAAAGAAATTGGAAGTTCCTGAAGATAAGGTACAACAGCGATTAAAAGAATTAACAGAAACCGGGGTCGCACGTTATACACCACCGGAAAAAAAGGATGATGCAGGGAAGAAAACACCTTCAGGGAATCCGAATGAGCCTACAAATGCATAAAGAGGAGTATAGCCTCAATAAATTGACCCTATTTGACTCCATGAGTTATAGTAAGATTGGTTGAATAGTAAACAACCAGTATAAAATACTAGAAAAGGAGTCCAATATGGCAGGTTTTCAATTTAGGAAATCACTTACAGGAGTAGCTGCCCCGGCAGAGTTAGATCTTTTGGGTGCAAACAGCGTTGTATTTCAAATCGGTGATGCAATTCGTGTTGATGAAGACGGATGTGCAGCACTTGTAACAGGGGGAGATAATATTCTTGGATTCGTTACAGGTGTTATGACCAGTAAAGGTCTTCCCGTTACACCGGATTCCGGAACGCTTGATACCTATACGATGGTTGCTGCAAATGAAACAACCCCTGCATATCGCGTAAAGTATATTCCGGCACTTCCTGATTATTTGTTCTCCAATGATGCTGATGCTTCATTGACAGATACAATGTTATTCCAATTATTTGATTTGAATGACGAAAATGATGTGGATGTTGGAACAGCAAGTGATACGACTGGACAAGTGAGATTGATTAGCCGTGATCCAGATGGTGATGCTGACGCAAGTAAAGGATTGTTTCAAGTTGTAGAATCCTTCTTTGCCCAAAGCTATGAAGCAGGAGGTATTGAAGCGTAAAAACCGTTAAGAAAGGAATATTATGACAGCAATACGACCACAGTTTGCAGATACATTAGCACCAGAACTCGCAGTTGTCTTTTTTGACCGCTATGAGTTAGAACCGGAAATGATGCCATCCATCTTTCAGGTGAAAACCTCTGATCGCGATAAGGAATCAGAGTCAGCCGTTTCAGGATTTTCTCTCCTGCAACAGACTGCTGAGCTTGGACCGTTGGACTACGAAGATCCAAACCAGATGTATAAAACAACCTACACACATTTGAAGTACACAAAAGGATTCAAAGTGTCACAGGAACTTTGGGAAGATGACCAACACGGGATCATTAAAAATCTTCCTGCAGCTCTTGGAAAGGCAGCGAAACGAACAACTGAGTATTATGCTGCATCTGTGCTGAATAACGCACATTCCACGAGTTACACATCCTATGGAGATGCAAAACCACTCTGTTCTACCAGTCATCCGCGGGCAGATGGTGGAACGGCACAGTCCAATGCAAGCTCAACCGGTATTACGCTCACAGAGCCGAACCTGGAAACAGCTAGAACTGCATTCCGAAAAGTATTGGATGATAAAGGACAACGGTTTACCTCGAATCCGAACGCATTGATCGTTCCTGTTGATTTAGAAAAACAGGCAAATATCATTGTGAACTCCGTGCTTCGACCTGGAACCGCGAACAATGACTATAACATGTATAAAGGACAATTCAGCGTGAAGGCATGGGAATATATCACCTCCACGACTGCATGGTTCCTTGCAGACATGCGGAATCATCTCCTGACCTGGTATTGGAGAATCCGACCAGAATTTAAACAGGATAATGCATTTGATTCAGATGCAGCTCTGTATAAAACCCGGGTACGCTTTAGCTACGGGTGGAGTGATTGGAGAGGCATGTGGGGATCAAAAGGAGATGGAGCATCGTATACTGACTAAGAGTATTGTAACCAAAAAACCGCCTCGTAAGGGGCGGTTTTTATTTGGTCTTCTTTCTAAGTTTCTCAGAGAGGAGATAGTCTTTCCAATGTGCTTTCTTCCACCCATACTTTCTATGGGCATCCGTACAGTAAAGACGTTTACTTCCTTTGGGCACACGGAATTCCTTTTGGCAGGATTCCAGTTTACAGTGTCGTATAGAGAGAATATAGAGTTCCATTAGCTTTGAGTATATCATATCGTCACCATTCGCTTCCTCTTGTTGACAGAATGAGTTATAGTAAGTACATATGGGTGTTACAAACTTTGATCAATTAGATGCAATTACTGGCAGACTTCAAATCGTAAGTTCTTTACCAACGACTCCGGTTCTCTATTATGGAGAAGACCGGTTATCTTCAACAGAATGGCGTGGAGGAGAAACGTGTTATCTTTCAACAGATAATCGTATTTATATTCAAACAGCAACGTCTGGTGTAACTGCAACGTGGTATCGGTTATTGACACAGTTTGCAACGTCAACGACAACCACAAGTACCTCAACGTCGAGTTCAACGTCGTCTACCTCAAGTAGTACGAGTAGTTCATCCAGTACGTCCAGTACATCAAGTTCTACAAGTTCGAGTTCTAGTACATCGTCAACAACTACGTCTACATCAACGTCAAGCTCAACGTCGAGTTCAACCTCCACGTCCAGTTCGACAACGACCATGGCGTAATGAAGGAGATATATTATGACAGGATTTGATCAATTGGATGCAGCGACAGGCAGATTTAAAATGGTGACACAGCTTCCCCAAACACCGGAAGCATATTATGGGGATTATGGAATTTCTTCAGATGAATGGCATGGAGGAGAAGTGGTATTTCACAATGGGACAGGAACCGGATCATATAAATTATATATTCAAACAGAGACGAGCGGTAAAACTCCTGTTTGGAAGCTCGTTGTAACACAATTTACCGCAGCATAATATGGCTATATATGGAGAAGAATCATCTATTCAGGCATTAAGCGGAAAAGAATTAACGAGATATAAAGTATTTTCTGCTGCTTCTGATACGGCATCAGGAGATGAGCTCGATGCACGAAATGCAGATGCAATTTCTTTACTTGTCGAATCATCTACTGGCGTATCTGCAGGGACAGTACTTCTTGAGGGTGCTCCATCGGCATCATATACAGGAACATGGATATCATTAGGTTCTCTCACGATTAATGCAGCAAGTAAAGCATTCGGTGTAAGTATTGGACTTGGGGCAACAACAGGATTTCCCTGTCGGGTTGTCCGGGCACGAATTTCCTCAGCAATTACCGGTGGAACAATTGTTGCATACATATTTATTCAACGATGACTCCTATTCAATATCAGTCTCCTGATATTTGGAACACTATTTGGTCCCGTCCATATGTTAATTATGAAAAGCATCATACGCTTTTTTGGTTCATGATACGGAAAAGTGTGCAAGGGAGGATACTAGATTTAGGGTGCGGATCTGCTTCGTATTGGAAAGGATTTGACGGCCAACTTGTTGGAATAGATTTCTCCTCCGCTGCTATTGCTGAAGCAAAAAAGAATTATCCGCTTGGACTCTTTTTTTGTCAGGCAATTCCAACTGACATGTTTGAAGGGTTATGGTTTGATATAGTTGTTCTCAGTGGGGTAGTTAACTATTATCGCGATCTCACCCCTATTATTTCCATGCTTCAGGGAATAGGGGGAAAGGGGACAACTATTATTATAACTATTAATGTACTCCAGGATTTTCCTGATAGAAATTGGACTGCGGAGTATATTGACGATATATTCTTTTCACTTGGAATAGTTTCTCGTATATTTGTTGAAAAGGTGGGATGGTTTATCACTATTGAAAGACTGTAACTTGGGGTATTGACAAACTTTTTCTTCCGTGCCTATTATAGATATAGTACATTTCATACCATGAAAAGCCTATGATATCTCGAGAAGATATGTTCCATAATAAATATAGATTCTGGAGACGTCTTGCATTTATATATCGGTATGGAACAAAAAAAGAAATCGATCAATGTGAGAAGCAGTTGGATACTATAAAAACAGTTGCACATAAAGGATATATGTATACAGAACTTATTGATTCAAAAGAATTGGATACCATGAACATCATTCTTTTTCCGGTATTTTCTACTATTATTGCTCGTATTATAGGAAAGGATATTTATGAAGAGATTGCTCCGTAATCTATCAGCATCACGCGTACATACAACGTATCATGGAAGACCATATGTTATTGAGCCAAAGGCAACCATCGTTTTGGATCACAATGGAGATGATGAACAGGCAGCAGATTTTCTTCTTCAGACCTATGGATTTCTTCGGGAAGAAAAGATTCAAACAGTTCCCCCACCGGTTATGCGGGAAGTACTGGTAAAAAATCATAAAGGAAAAGTAGTAAAAAAGAACGTACATGTATTTAAAAAAGCAATTCCTAAAGGAGGAAAACATATATGATCATTTTTAATCCGACAGAGTCAGCTATTATTGATTATCCAATTCAGGATAAAAAGACAAAAGAAACAAAGTTATGGTCAATTCAACCGGGGGAAACGCTGGAGTTTCCCGATGAAGTAGGAACATATCTTTGTCTTGTGTATGGATTTTTACAGCGGGTAATAACAGAAGAGGATTTAAAAAGAGAGCAGGAAGAAGAGTTGAAAAAACAGAAAGGAACAAGCTACCCGCAGGTAAAGGTTATTCCTGCATCATCTGTTGTTGTTCCTCCAGTGAAGAAATTTGATGGATTTACGAAAGAAGTTATAAGTGGTCCGGGTGCAAAAACGCCACAGGAACTTGTGGAAGAAAAGAAAAAAGAAGAAGAAACAATAACGCCTATCGATGAAGAAGGGAATCCTGTTGGAGTTCCCTGTAAATTTAAGGGGTGTGATAGGGTATTTACTAATGAAGCAATGATGAAAACGCATTACGCACATAAACATTTAACGTTTGATTAAGCTGTATGACGTTTGAAACAATTGTACTTTCCGGGAAGGAATATGTCCTTGTTCCTTTGGAATTGTTTCCCGGGGAAACAGAGGAAGTAAAACAGGACATTTCGGTGTCTGACTTTGATCCAGAAGAAAAACGTCCGCTTCCTCTTGCAACCAATAAGGAAAAAGAAGAAGCAATACGTGTTGTTGAATCTACAGGAGACATCCATGTACAAAAAGCAGTACCTAAACCATCAGGATATCAGGAACGATTTCAGAAAAAAAGATTGTTACCTACAGATGTTAGTGCACGGAGTAATGCTGCAGATGCTATTGGCGGTTTTGTGGAAGATGCGTATATTCATTCTATGGATTATGGAGGAAATCTTCCTCCTGGGAAAACAGGATTTTATGGTAAAGGTATAGAAATTGATAGGGGATAATATGAAGATAGCTGTGCTCACAACTTTTGGCGGATGGGACACATCATATAGTCCCGTAAACGTGGTAAAGCATCAACTGGAAATGCTGAAACTCTATGGATTTACTCCTGTGTTGTTTACACTCACTTGTTTCTCAAAACCAAACGATCCCTGCTTTGATGGGGTTGAGCTACGGAATGTTATTCCAACACTTCACTTCGAGCCGTATCAGGGTGTTGCAGCCTCTAGGATGGTCCCACAACAGTTTGAAAAGGATTTGGCTCAGGTTGTACCGGCGTATGAACAGCACTTCAAGGATATAGATGTATTTTTATGTCACGATGTTATTTTCCAGGATTCGTTTCTTCCTTATGGGGCAGCCCTTCATCGGTTTACTATGCAGAAACAGCAGCGGTTTTTCCACTGGATGCACTCAGGACCATCAATACGGCCTGAAAATTTAACGTTCCCTATTTCTTGTCTCTACTCACTTCCCCCACAATCAACGCTTGTGTATATGAATAACTACGATATTGTCCGTGCTGCCGAAATGTATGGAGTGTATCCTCGTGATGTTCGGATTGTACATAATCCTATTGATGTCCGTGTGGATAAAGACGCCGATCCGCTCATAAAGGAATTGATAACAAGATATCATTTGTTGGAGGCGGATGTTATTGGTATCTATCCGCTTTCTACTACTCGTATGGGTGGAGGCGGAAAACAATTGGATAAAGCACTTCGGGTTATGGCAGGAATAAAACGATTAAAGAAGAATGTAAAGTATATTATTCCCAATGCTCATGCAAATGGACAGCGGGAGAAACTAGCAATTGCTGATATGTTAATGCGTGCTAAAGAATGGGGGCTTGAAGATGGAGATGTTATTTTTACTTCAACGCTGGGGAAACAATATGAGAATGGGGTTTCTCATGATATTGTGTTACAGCTCTTTGCCTTATCGGATGTTTTTCTTTTTCCATCCGTATCGGAGAATTGTCCGCTTGTTCTTCTTGAGGCTGCATTAAAAAAGAATCTATTGGTTCTGAATGAGGATTTTACTCCAATGAAGGATTTTGTTGGTCCGAATGCATTATATTTTAAATTTGATTCTGTAACGACAACAACAAATCATCCGCGTGGTGAAGATGTTTATTATAATGATATAGGAAAGATTGTTGTTGCAGAACTCGAGTCGAATCGTGTATACAAATCACATCGTATAATCCGGCAGAAATTTAATATGGATGCCATATTTACCCAGGAGTTGGAGCCACTTCTATTTGAAGGGGCAAAACCACGGGAGAAAGAAGAAATTATGGATACACCACCTATTGTGGAAGCACAGGTAATAGAAGAACAACCAGTAGTCTCTTATCAGGAAAATGAAGAGAAAGCAGATTTTAACGATTTTGAGAAAGTGTTTAACCGGTATAAGAATAAAGGATATCTCAAAGATGCAAAGCAGATACGCATGTATGAAATCATTGCAAACAATTGGTGTATTGGAAAAGCGGTACTCGATGCAGGATGCGGCATGGGGATAGGAACCAATATTCTTGGACGGGAAGCATTGGGGGCATGGGGTATTGATGTAAATTCAAAAAATATTGATGTTGCAAAGCAGATGTTTGAGAATATGAGGATTAAGTTTGAAACTGTAGACTTGTTAAAAGATGCAGAGCGTCCGTTTGCTACGTTTGATGTCGTTGTTTGCGTAGAGGTTATTGAGCATGTGAAGGATTTTGATTTGTTATTGAATAACTTAAAAAAGTTTGGAGATGCAAAACGAAGAACAGTGTTCTTTATCTCTTCTCCCAATAGAAATAATGAAGCATTGGGAAAAGATAAACCCAATAATGAATATCATGTTCGTGAATGGACAGCAGGGGAAGCATATGAAGTTATGACGAAACACTTTAAAAGTGTTGTTATGTATTCATCGGATAAACTCAGTTCATTTACACAGGAAGAAACGGTGGACGGGAATACAAAAGATTCTCCGATATTGTTTAAATGTGAGGGGGTTATATGAAGCCAAAAATATTACATATAGGTAAAGGGTTTATTGGAACTGCTGTTATTAACAGACTACAGGCGTTGGGATATGAAGTGGAGTTATTTTCTAAATCATTTGGTCAGGATATAACCAATAGGAAACAACTTGAAGAAGCAATCATGAGGAATGATTATATTATTCAAATGGCGGCAATTGCTGATTTAAATGAGTTTGAAGAGAAACCTCTTTATGGAATGAATATAAATATCTGGGGAACTGTATTGGTTGCAAATTATTGTGCAAAACATAAGAAGCGTTTGTATAATATTTCTACATGCTGTGTGTACGGGAACACTCCTGATTTGCCGAGTAATGAGGAGTCCAAAACAAATTCTTCTGAGATCTATGCGGAGGCGAAATTAGCGGGAGAACATATTATCAAGGGTTATAATAAATCATTTGATCTTGAGTATGTTATCTTACGTGTAGCAACAACGTATGGTGTAGAAATGCGTTCATCGTTGGCTCCTGCAGTATTCTTAGGTCAAGTGTGTTCAGGAGAACCGATAACAATTCATGGAGATGGAAAACAAACACGGACGCTTACATATATAGATGATGAGGCTGATGGTATCGTCGCGGCAATCACACATCCTGAGGTAGTAAATGAAACAATTAATATTTCATCTCAAGAAGAATTATCTGTTGAAGATTGGGCAAAAATAATTATGAAAGTGGTTGGAAAAGAAGTTCCTATTAAGCATGTTGTAAATAGAAAAGGGCAGACATTTAAGGAAATTATTGATGCAAGTAAAGCAAAACGGTTATTAGGATGGGAAGCGAAAATATCATTTGAAGAAGGAATCCAAAAGACATATGAATGGATGCAAAAAATTTGGAGAGGAGAATGGTAATATGAATATTATTGTTACTGGTGGATGCGGATTTATCGGATCTCATATTGTTGATGAACTTCTTCGTCGTGCAGGGAAACATGATAATATTATTATCATTGATAATCTTTTTAGTGGTAAGGAGGCAAATATTGCTGAAGCGGAAAAAGATGAGAGAATAAAATTTCATCAGTTGGGACTGGTAACTGGTGGGGTTGCAGTAGAACGACTGTTCGATGAATATCATCCTGATGCAGTATTCCATTTAGCAGCCGCAGCAAAGATTCCGTGGTGTTCTGCAAACCCTGAAGCATCGCAGGCGATTAATGTGGGAGCAACACTTCACTTATTGGAGCTTTCGAGAAAATATAAGGTAAAAGCATTTGTGTATTCATCCAGTTCTTCTATCTATGGGACTGTAGAAGAACAAGTTCCAATACAAAATAATAGAGGACCAAAGCCGATATCACTGTATGGACTCCAGAAATACACGTCAGAGCGACTCTGTAGTATTTATGGGATGAATAATTGGCTTCCCACTATGTCGCTTCGATATTTTAATGTGTATGGATCAGCACGGCAGTCTTTAGATGGGCCATATGCAAATGTCATGATGGCATTCATTAGAGATTTTAAAGAAAAAGGTAAGGTAATTATCTATGGAACTGGAGATCAGAAGCGGGATTTTGTGCATGTGTCTGATGTTGTTGAGGCAAATATGTTGGCGGCAGGATATTTATTGAATAAACAGGGAGCATTCGGTCAGGCATTAAATATTGGTACGGGTGTTGCGGTAAGCATCAATGAGATAGCGGAACTATTTAAATATCCGGTTATGTATGCTCCGCGGCGGATAGAAGATCCACCGTATTCTTGTGCAGATATGACAGAGACAGAAAACGTTTTAGACTTTCATGCACTTGTTGGATTAAAACAGGGAATATATAAATTAATGGAAGATGTTGAAGGGAAGTAATATGGAAAATGATGTATATTATATCTCAGAACTTGAAGATAAAATCTTAGACACAATATATAGGAATATGAAATATGTTCAACGTCCATTTGGTTGTCTTTTTTCCGGTGGATTTGATTCTGGCCTTCTTGCGGCAATCACACATCCGGATTATATATTTAGAGTAAAATTCCCCTATGGAGTTCAATATGATGAATCTCGATATTCAGATGCAATTATCAAACATCTTGGTCTTCAAAATGTTATTGATATTACGATAACAAAAGAATTGTTTAATGAAAATTTTATAGATGCAGTACAGACGATGGGAGAACCAACAACCCATTTTTCTCTTGTTCCATTATATATATTAATGAAAGAGGTTGCCAAACATTGTAAAATAGTTATTTCTGGTGAAGGTCCGGATGAATATCTTGGTGGATATGCACGATATATTATTTTTGATGAATTAAAAAAGATGTACAGAATACCTGAACTTCGTAATTACCATCCTACAATAAATAAGGCATTGGGTATTGCAAGAGATGATTTTCTTCGTGTCTATGGGAATATGATGGGGTATAAGCCATTGGATATTGCCAGACATGATCACGAACAATACCCCATGCTTGGATCATTTGGAAAAATGGATATGGATCTTGGATGTATAGAAAAAATGGAACAGAAGATGGCAAAGAATTATGATATCAATTTAATATATCCATATATAACCAATGAATTTGCAGAATATTGTTATCGTCTTCCTGATAATTTGAAGGTTCGAGATGGGGTAACGAAATGGGCATTCCGACAGATATGTAAAAAGTATCTTCCTGAATTTGTTATGGAGAGATCGAAGATGGGTGGACCAGTTGCTCCTGTGAATGAGTGGCTTGGAGTAGAGGATATATTTAATAAAGCAACATATATTAAAAAGCAAAAAGAAATTTTAGGACTCATATGAAATTTTGTTCCATTATATTTGTGCACCATACCACATCGGAGTTGCGATCTTCTATGATGCGTGAGTCTATTGCCTCATTACTGGAACAAACAAAATATCCATATGAACTCATTGTTGTTGATAATGGTGGAAGTAAAGAGGATTCTGCATTATTTTTAAAACTTCTGGAGCAGGGGAAGATTCATACCTATATAAAAAATACGAAGAATATGCATTTTGGATATGCAAGAAATCAGGCATTGGGTATGGTAAATGGAGATTATATAGCAATTGTTGATAATGATATTTCTTATCTTGGGGATT
>Ga0172381_10001612_pt1 | contig 26121 bp, 44 predicted proteins | sample Leawel6488metaG_FD_119754 | JGI IMG/M metagenome (GOLD analysis project Ga0172381, IMG submission 119754) | Leachate microbial communities from a municipal landfill in Southern Ontario, Canada - Leachate well 64-88 metaG | ecosystem: Engineered > Solid waste > Landfill > Unclassified | place... | reverse complement strand
TTTGTTCGCTTTTTATTTGTGCTTGCGTTAATTTATTCAATTCCGTTGTAGCATTTTGGTATTCTTGTGATTCTTTCCCTTTCGATTGAATTAATTGAGAAATAAGATTTTTTTGAGTAGCAATTTTTTCGTTTAACAATTGCATTGCCATCATCTCGTTTCCTAAATCTGATTTTATGTTTCGAATTTGCGTTCTTAAGGATACTGTAACATTTTCAAGCGTTTGATTTGTTTGAATGTTCTTTTTTAGTTCTACATTTGTTAAATTAATTCCAACTTTATTTTCATTTAATTGTAGGTTTAATTTCGTTAATTCTGATTTATAATTTTCTGCTGAAATTTCTCCATTTTTATATTGTAGGCTCAAATTAGCAATAGATTGTTTTAACAAATCATTATTTGTTTTCATATCCATTATCGTAGCAGTGTATTTTAATGCTTCGTTTGTGCTGTTTTGCACTGACTTTGCGAAATTCTGCTGTGCTATTATTTGCTTTTCCTGTTCTGATTTTAATTTAGTTTCTGTTGCAATTCTTTGAGTATTTGTTTGATTTAACTTTTCGGATTCTTGATTTAATTTTGTAACGTTCGATGTAATTTCTTTAACATTAGAAGAAGAAGAAAGGGCTTTTTGATAGTTATTCGTGCTAATTATCAATTCTTCCATCGCTTCCTTGCTCTTTGCTAATTTTGCAACAAGATCATCAAGTTGCTTTAACGCTTCAGGAGAAATTATATTATTTATGTTTTCTGTTGCCATTTTTAATTGTCTTTAGCTCTTTGATTAATTGATTGTAATATCCGCAAAAACTGCTTAATGTAACAGTATTAATATCTAAATGAATTTTAAAAAAGGTGCTTATTTTTATTATCGCATCTGTAAAGAATTGTATATTATTCGTTTTATCGCTTTCCTTTTCAAGTTTGGTTAGTTTCGCTGTTAATTCGTTACATTCCCGAATTAATAGGTCTCTTTTACTTTCGATTGCTAATTTATCACGCTCTTTAGCCCCTGTTAATCTTACTCCTATGCTTTTAAGTATGTTTTTAACGCTCAAAGGTGTTTTTTCTAAAAACGTTAGTGATGCTTCAAGTATCCTTATCCTTGCAATTAACAAGTGAAATCGTATAATATTATCATAATTAGATAGATTGCCTTCATTTATAAGTTCGTTATATTCAGCTAATATATTTAGAAAGTGTTCATATTCAGCTGATTTAACCCTTTTTTTAGGTAGGACTTTGTACAAAAAGCTGTAATCAGCATCACATAAGCATTTTGCAAAATTATACAATGGAATTTCATAGCTGTTTTTGTAATACTTTGACAATTGTGCCTTTTCTCGCCTTATATTCGCTTTCGAGGCAAAACCAATATAAATGTTCGTTTTCTTTATAGACAACGACATTTTCGTTAGCAAAATTAGAGGTAATTTTAGCCAATTTATACACATTGATATACGTTTTTCGTTTGTCATTTTCTTTTTTACACCCCATTTTATAAACTTAAAATATCATTAATAATTTCAACTATTTTTTTATTTGCTATTTTATTTATTTTATTTTTATTTTCATCTATTAATCCAAAAATATTTTCTCCAAAACCTCCCTCTCTTACGCCTTCTCCTCCATATATTATTGCCTGAACTTTACTTGCAACATCCGAAGAAAAAATTTCTATTTCTTCTCCTTCTAATCGAGCATAAATAGTTTCATAAAATTTACCTGTAACTTTCAAATCTACATGATCTACTTGCAACCCTAATTCCCCTCTATACTCACGATAATATCCGCCATAATCTCCAAGTGATTCATTTTTGGAATCTAACCCTTTTGAAAGTTGCTCTTTGTTGTATTTTATTATCTCGGGTTTTACTTCGTCAAAAACATCTCTTATTAACGCTTCTCTATCAATACTTGCTATCCTTCTATAATATTCTGCTATTGTCATTTTTAAAAAAGGGCGGTCAAAGATGACCTCAACCGCCCGAAAACTAAATTAAAAAAAAGTATTATGGTACAGTCGTATAATCTGGTTGCTCTTTGTTTGCAACTCCTATTCCGTATAGAATTGAAGGATCTGCAATAGAAATCTTATCCTGTGTTACACTTGCCACCGTAACAGTGAATTTCCCACTTGCGTAAGTAGGTGCTGTCGTAAGAGCAGCAATTACCCCTGCTGTGTCTCCTAACCAAGCTGTCGTTTCACCACTCAACAAAGCTAATTCACTTGTAACATCATAATTTCCACATTCGGTTAAAAATGTGATAACTAAATTAGTTGTAACAGTAGCAATGTTCATTACCACATTTTCTAATCCCTTAATGTCCATATAATTAAGGTCAGTATCAATTACTTCCCTGTTTTTATGTTCATTAGGATTAACAAAAGAGTATTGAATTTTAGGAAATCCAAATTCACTTTCAGTATTTGGTCGTGGTTGGCTTGCCCATATTGTAGCTAATTCGCCCATTTGCCCTGCCGAAGTTGTAATAACTTGTGCCTGATTTGTGTTGTCGAAAATGATTACTCTCCATTCCTGTCCGTTGAATGACAGCAATTTTTTGCTCAAACAATAATCTCTCAAAAATGTTTGAGTAAAAGCAATCGACCCTTCGTTAATTACATAAGAAGTGCCATAACCAGTAGTTGCCTCAATATTATCCGAACTTTTGTCCTCTACGCTTTCAATTGTCGGCATAGGGTAAAATCTATTGGCAGGCAAAGCAGCGTGAATGCCACTTTCAAGCCATTCATCAAATGTTTGTGCTGCCCCTAATTCGTCCAATCCTGTGAAAATTGCCGAAGGCGGTGTTAAAACCACTCTTCTAAGCAAACTTAATTCTTTCTTACATCGGTTCTCACCCGTATTCTCCTGAGAATTATAACATCCCATTTTATTTTATTTTTAAATATTAACTAATTATTTTAACTTTTCCCTCTTTTTGTAATTTGTAAGCTAAAGATTTAGGGATTTCTTTAGTTTCTCCGAAGTGCACGCTTGATTTGGTATATTGAATTTTAACCAAATTTGACGTTACTTTCTTTGTTTTCTTGCTTATCGCTTTTTCTTCTTCTGCCATTTTTTTTATGAATTAATTGTTAAAGCACATACCATATTGTCAGCTTTTATTTTTAAATTCTTGATAATACAACCATCAACTAATTGATTAAATGTATTTGCCTCACTTTCGGCGAAATATGGTATGTCTGTTCTGTTTATAATTAAATTGTATCCAAGATGTATTTTTTTAAGCTCTTTTGAGAGCTCTTCAAAAATCGGGTAAATTATGTTTGTGAAATTAGATTCCAAACGTTGCTTTTCTGTAGCATTTTCTATTGAAACTGTGCATATTGCAATTTTTGGAATTGTAAATTCAACAAACCAACTTTCCTGATTTTCAACGTAACCCTCTGTAAATAAACAAATTGCAGGATATACCTTATTCAAGCCTTCTTGTCGAAGTCGAGTAATGTAATTCACTATTGTTAAGGTGTTTCCATGTACGAATGACACTTCATAACCTAACGTAGTGCTCACATTTTCAACAGCTTGTCTAATTATGTCTATCGCAGTTTTCATATATTGAAAGAGTTTATTTTACAAAAAATATCTTGAATTGGATAAAAATCAGTGTCAAATTCGGTAAAATAGATTTTTCTAATTTCTTCTACCATTTCATTCCAAATTTGCACTGATCTGTCAATTGTAGATGTTCTATTGCTGTTTTGCCCTTTCGGAAGAATTGAACCAATTCCTGTGTTTGGAACTGTTTCGTTTCTGAAATAATAAAAGGCTATAAAACACGCAATAGGGTGTTTCAAAGATTCTATCAATGTGTTCAAGTCCGTGTCGGTTTTCACAGTTAAATCATTATACGTCTCTAATGCCGTTGCATCTGTTTCATTTTCATAAAATTGATACAAAAATATAGGTTCGTATTTTTCAATAAATCCCTGCAAACGATTTTGTACAGCACAATTCACGAGGTCTTGTGCCCCTATAACCGCCTGCAAATCAGGTATTGATATTTCTTCCGTGAAATCCTTAAACGTAACTATCATAATGTAATGAAATTTAACCAGTTAACCGCTTTTACTGTTATTGATTCGGTCGTAGATTGAACAAACGCCTTGAAATAATAGGTCGTTCCCGTTGTCAATTCGGTAAGGTCATACGCAAATGGAGTTGCAACGGTATCACCAGTTACAATAGTAGCTCCGCTTTCACTTGCACTCGAATTAACGTAAAACCCTATTTTGTCGAATAAAACGCCAGGATATTTATTAGCATAAGTTGCGTTCAATGTAGCTATCGTCTCTGCGATGTCGCTTGCTGCTACTGTCGTAACGGTCATTGTCGGGTTCATTATGAAATCACCCCATACTGAGCTATAAACTTTTGAACCTCCCGAAACCATTTTCCATGTTCGGTAATAATACTTCGTTTCAGCCGTTAATGATGTCAAATTAGCATAAAAATATTTGCTTGCAGAAACATCGGTAGCAGAAACATCGGTAGCACCGCTTGCCGATGCTACCGTATTATATTGAAAACCAAACGTATCGCCAACAGAAAAAACACCAATATAATCAGCACGCAACGTTACAGTTGTATCCGTTTTCTTACTCCCACTATATATTTTAATAAGTGGAAAACCCGTATAACCCCCTGCTCTGCTTACTTTAATTGATGCCATGATTATTCTATTACAGTTGTTTGAATAGCTGTTTCGGCTTCGTTAAGAGGGCTTAAAATACTTACTCCTTGAACGCCTACGCCACTGGTTATCATCGCAATACAAGCGGTGAAAGTTCCATAAATGAAACAACCTACATCGTTAGCTTTGATGAAATGTACACCTCTTAATTCACCCCTAATAGTAATTCTGTTGTTGGTGAAATCGTCAGCATCATAACCTATTGCCAATGTGGTGTCTTTTCTTATTTTGTAATTCGATTTTGTCGAATCCATTACAAGGAAAGTTCCAGCTGTAATTCCAGTGTTTTCGATTATGTAGCAACCCCTGAATTTTGTCCCGTCAGCAGTTGTGAAAGGTGGTAAAATATAAGCTCCGTTTGCAGTTTTTTGCATGTCCATCAACGCAACGTCAGCAGGGTTTAAGCAAATAACATTTGCCGTACCTTGTGATTTTGCAATGATGGAAATCGCTGTTCTCAACACGTCTAATTCGTTTGCTCCTTGAACTTTTAAATAAAATTCAGGATTAACAGAATTAGTTACACTGAAAGCAGTTGCATAAGTTAAGATACCTTTTAGCTGTGTTGGTGTTCCCGTACCTGATCCGGACAATATCATAGCATCTTCTTTTAATGCTAATTTATTCATCAAATCCGTTCTAATTGCATCTTCAATGAAAGATATATCTTCGAGTGCTTCTTCGGATACTTTTGTGAAATCTGTTATTTTTTGAACAGGCATTGTTGCCCATGTCCAATCTTTATCTCGTTTATTTTTTGGAGTATTTTCATCGGTCATTCCAGCATCGCCTTCACCAGCTCCTTCTTCGTACCATCCATATCCAGGACCGGTAACGGATCCAACGTTAATTATATTTCTCAAAAAAGGTTTTCTTTGAGGATATAAATTAATCTCGGTGTCAAGATTATAAAAAGGTGTCAAAGATGACACATTTGCTCTTGTGATGTCTCCTACTGTTTTGCAAGTTAAATTCATCATGCTTGCTTTTCCTTTGATGCCTTTTATAGCATCTACATTTTCTTTTAATGCTTTTAAAAAAGCGTCAACTACCGTAACGACAGGAATTTCTTTTGTTTCTTTTCTTTCTTCTCCTAACTTTTTAATGGTTTCCGTTTTTTCTTCAAGTTCTTTTTCTGTTTTATCAAGCCTTTCAACCATGCTTTTTAACGTTTCTGCTGTTTTTTCAACCACCTTTTGTTCAATGGTTTGCTCGATATTTTTCTTTGCTTCTTCCAAAGCTGCTTTTTTTTCTTCTTCGTTCATTTCTTTTGATTTTTAATTATTTATTTTTTAACGTTTTGTTCAATTCCACCAAAAATAGAGTGTCGTTAAACGGCTCAAATTTAGGCGTTTCTGTTTGAGTGATTTGCATCGGCTCAAAAACGCTTTTGTCTTCTATTGATAATGTGGGTGTTGCCCAGTTACTCCCTAATACAACGGCACTGCCTTCAATTACTTTTGCCTCTTTCACAGCAAAAAAGTAACCTAAGCTATCCGCTTGCTCTTTATTTACCACTTCAGGATAATACTTTTGCCATGCCTCGAATTCAGCACCAGCTCCCTCGTCATTGATGCACAAAATTACCTTTACATACATCATTCCTACTGAGTGATTTGTAACATATCCTTTTTTGTACAAATCAAACATTTCAGGATTTATTTCTTTTCTTATAATTGATTCAAATTCCAATGCTTCAGTAGTACCATCGAAATCATATCCTAATTCTTTCCATGTGTATTTTTTGATTGAAATCTTCAAATCTTTGCCCCACGCTATCCTATTCTTGAAAGTCATTTGATGCTCTTGAAGGTGAACAATGCTTTTATTTTCAGAAATACTTTTTGCCCATAACCCTTTAAGGTGCACGTCATTATGACTATCAAGTAAGTTAGTAGTATTAATCACTGCTTTAACTTTTATTGCGTTGCTTTCTTCGGATAATTCTTTTGTAATTTCATTTGTTTGTTGAATTGCAAAATTAAATGAATCCGATTTCTTAAAGATAGCTTTCTTTTGAGCTATTAATTGCTCTTTGTTCTCTCTTAAGAAGGAAAATAACTCCTTCTTTTCATAGAAAGTTTTATTGCTCAAAGGTTCGACAAATTCAATTTCATTTTCCATCTTTATTTACTATTATATTGTTTTCCAATAGTTTAATCTTTTCTTTGATTGCTTTCGCAATCGTTTTATCTTTTATTTTCTTAAGTTGCTCCTTAAGATACTGTAATTGATTTTCCATTACTTATAATTAGATTTTTAAGTTTCGCATTTTCTTCATCTGTCATCTCAAGCAATGTCTTATCGTATAACGCCTCTTTGATATTTTCTAACCCTATTTGACTTCTCCAATCGTTCAAGGTAATTAACCCTGCATTAAAGTCAATTTGACAACGTTGTGAAATCGTTTTCTTCCATTCCTGTTTCTTTTGATTGCTTTCTTCGAGTATCGGGATTTTGTCCCAAACAGCATCGAAATAATATCCGTCATTTGTTAATCCCATGAATTTACTTTGATAATCTAACTCGGATTGCACGAGTGGGAATATCACACTCGGATAGATATTTGCTTCTATCGTTTTTTGATTGTCAAAAGTACTGTTCTCTTCTCGTGGGAGTAAGTCTTTATTAATTCCAAAAATACCTGCTATGTTTGCAGCATCGATAAACGTTTCACGAAAAGGTTCAAGATCCTTTATTGTTGCCCCCATTTGGATAAATTTCACCGGCACGGGAGAAATGATATATTGTTTTTTCCCGTACGAAAGTCCATATTTGTTGAAGCTTTCATGAACGGCATTTTTTTCTGTTTCACTCATTACAACCTTACCCGTTGCATCTCCAATTTCACTAACGATAGCCCCTAATGCCCCCCTCTTGGTATAGATAACATTTCTTGCTTCGTACACTGCCATAAGATTTCCGATTGAATATTTTTGTGAAATCAACCTCGAATCGGCACGCAAATCGCTATTATTGAAATTAAATGAATCTCTAATGTGTAATATGTTATCAATGTTATATTTAACCCAATTGCCTCCGAATGTTAAAGTGTAATCTTTTATGATTTCTTTTATTGGTTTTGCAGAAAAAATATCAATTGTGCTGTTAATTTTGTTAATCTCCACATATTGAGAAGGAAGCACAAAAAAGTTATCACAATATTTATAAAAAGACTTGCTGAAAGCAGGGTCGCAAGCTGCATAACAAAATGAATTTCCATCTAATAACCTCATCAATATAGAGTTCGCAATATAATCTTTGAATGAATAATAAGGGTTTATTTTCTCTAATAATTGATTTAACCGTTTATTATTCCATTCGATAGAATCTTCTTTTGAATCTGAACTAATTTTTTTAACAACAATTTGCACGTTTTTAACCCGATTAACAATAAAATTGAGTGGATATTGAATTTCGGAAATGTTCTTGTATAAAGTGTATAGGTTCTCACATGAATAAGGTGCTGCCCTCCCTATAATGTTGTCAATCCCAGCATCTTGAAGAAGATAGCAAGGCATGTTATCGGGTGTGCTTATAGCAGCAGTTTTTTGAACAGTGTTTGATTTTGAAATATTTAAACCGAATATTTTCATTTATAAATATTTTAACAAAAATATAATAAATCTTAATACAATTCTACTTTTTTAAAAAAAAAGATAAAAAATGTTTCATAAATATTCCGCTTGTCTTACCCCCGTAATTTTCGAGGCCGAGTATTGAAAATCAATTAGTTAACTTTGATGTAAGTAGCTGATATTCAATAAATGAAAATCAATAAGTTGCAACGGTTTTTTAGAATGTTTCAATCATTCTGTTTTTCTTCAATATGACGCTTGCAGCAGCCAACACATCTACAAAGTCATCTTTTTGATTTACAACAAGTTTCATGTAATTTGTCAAATCGTGCATAGCATTTTGATATTCTTTTACGGGATTTAACTTGAATTTAAAACAATTCCTAATAAAGGGAGCTTCGTTATAGATGCGAAGTTCTTTATTTTTGCTTTCGTTATAGATGCGAACGCTTGAACTTGACCCTATTTCGTTTATCTTTTCTCTTAATTTCTCAGCGTACATTATCCACGCTGCATTAGTTTCTATTCTTACGTCTGAAGGCTTGTATTGTTTTATCTGTTCAAGAACCAAAGGAATTGTTATTTTTGTTTCATCTTCCGTATAGATCACATTAAGAACATATACTACCTTTTCTTTAACTCCGAATACAACTGAACAAAGTTTATCCTTGCCTTTGTCAGCAGGGTCAATTTCGATAAAAACATATTCAAAATTAGTAGCTTCTTCGTAAAAAGAGAGCAATTCTTCATGGAAAAGCAATCCTTCTATTGACTTTGGATTTTGCATATACTCTGCAAACCAAATATTTTTATCAACTCTATCACGAATCACAAGGTATTCTTCCGTTGTTTTAACATCTTCGCAAAAAGAACATTCATCTATTAAAGCAGGTACTATTATTGATTTTTGTATTCTTTTGCTTTCAATTGCAGAACCAATAATATCATCTATCGTCCAACGAGTTCCAATAAATATTTCAGGACAATTTTTCTCCATTCTTGAATCGTGAGCCGATTCCTTCCACATTTTTACAGCGTTGTTATTTGTTGAAGACAAAGCCGAAGAAATATCTTTATATAAGTCATCTGTGATTGCCAGATTTGCACCAAATCCGACAATTGTGCCGCCAACTCCTGCACCGAAGTATCCCACTTGAACGCTTTCCGTTAAATTCCAACCGCTTATGTTTTGTTTGTCAATTTGTAATCTGGCATCGAAAACGTTTTGAAATTTATCTGACTTAAGGATATTCCTGACATCGTAAGAAAATTTATCAAACAAAGTAGCCGTGCATGAATTTCGCATAACCGATAATTTTGGGAAAGTGCCTAACCAAAAAGCACAAAACAAAGAAGTTATATAACTCTTTCCGCTTCTTGGAGGCATCGAAACACTGACAGTAATTGCTTTGCCCTCTTTATATTCATCGATAACAAATTGAAAAAGCAAAGCTACCTCTTTAAGGAAGTGTCTTTTCTCAACAAAGAATTCAAAATCATAGTAACAACAAAAGAGCCAAAAATTACTCTTAGCTCCTATTCTTAGTACGTCTTTGAGCTCGTTATAGTTTTTCAATTACTTTATCTATTTGCTCTTGCGTTAATTCTGTCGTGTTTACACTTGCTTTCATCTCTACGTACTGTTGATTAAGCATTTGTCTTTCTTCGGGTGTGCAAACAAGTCTGTATAAGGCTAATAGCTCACCTGCCTTTTCACTAAGTGATAATTTTGACCTTATTGACACCTTTATTTGTACTTTATTTACTTCCAACATTTCTTTTAATTCGTTAATTTCGTTAGAATTAACTGGATAAAATTCATAAAATGTTGGTTTAGAGATAGGTAGAAAGGCTACAATGTCCTCAATAAAGATAAGTTTATTTTCGGTAATAACTTCTTTTGCTTTTTCGAACATTTTTTCTTTTTCTTTCTTGCTATAAGCCATATTAATCCTCCTTTTCGAATGATTTTATACCATCAAAATAATCTTTATAAAAATGAAATATATCTCTTGAAATAGTAATACATCCATTTTCAGTTCTTGGATTTGTATTTATGTTTGCCGATGTTTCAACTCCAAAATAAAATCTATCTCCATATCCTGCATATATTTTAGCATGATTTTTAAAAACTGCAATTCTACCGCAGTTATGTTTTTCGAATATTTCTTTCATAAATTCATATTCCTTTTTGTAGGAATTTGGGAAAATCTCACCTACATAAGCATCAAGTTTTTTAATTTTCCCTTCTTTTAACCAAGTATCGAACTCTAATATGTCTTCAGGTACCATACACCAAGTCGAAAAAAGACAATAATCTAAATTTTGTTGTCGTAGGATAATTTTAAGGTATGAAAGACTATCAATATTTCCACCTGTAAGAAAATGATAGCAATCGTTTTCTTTAAATTCAGCATCTTTCATTAAATCTAAAAGTTTAATCTCAGAAAATGCTCTTCTATACAAATGATTAGTTGAATGCTGATAAGATGCCTCATTGTAATGATGATCTCTCTTCTTTTTAGGAATTTTTTCTTTCGGTTTGTTCCAATTAACACTAACGTCCATCTCTCCTATTTTATTAAATTTAAATGATTAAAAACCAAATTATTAAAATAATGTTTTATTCTTTACATAATTTGTTACCAATATTTCTTTCCTTCTATTTTTCAAATTAGAACGATCACCAATTATGGTAATGTTTAAGTTTCGTTCTTTCGCTTGATTTAATATAAATTCATTATCAAATTCACTCATTGCCCATTTGCAGCCCGTTTTCTTTAAGCAATTGAATAAATCAATAGAATCTTGCTTGGTAAATGAATTGCTGTAATTATTGGATGTATTCAAATATGGGGGATCGCAATAAATAAACGCTTTAGTTGGGTTTATGTCGTTTTTCCCTATTGCAAGTTGATTTATGAATTTGATACAATCATAATTTCCAAATTTTACATCATTAATCATTTTGTAAGTTTTATCAATTATAAAATAAAAAAAATCTTTTGTATTTCCAATCCCAAATTGTATATTTGTACCTTTTCCCATAAACGTTAAATTGCTAAGAAACAAAAACCTCAATGCTTTTTTAATCGGGTCTGTTTCTTCATTCTTTTTCCAATAATTCAATAAATCTGAATGAATTGGCATCTTATAAAATGCCTTTTCAAGTTCTTCTTTTTGGTTTACAACAACCATGAATAAATTAAAAACATCTGAATCTATATCATTAACAATATTGTATTTTGCTTTCGGTTTCTTAAAAAACATTCCGCCAGCACCAAAAAAGGGCTCAATGTAAATATTGTGCTCTGGAAAATATGGTATTATTTTCTCTGCTATCATTTTTTTGTTGCCTAATCTTCTCAATATCATGCTTTTTATTTTATAGCCAAAATTATCGTACAAAGATACACATAATTTTTAAATAAATGAAGTTATCGGGAGCATTTCTCTACGAAAAACTTACATTTTCTTTCATAAGTGCCCTTCATTACTTCCTTTGGATTTGCCTCTTTGTTGCCACAAGTCGTTAGGAAGTTAATCACTTCACCTGAATAGGTGCAATTGGCACAACTCACGATTTTATCTAATTTTTCATTCATATAATTTAAAATTTATAGTTTAAACCGATATTTAAAACACCCAAAATGCCTATTCCAAGCTCAACATTCATACACCATTTTTCACCATATTTTAATCCTAAAATCGTTATGTGATATGCGGGATAAAAGCAATCATACCCTTGCACAAATAAGAAAGTCGCACCAACATAAACCCTACTATATAATTTGAAATCTAATTGATTAATATAATTATACCCAAAATTAAACATTAGCGAAAGGTAAATATCCTTTTCTCCAATATTTCCATTATAATAGATTTTCTCTTCATAAAAAGAAGAATTTCCACCGTAAAAATAATTATTTTCGCTTTTCGTATAATTTATCCCAAAAACGCCTATAAGATATTTATCGAAATATCCGGCATTATAAACATTCCACGTTTCGAAATATGGTAGGACGTTAATTGTACACGGAGAAGATGGGAATCCTCCTATCGTTATCCCTATTTCGTTTTTTAACGTGTCTTGCGAAAAAACATTCAAGGATATTAAAAAAAATACTACTGTCAAAATTTTGTTTTTCATTTAGTTTAAATTTAGTGTTATATTATCTATTTTAAGCAATTTTTTTCCGTCTTTTTTATATACCATGAAAAAAGAACATTCATTGATATTTTCAACTTCAATTATTCTATTTAGTTTCTCTTGAATTATATTTAATTCATTTTGAACTTCTTGCTTTAATTTTTCTGTTTCTTCCATTATTTTAAAATTTAAATTTCATTAAAATATTCCTTTCTGCACTAAAATACTTGTTAATAATTTATTTTCTTCTAATAATCTTAAATATTCAACTTGTAAATTTTCTTTACTAATTGAATTTGCTTGTTGTTTTTCAACTTTTAAATCAACTTGTTCTAAATTGAAAAGAAATTTTAGTAATTCATTGATGCTAATTTCTTTGAAATAAATATCTTTTTTACCAAAAAAATCACAATATGGAAAACTTGAAGTGTCGCAATCTTTTCCCAAGCTACAAACACTACATGTTGAATTCTTTGTTACTTTGTGTATTTTATTATCTTTAATAATTACGTTTAATTTTTCCATTGTATTTCTTTTTTAATACTATATCATTTTTTTTATCATTTTTTCTCCTTTAACTATCTGTATAAGTGCCGATATCGGAATTACGATATCGATAGATAATGCTTTAAAAAATAATATCATGATTTTCAATTCTCATTTCTTTATTTTTTAAAATTATAAAATTTTCTTTAGCCTCATAAGTATTTCCATAGAATTTACATTTGCCTGTTTTTCCATTGCATGGGATATAATTTTCGCAGTTCCTTCCGCATGTATTTTCTCCTTTTAACCCTGTCTCTCCTACAACATGACAGTAAAAGTATTCAGTATCACTGCTTTTTATTCTTTCAGCTTCAAAAAGTTTAATTTCATTCAGTCCATTTTCTTTGAGATAATTTCTCCAATGACTTAGCGTGTAGCAATTTTCATCGTCTACATCTCTAAAATAATATTTCATAATGTGAATTGTTTTTTTAAATTTCTTTAAAATATCCATACCTCTTATCTTTTCTCTTACTTGGCATACAAGGAATATTCATAGTGCAATAACATGTTGGAATCTTACATTTTGTACAATTTGCATATCCATTTTGGCTCATATTATTACTTTGAACAAATTTATACTTATAACTATTTGCCTCTTGAATTATAATATTATCCTCGCCCTGTTGTTTTATTTCGGTATTATTGATTTCGCAAATTTTTATTGTGTCTTGTGCTTCATTAATTAATATTTTTACTTTCATAATATTTAGTTGTTTGAGTTGTCGCATATTTTGCGACAAGTGAATTTAATGGATTGTTTCTTTATTATTTGGTTTTAAATATAATTTTTTATCTTTTATTTCTTTAAAATATCCATACCTCTTATCTTTTCTCTTACTTGGCATACAAGGAATATTCATAGTGCAATAACGTGAGATTATCTCGCAACCTGCTTTACAGTTGCATTCACCATATTTTACTTCTGTAAATTCAAATTTTTTGGTTGGTTTTCCTTCTTCTTGAATTGCAATTGTATTTTCATCGTCTGAAATTTCAATTAGAATTGTATTTTTTATTATTAATTTTCCATTTATATAATCTTGTAAATGATAAAATGATAAATAAGGAGAGATTTTATTTCGCATACACCACCTATAAAAATCAACATTTTTATCAATTTCTTCTTCGGTATACATAAAACAAATATTGTGTTTTTGGTCTTCTTCACTCATATTACATTCTAATCGCTCTTTTACTAATATAATATATTCTTCAACTCTTTTATTGATTGTTATTGCATCAAATTTTAATTTTAAAAATTGATTTCTGTTCATTTTTCTCTTATTTCTAAAATTCTGCAATCGTTAATTGGTAATGAGTTGCAATGCCAAGCATGCACTCCATCTTTATTCCGCCCAAAATATATAACTTCTTTATTTTGTGAATCCGTATATTTCGTGCAATCGAGCCAAGCGTGATCACCATTTCCATAATCCATTTTAACTTTAAATAACTGTTCGCCATATCTATTTACAATTTTCATTTTGTTGTGTTTTTTTAGTTTTATAAAGTTATTTATTCTTCTCTATCTTGTATCTGTTCCCATAAATGTTTATTATCAGCATCTTTAAGTTCACATTCACCTCTTTGTAAGACTGGGCAATCTATATCACAACCCCAAGTCATTCCATAATTCTCACATTCATTAGCGAGTAAACATGAATTAGAAAATACACCGTCATTTAAAAATTCTGCAAATCCTTGTTTAATATTTGAACGATATGTCATAATTTTATTATTTATTGTTTGAGTTGTCGCATATTTTGCGACAAGTGAATTTAATTTATTTTTTCAAAATTTATTTTAAGTTGTTTTTTTAATTGCTTCAAATATTCGATATGCAATACCCGGTACTATTGCGTTACCGTATGCTTTGATTGCTTCTTGTCGCCAACGAGGAAAGGTGATAGAATCCAATTTTTCGGAAAACCCATCATCTCTTCTACATATAGGGGATTGAGTTGGGAAGGATGCAAAGACATCGTTTTGTAGATATTTGATTGATTTGTGTTTTGCCCGCTCTTGATGTCGTTTTCCTGTGGCGTAGGGAGCAGTTGTGAGACCATCAAGTCGTTCAAATTGCTTGAGTAAACGCCTGACGTTCTTTTCTTTCTCAATCCTGTTACCTGCATACCCCCTCTCGTTGCTTCCGATGCCGTAGGTGTCGGCAGTAATTCCATTTCCATGAATTTGGTTTTCCCATTCACGCATGTTTTTAATCCTTGCGTTTGAATTGTAGGCAATAATCCACACTCTATATCTTCTGTGCGGGGCATTGACACCGCAAGCTGGAATAATGAACGGTTGAATTTCGTATCCTTCAGCTTCCATGTCAGAACACACCTGCTCGAAAACCAATCCGTTCGATTGATTAAGCAATCCGTAAACGTTTTCTGCCATGACGTAAGGTGGTTTAATTTCCTTAATTGCCCGCAACATTTCGTTCCACAAGTATCTGCTATCATCTGTTCCTTTTCTTTTTCCGGCAATGGAAAAAGGCTGGCAAGGAAATCCGCCTGACAATATATCAATTTTCCCTTCATATTTTTTGAAATTAGTTATTTTTATATCTGTGAGGTTATCTGCATTTGGAAAATGATAATCTAAAACACGCCGGCAGAAAGGATCTATTTCACAATTGAAAATGTTTATAAATCCTGCCTGTTCTGCTGCGAAATCAAAACCGCCTATTCCACTAAATAAACTACCGTGTGTCATTTGTTCTTTGATTTTATCGTTTTGTAGGCATCTTCAATATTTTTATATTTCTCTTGGTTTATAAGAGTTTTCTCAATTTCGTTCTTTGTTTTAGTATCCCTAAAAATTCCTCTTCCGGTATGCAACAAAAGATTTTCATAATACTTGATTATTTATTTGGTGCTTCTTTTTCTTCTAATTCACAAACAGTTTCGTAAAATACTTTTAATATATTTTTAGGGAATGTATTCATTATTTCACAATATTTCTCTTCTTCATAAACTAACAACCATCTTTTGTCCTCTTGTCGAATAAGATGAATCGTTCCTTTTTCCGTTAAACTTTTAAAAGTCGCAATGGGAATTATTTGTTCTATTCCATCTGCCCCATGAATATTTATTGGTTCTGTTCTTGTTTTTATTTGTTTCATATCATTTTGTTTTATCCTCTATCTTTTCTGTGATTTCATAAAATTCCTTTTTGGTTATTTCAATCACATTTTCATCTTTACTTTCCTGATTATCATCTAAGTAAAGAATAATTACATCTCCTACTATTTCTACAAATGGAAAAGTAAACTTAGATAAATAAGTAAGTTCTAATATATCCCAAACATCTCCGTAATCACTTTTTTTAAGTCCATTGGAAAGGAATTTTTGCATCTCTTTCCCTAATTTTGTTCTTGTATTTGGAATAAAAATATTTGGATATTCTTTATCTTTCTTCCAAATTTTTAAATCTACTTTTTCTGGTTCTAAAAATTCAAACCCATAAAATTTGGTTACTCGACAAAAATGCTGTTGTCCAGTTTTTCCTAAGAAATGCTGAAAATCAAACTTAATTTTTTCTTTAATTGCAGATAAATTTTCTTCTTCTATTTGTAATTCTTTCATTCTTAATGCGTGTAGTTTTTTGTAAACTTCGCATTCTTTGTTTTCAATTTTGTAATACATATTATTTTGTTTTTAAAGTTTTATAAAATATAGAATCATTGTACAAATATAGAGTATCATTACAGCTGTAACTACTTACAACTGCGGTGATTGCAAAATTATCCGATTGAGGATAATCAAACATATAACCATAAGAAAATTGGTCTTCGTTTCCAATTGTGCAATAGTGATTTGCATATCTTACCGTATCTACGAAAACAGGTAAGTTTATTTTTGTCCCTTTCGGTAATTCAGAATTTATACGGTAATAAGCTGTAACCTCTATTTTATCAGCATAATTAACCGAAATACTGTCAATGGTTACAACTGCCGTATTTTGTTTTATAACTTCTTTGGATTGAAGTGAATAAAAAGACAATAAAAGTATGGAAAAGAGACCTATTGTTTGCGTTACAAGTATTATAATTATTTTTTCCATTTAATTATTTTATTAAAAATTTCTTCGTTAAATTCTGGTAACGATTTTATATAATTAATCATCGGTTGAGGCATAAACGAATAAGCTACTTTGTTTTCTACTTTTACAATAGATGGAATATTTGTTTCAAACCATTCTAAATTTCCTTTTAATTCTTCTGCATTATTAAATTTTGGAAACCAATTAAAGTTATTTAGTTGATTTAAAATTTCATAAAATCTTGCTTCTTTTATTTTTTTGTTAAATAATTTTAATTTCACTCCTTCTAAATTACAACAAAAAAGACATTTTGATGCTCCTATTAATTTTAGACAAAAAAATGAAGAATTAACTCCGTCTGAATAAGTTACACCGTTTGAATAAGTTACACCTTTTGAATAAGTTACACCGTTTGAATAATTAACACCGTTTGAAGAATTAACTCCGTTTGAATAATTAACTCCGTTTGAAGAATTAACTCCGTTTGAATAAGTTACACCTTTTGAATCATTAACTCCGTTTGAAGAATTAACACCGTTTGAATCATTAACACCGTTTGAATAATTAACACCGTTTGAAGAATTAACTCCGTTTGAATAATTAACTCCGTTTGAAGAATTAACTCCGTTTGAATAAGTTACACCTTTTGAATAAGTTACACCTTTTGAATCATTAACACCTTTTGAATCATTAACTCCGTTTGAATCATTAACTCCGTTTGAAGTCTGTAATCCTTCTTGTATCAATTTTATAAATTCATCAAAAGTATAAATTTCAACTATTTTCAAAATTGAGCAAATTGATTTATCTTTATTCTCAGAATCAATACATTCTCCATAAGCCTCAACTCTTGCAAATTTATTCCATTGAACAGATTCATAAAAATTGAAACAATTATGCGGTAATTTGCTGAAATGTAACCCCCAATTACATTCTTTTAACTCTCCATCTACTTTGTGAATTGTATTGACCACATTTCCATTCTCATCTTTGTAATCATAATTACCATTTTTGGTTGTCCAATCGTTTTTAAAAATTTTGTAACCGATAGCTAAAATCGGCATGTTTTTAATTTCTTCTTCTTTAATTTGATAAGTTTTCATTTTTTTTAATTTAATTATTGTTTTATTTTCTAAATGATTTATTTGTAAATGCAATAGTATCAAACATTTCCGCAAATCTATCTGTTATCCTACTGCCGTATTTTTCTTTAATTTTTTCCATATCTAAATTTGTTGTTATTATCGTAAATAGTTGTTTATCATATCTATAATAAAGAATTTCAACAAAGGGGTTTAATTCATTGCCCCATACTTTCACCGTAGATTTGTCTAATCCAACATCGTCAATAAATAACAATTCTGTTTTTTTATAATTTTCAAATTGCAATCTATTATTAGTTGCAAGTTCCTGTAAGTCATCTATTGCAGAAATTTTAAAAACGCTTTTTCTTTCATCTGAAACAGCAGAATTGTATAAAACATTAATCAATCTCACTATTGCCATTGCAAGTGTTGATTTTCCACAACCGACACCGCCACACAGCATTAACCCATTTTTATAATTGCCACATAACCATTTTGAAGCAATTGATATATAGCTATTTATAAATTTATTCTCCACATAAGGAATTTTCCTTAACGAAACCTCAAATTTATAACTTTCTTTCAATAAGTCAGTTAAGTTTGGTTCAATCAGCCTTAATCGAGGAGACAAAATGTGTCCCGAGCGTATCATCTTGTTTCTCAGTTCTTCTATTTCCATTATTTTTGAATTTTTGTTCGTTATTTTTCCATGTATTTAACCGTTTTTTTATCTCCCATGTTTTTTCTGTTTCAAATCGCATTTTTTGCCCCCCCTGTGTTTTTTCACTCCAATAATTAAAAAATGCTATTATTGTTTCATTCCCATATTCAGGGATAAAAACATGTAAATTTTCAATGAATAGTTTTTCTCTATCCTCTATTGTTTTTTTAATTTCAATTTTTTTTTCTTTATTAATATTATTAATATCTTTATTTATATTTATATTTATATCTTCATTTTCCATATGTTCATCATATGTTAAAGATATGTTAAAGATATCTTTATTATTAATATTTTCTTTTTTAATTGATTTTCTATTATTTGCACGGCTTTCACTATACTTTTTTCGTTTCAAAATTTCTTCTTCTAAACGTTCATTATAATATTTTCCGCTTTCATCTTTTGCAAATTTTTCAAAAATGTCTTTTTCATATGTTAAACATATATTTAACATATCTTTTTCACACAAATGCCCTTTCTGATGTTGTAAACACATCAATTTTATGTATTTTCCAACCTGTTCGTTTGTCATCAGAAGAGTTCCAACGATAAAATCTGCACTATAAAATAAAAATGCTGGGTCTTTCATGATCTATGTTTTATCCATGACAATATAAATAAAAAAGAAAAGGAAGTGAATAAGCGACAACAAATCAACGCTCCCGAGACATTACTGTTTTCGGCTTCCTTTTCTAACTTTGAATGACTTTTTTTGCTTCTTTTCATTATTTATTGTTTTTATTCACGACAAAATTATATTATTTTTTTATTGAATATCTATTTTTTAAAAATATTTTTCCTTTGATTATTAATATGTTATGAATTATTCCATTGTTTTTACTAATTTTATCTCTATTTTTTGGAAGCATTTTAATCATAAAACGTTTTTAGGTTTTCTTCAAATTCATTAAAAGGAATATCATTAAGGAAAGTTTTCAAAAGCACGTCTAAAATTCGATTATATAATTCTTCAAATTCCGCTTCATCGCATTTTTCAAATGAAATGCTCTTTGGAATTTCGACCCATTCTTTACGTTCGATTGAATAAATAAAATCGCAATGCCCTGCTGATACCTCAACAGTTTTTCTGAATAAATCTATATTATTTTTAAAAAATTCCTGTACTTTTTCGTTCTGATATTCCCACGAGCATTTTATCAAGGCAAAATATTTTCTATGAAATTTCAAATTCCTAATAGGCTTTATTTCACATAAATATTCATGCCCGATTTTTAGCTTCTTTTTCTCATCTAAATCGTCAGAATACATCGGAATTAAACCAGTTAAAGTGTTTAAAAGATTTATTTTCATGCTTTTAATTCCAAATATCTTTTTATTGCTTTTGTTGAAAGTCCAAAACCTCCAAAACAAGTGTTAATAACTATCTCCATATTATTCTATATTTTAATAGTTTAGCAACTTTCAATTCAATTGTAGCTCCTTTCGACTGTTGCCAGTCATCGAGCATAACTATTGTGTCGCAATGCGTAACCAAATGCCATAGGCACACAATCATACATCGCAACCAACTCCAATGTGATTTACATATTTTCATTGGATTGACAACTTTTCTCCCAGTCGAAAACACAATAGCTTCTTCTTCTGATAAAAACTTATAATAACAAGAGATGTAACTTTCGCCAGTTATCTTACCTGATATATACCAAGATTTATGTTTTGTTTTCATTCTATAATAGTTATTTTTGTTTCAATTAATTTTTGTTTAATTTCAAGAAATGGTTCTCGAACGGCGATATGTTCCGTTTCACCTTTTATAAAAAATATTCTTGTGTGATTTTCAAAATCACTGATACAAGAAACTAATTCCATATTAATAAGGGATTTCTTCCCTGCTAACCCAGTTAGTTCTATATACATAATTATTTGTTTTTAAGTTTTCTTTAAACAAATTAGTTTCTATAATTTTTAAACATTCACTATAAAATTCGATGAAATCAAATTTTGTTATTTCACGAATAACGCAAACCCTTGTGATTTCTTCTTCAAAAGAAGTCAAATCAATTTTTATTTTTCCACTATTAGATTGAATAAAAATCATGGTATTTCTATCAATCAAATAAATATATGTCTTTATATCTTTAAAATCAATAGAATTAAGTTCATAATATTTGCCAATTTTGACTTCTTGGTTTGATAAAATTTCACTAATTTTTTCTGAAACAATTACTATTCCTTCCCGTAATTTTTCTTTTTTTAAAATAAGATCTTTTAAATTATCCATTATTTTGGTTTTAAATGTTATTTACCGAAAATTTCAGTTACTCCTTTTTTATGAAACAATTTTTCGATTGCTTCTTTTTTGTCAGCTTTCATTATTGTTCTACCATTTAGGTAGTTGTGCCAGCTCATGGCTGATTTTACACCTAATATTTTCATAATTTCCAATTGAGTTTTCAATTGTTCATTACTTTTCAGATTTTCAAAACCTTTTTTAAATCCGTATTTTGTAGCTTCCATTTTTATTTTTCTGTTCATAATCATTTATTTTTTAATTTTTCTTTGTATAAATTTATTAATGTATTTAGCTCGAAATTACCGAGCTTGCAAGTGTTGAATTTCTTTATTTCCAATAATTCAACTTCCTTTTCTCCGTATTTACTTATTAATCCTCTCCTGTAACCGCTCATATTGCCTTCATCGAACCTGTTACAGCTACGGCATTGAGCGTTACAATTTTGTTCATCGTATCGTGTGGAATTGTGCTTCCTGTTAATGTAATGTCCACAATCACTATCTTTCCAAAAAACGACTTTTCCACACGAAATACATCGAATTAACCCATTTTCATCGGCATCACGTCTGCGGATAAATTCACTGAAAATTCTATCTAATTTATTTTTGTGGTTCATTTTGATATTAGATTTTCTAATTTTCTAAAATTTATCCATTCCATAAATTCATCAATCAATGAATTAATATCATATTCCATTTTATCATATTTTAAACATTCATAAGGCTCATGAATTGTTAAATTACAATCACTTATATTTATCTCCATTGCATCGTTGTAATTTTCAATCTCAAAAATATCATAAATAAATCTATCTAACTCAAAAATAGACAAATACACTCTCCATTGGTAGCTATCATAATATCCTGAATAAGAAGGTGATGAAAATTTGCATTTAGTGTCTCTTATTGTAATTCCTTGCAACACATCTATTCTGCCAGTTATTTTTAGTTCATTTTTATTTGTATAAAAAACCTTATTTGCAGGAATTTCCGAATAAAATACCCCTAATTTATTGCAATGTTCATGAATTTTAATTATCTGTGTGTCAGATAATTTAACCTTGCCTTGTTTAATATTTGGGTAATTATCTATTAGTGAGTGTATTGCACTTCCAATAAACATTTTATTGTTTCCTTTAAATTCACCTTTCAGCAATTTAATTAGATTTTCTTCTGTATCAAAAGAAGAAACATCATCTTTGAATCTTCTAAATGATTCTAAAATAGTTACGCTTATTTTATTCATTATCAAAGAATTTTTTATTTTCATTATCAAAAGAACAATTCATCTCAGTTGCTTTCGCTTGTATCAATTTCCACATTGCCAGTTGATTTGATTTTGGCAATTCTTTGCATTTTGCAAATAAATGATTTAGATCGTCAGCATTCAAACAAATTCCTAAAGTATCTGATAGTGTTGCCATTAATAATTGAGCACTTACTTGCTCTTCGCTTTGTTTTTGTAATGAATTTTTTACTTTTTCAATTAACATTTTTCCAAATGATTGAAATTCAGGAGTAGTATCATCTGGAATAATCGTTGTAGGAATTTTTGCTACATTTTTACCTATCGTTTTGTCGGTCGGGTCAAAATTTATGACCCTTCTTTTATTTTCAATCGTTATAAATCCGACTTGATCGGCAATTCGTAAAATTAAATCTTTACTTTGTCCTGTAACATCAGGATAATACTTGAATATATCACCATCTTGCTCTTGTTTGGCATGTGCGATTATCACAATATCAACATTTTCAGCACGTCTGGCATTGATAAACGCCTTAAATTCCTCTCCGATAGCTCCGTATGCTTTTAGTTTATTTGTTTTTAATTTATAATCTTTTTCAACAACATAAGCCATCAAGTAGTCATCAAGTGCTGCCTTCGCTGTATCTATAATTACAGTTTTGTAATTTTTGATTAGATTTTCATCTTTTAAAATATCATGCCAAGTTTTGGCAATAATTGTATCTACTCGATTAACCGCCCTGTCAGCACCTCTATCACAATCAATTAATACTGCATTTTCGCATGTATTAGCTACACTTGTCTTCCCACTTCCTGGCACTCCATAAATGACCATAATAACAGGTCTTTCTGGAAATTTTTCATCTTTTTTTATCATCTTTTTTAATTTAAATTGTTTCTGAAATTCTTATTAATTCATCAATTACTATTTTTAAATAGTTTTTTGCATTATTTAAAACATTCTTTGCTTCCGGCGATTGGACAACTGGGAAATCTATGTTTTTAATTTGTTCTGAAAGATTTTTTAATTTTTCTTTATCCGAAGCGTTTTTTAATTTTCTTTCATTTTCTTCCTTCTCTTTTTGTTCTTTAATTATTTTATCCTCAATTTCTTTACGCTCTTTTTCTGCTTTTCCCCTTTCGATTCTGTTTTGCTCTTCTAATTTTCTTGCCTTTTCTCTTTCTTCCCTTAACTTATTTTCCACTTCTTCTTTTTCCTTTTTAGCTTTTTCTTCTAATTTTAATCTTTCGACTTCAGCTTTTTTTCGTTCTTCAAAAAGTTGCTTTTCTTTTTCTTCTGCCTCCTTTTTTAATCGTTCGTTTTCTTTTTTAATTCGTTCCCTTTCTTCTTCTTCTGCTTTTAATTTAGCAAGCCGTTCTGCTTCTTCTTTTTCTTCTGCTTCTTTCTTGTCGGTATATGCTTTTTCTATACCAGAAAGAAAGATACCAAACATCTCATCACTCATATTTTCAAATTCAGTTCTATTTATTTCGGGGTTGAATTTTGAAACCAATAAGATTCTTTTTTGTATTTTCAATTCTTGTTGTTCTTTATCAAAACGTTCTCGTGTTTCTTCTTTCCACCGTGCGTTTTCTTCAATTTCTTTTGTAAGAAGTTGCATCGTTTGTTTCGCTTTTAACCATAGAGCATCTTCAGTTTTGTAAGCTAACATTTGCTGTTGTACTTCTGACCGTTTAGCATCAAAGGTTTTTTCAGCGTCTAATCTCACCTGCCTGACACCTAAACGAATGGTATTGGCAAGTTTCATATTCACTTTGTCATTTTCATCAATGACAGCTACTAAATCAAGCTGTTCACGCATTTTTGCAACACCGTTAAATACTTGATTTAGAACATTTTGCACATCTTCCCTTTTTTCTACAGATACATTTTTTGAAAGTTCTGTAATTTCTTTTAAAATAATTTCTTGTCCCATAATGATTTTTTTTTAAATTAGTAAAAGTTATATAACTTCTTGATTTCCTTCCATTTCGTTTTCTATCTCTTTTGCTTCTTTTTCGATGTCTTCTTTCACTTGAAGGCTAATAGCTTCATTTTCGATGTCTTCTTGCACTTGAAGGCTAATAGCTTCATTTTCTTCCCCATCACCGAATTTTTCACGGTCGAAAACATCAAACCTGAAGACAATAAGATTTTTTATTTCAACAACGATTTTTCGTTGCATAAATGGGTATTCTATAACAATCTCATTTTTAGACCGTTTTCCTTGTGCCAAATCTTCGGCACATTTGTATATGAATTGTTCGTATGTCATTTTATCCGAATAAACTCATTAAAAATATGGTTATCAGTAGCATAATCATACAGCATACACCACCTACTACCTCAAGGATTTTGTCGTATTTTTCCCTGAATATTTTAATTTGTGTTTTCATTTTTATTTAAGTTTAATTATTCCATGAAGTCCTTGTATTTTCAATAGATACAGGGAGCAAACGCTCCTTCCTCTTTCAATAATGATTATTTCATTCTCTATTTGCTTTTTTTGCATTAATGTTTTATTTGCCTCTCTTGGAATATCATTCCAGTTATCCCAGCGGAGCTCTATTTTTTCTATTGTATTAAAATGTTTATCGGGATTTTCCCTAATTGCCTTATTCCTATATTTTAATAAAGCATTTATCGTATTAAATGATATATCGTTATTTTCAGTATACCAATTGGAAAAATAATCTTGTTCTATGATTTTTTCTATCAGATCTTTTTCATCTGATATAAAAGATTCCAGATATTGAAATATTTTTATCTCCTTTCTTTTTTTGTTTAGAATATCAATAAGTTGTCCTATCAATATCCCTTCTTGTTTAGAAGTTTTTGCCTCTTTTAGCCAAGCAAACATGATGCAAGGCATCGTATACGGTTCAGATAATAAGATGTTATCTATTTTTTTTTGAAACCATTCAATGAAATGATTAGTATCAATTACTAATAATATTTCGTCTTTTGTTGCAAATCTATTAGACATACAACCATCTAATAAGATTTTATTAAATTTTGTTTTCATGATTTTGTTTATTTATTTTTATTTAATTTTAGTTTTTTATTTCCAAAGAGGCATTTTCCCTCTTTCTAATAAGAAAAATCCGATACTATTCATTTGTTTTTCTGAATAGTAGAATTTTCGATAATCGCTTTTTCCTTGCGATAATTTTAATTTTTTACCATATTTTTGGTAAAAATCATCATCTTTTTGTTCGGCATTGTATCCGAAGCTATTACGATGTGCAGGATAAATTTCTTTCGTCGTTTCATTAGCAAAAACAGTTGTTGCGTTTTTGCCATTTTTTAATAATTCAAATGTTGTTTTCATTTTATTTATTGTTTTAATTTCAATGTAAAAATATCACTTTTTTTTTTACCATGAAACATTTTTTGAAAATTTTTTCTCACTGAAAATAAGTTAGTTACAAAGGTTACTTGAAAAATAGTCAAAAAACAGGCATTTTTTTGGAAGGATTTTGAGCCAAAAATGAAATTTTTAATCAATTTTTAGATAATTGATTGATATTTAGAATAATAAGCTATTTTTGAATATAAAAAGTTGAATACTAAATAATTATAATATGAATTAAAACGAAATAAAATCATAATTTAACCCTATTCCAATTCCAATTCCAATAACAGGGCTTTTATTTATTATATCATATCCGCAAAATAAGCCCAAATTAGCCCCTATCCCGAATGATTTATCCTTTTCTGCCCGCTCATACACCCTGAATGAAGAAGTGCTCGAATAAGGGTTTAAATT
>Ga0172381_10001611_pt1 | contig 26133 bp, 27 predicted proteins | sample Leawel6488metaG_FD_119754 | JGI IMG/M metagenome (GOLD analysis project Ga0172381, IMG submission 119754) | Leachate microbial communities from a municipal landfill in Southern Ontario, Canada - Leachate well 64-88 metaG | ecosystem: Engineered > Solid waste > Landfill > Unclassified | place... | reverse complement strand
GCAAAAAATACCAACCATTGGGCGATATCTACATTTTCAATGATTGAAAACTACACCGCAGCGGTTGTTTTTGGTTTTTTAATTTTTTAATATCTATAAGTAATTCTGCCTTTGGTTAAGTCATAAGGAGTCATCTCCATTTTGACTGTATCACCAATACTTAGCCGAATCCTGTTCATTCTCATTTTGCCGGATAAATGGGCAATGACCATTTGGCCACTTTCCAATTTTACCCGAAAGGTTCCGGCTGGCAGTAATTCCTCAATGACTCCGTCAATTTCTAAAGCATCTTTGTTGGCCACGGGGGTTTTACTTAAATTATGAATATAGGCTTATTTTAACTTATTATGAAAAATAAGTCAAGGGGTGGGGTGGGGATAAGATTTATATACCCATTTTCTATACAATATAAAATTCCAAGTGATGGATAAAGCAATATTTGCGGTTCGAACAAGTAAATAATTAAATCCTATTTTTTCCGCAAAAATCCACATTAACCCAACTGCTAATAAATAATTTATACCCATTACCACTAAAAATCTAAACACTTGTTGTTGGGAACCACCTTTTTTCTGAAAAGAAAAAAACTTATGCATCAAAAAAATATAGGTCAAAACAATAATTTGATTTATGACCACAGACACGGTTGAACTAAAACCAAACACTTGTTTCAATAAATATAATAGAGCAATATCCAATAAAAATCCACTTACACCTGTTAAGAAATAACGAGAAATTTGTTTTTTATTCTGAACTAAAAAATTAAATATTTTCCGGATCATAAATAATAATTTTATTCATCTCAACACAGCTTTAATCCTTCTCACTCCTGACGAAGATGATTCTTCTTTGATAATTTTAAATTCACCCAATTCTCCTGTGCGTTCTGCATGTGGACCACCGCAAATTTCTTGACTGAACGGTTCTTTGCCAGCGTCGCCAATGGTATATACTTTAACTTTATCACCATATTTATCAGCAAAAAGCCCAATAGCTCCTAATTTTTTTGCTTCGCCAAGATTCATTTCTTCAAATTTAACCGCATAATCAGCTTCAATCGCTTGGTTAACTATTTTTTCCACTTTCGCAATTTCCACATCAGTCATTTTTTCTGGATGATTAAAATCAAAACGCATTCTCTCATCCGTAATATTACTGCCTTTTTGTGCCACATGCTCACCAAGTATTTGTCGTAAAGCATGGTGTAATAAATGCGTAGCCGTATGATATTTTTTACTCATTTCTCCATCATCTGCCAAACCTCCTTTAAATTTTTGCTCCGCACCAACTCGGGAAAGATCTTGATGTTTTTTAAATTCTTCATGAAAACCATCCGCATCTACTGTCATTCCATTTTCTCCAGCCATTTCCATCGTCATTTCCAAAGGAAAACCATAGGTATCATACAATTTAAAAGCTTGTTTAGCAGAGATCTCCGTAATATTTTGTCCGGTTTTTTCAAAAGCCATCCTCAAACCATTTAATAATTTTTCAAACTCTTTAATCCCCTGTTCAATCGTATTTCTAAATTTACTTTCCTCTTTGGCTAATTCCAGCATCACAAATTCTTTATTTTTTTCAACTTCGCTGTAAACATCTTGAAAAATATTGATAATCACTTCAGCAATAATGGTGGTAAAATTTTCTTTAAGCCCAATCAATTTACCATGACGAATCGCCCGACGAATCAATCGACGAACAATATAACCTTGATCAGTGTTACTGGGAGCAACTCCATAATTGTCGCCCATAATCATCACTGTAGCACGTAAATGATCCACAATAATTCTCATAGATTTTGTCACCTCAATACTTTCAATATATTCTCGACCGGATAATTCCTCTAATTTTTGAATAATCGGCCAACAAGTATCCACTTGATAAGGATCAACTAAATTATTCAGCACTAAAACAGTGCGTTCCAGACCCATTCCTGTATCCACATTTTTTTGTTTTAGCGGATTATATTTTCCTTCAACGGTCTTATCATATTGCATAAAAACATTATTCCAGATCTCCAACCAATTGTCTTCGTCAGTTTCCGGATTGCTATCAGTCGGTGGCATTCCTTCACCTCGCCAATAAAATATTTCCGTATCGGGACCGCATGGACCGGTCGTTCCTGCCGGACCCCACCAATTATTTTTTTTCGGTAAATACACAATTCTATTTTCCGGTACACCCAACTCCGCCCAAATTTTAGCTGATTCTTCATCTCGTGGAGCATCTTCATCACCAGCGAAAACCGAAACCGCTAATTTACTTTTGTCTAAACCTAGCCAATTTTCATCTGTCAAAAACTCCCAACTCCAATTAATAGCTTCTTGTTTAAAATAACCTGCCCGGCCGATACCGTCCGGTTCGGACGAATCACCCAACGACCAATTGCCAAGCATTTCAAAAAAAGTCATGTGACTACTATCCCCAACCTCATCAATATCCCCGGTACGAATACATTTTTGCACACTTGCCAATCGTTGACCTTCCGGATGCTTTTCCCCGGATAAATACGGCACAAGCGGGTGCATTCCGGCAGTCGTAAAAAGAACAGTCGGATCATTTTCTGGAATAACCGACGCTGAAGGGGTGATTTTATGATTTTTAATTTGGAAAAAGTCCAAATATTTTTTACGGAGTTGAGTGGTAGTGAACATAATATATAATAATTACAAATCTTGTAAATTACTGTCATCCTGATCGAAACGAACCCGACAATATACTAAAAGTTGGGTGAGTGTAGTGGAAGGATCCTTTATATTCACAGATAACAATTCAAACAATAGAATGTTCTTAAAGTAATCTACAAATATGAAGGATCCTTCGACTTCATTCCCCATTCGACTCTTCGCCCGCTGGCGAATCGCTCAGGGTCATTTCGCTCAGGATGACAATTATTATTATACTCTCCTCTTGACAAAAGTCAAAAAAAGAGGTATCATAAAATAAGTACTTTTTCAAAAGGAGAAAAAAATGCGCAACAAAATAAAATCATATATCGTGTTTTTTGGATCTCTTATTTCCCTGTTGGGAGTTGGGGTGTGGTGTATTCATGAAATACATACCGAAAACAAGATTTATTTCATAATCATAGATTTCATAATCTTAGTCATTGATATTTTGGCCATAATTATTGGATCTATATATTTGATAAAACAAACCGAGCCAAAAAAGGAGGAGAAATGAAAAGACACAGCCTGTCAAAAACGGGCTGTTTTTTTATTTAAACAATTTCACCACCGCCAAGACAAATCTTTCTTTTGTAAAACACGGCAAATTGTCCAGGCGTGACAGCACGCTCAGGTTTTGCAAATTTAACTTCCATTTCTCCGGTAGTCAACACTTTCAAAATCCGACACTTTTGCCAAGGCTGACGATGACGCAATCTTACCAAGCCACGCCATGGAACTTTAGTCATTTCACCGGAAATCCAATTAACATTTTTCAACATTACAGTTTGTTTGTATAATTTCGGATCATCATCAAACCCGACAATCAATTCATTGGTTTCAATATTTTTATCTACCACAAACAACGCTTTAGTTTTGTCATTTTTAATATCTTGACGAGGTAGACCGTATCTTTGCCCGATGGTATAAAAAGCCAAACCATCGTGCTCAGCAATCGCATCTCCGCCGGATAGCACTACTTGCCCATGGTGTTGATCAATTTTATTGATCAAAAACTTTTTCATCGGCACTTCTCCGATAAAACAAATCCCCATGCTTTCTTCTTTGTTCGCGACCGGTAATTGCCATTTTTTCGCTAATTTTTTAACCTTATCTTTTTTGTATTTTTCCAAAGGAAACAAACATCGAGAAAGCTGATCTTGATTCAGTTGGTGAAGAAAATATGTTTGATCTTTATTTTGATCTTTAGCAGTGTGTAAAAAATATTTTCCCTGTTTCTCTCGCACCCCGGCATAATGTCCGGTGGCCATTTTATCAAAACCCATCTCGCGTGCTTTGTCCAACCAAGCACCAAATTTCACAAATTTATTACACATCACATCCGGATTGGGGGTGCGACCGGCTTCATACTCACGATACATATATTTCAACACAGTCTCTTGATATTCTTTCACGAAATTCAATTTTAAAAGTTTAATCCCCAGCTTAGCAGCAACTCGTAAAGCGTCTTGATAATCTCCGGTCCAACAGGTCTCCGCTACGCTTCGCCCTGTAAACGCACCACCGGAACTTGTCTGGCATAGCTCATCTGGCAAAGCCTGAAAATTGATCATAAAAGCCCCTGTAACATCAAAACCTTTTTTTACCAAAAGAGCGGCGACCACTGCTGAGTCCACACCGCCCGACATAGCCACTAAAATTTTTGGTTTATTTTTCATATTTCAATTTCTTCTCCTGGTTTAACCATCTTCGGTGCTTGGTTGAAATCCTCATTTTTTACAAAACCCAAATTATTATTTTGTTTATTTTCCACAATCAGTGGTGGTATGGCTTTGGGTAAATCACCCTTAGGCTTATCCACTTTCTTTTCCTCACGTGGTTGTAAAGAATTTAAGGTAATAATCGGCACTGGAACAGAAGCAGTCTTCTGTTCGGTGGCACGTAAAATAGCACTAATCGGTCGAGGTTTGTGCGTGTCTATTTTTTTAACAAATGGTTTTTGATTGTAAGGTTGTGATTTATACGGTTGTTGACTGCTTATTGGTTTCGGACTGCTGTAATTATTTTTTTTAGGAAAGGTTGGTTTGGCTGTTTTTTTCTCCCCGGAATCCAAACCACTCCAAGTTCTGATTTTATCTTCAATACCCTCTCTCGGCGAGGCGTATCTTTCACGAGAAATGTTAATCACTTTTTCTGCGCTCCCCACCTGACGCATTATCGGGGGCAAAGTGGTGGCACTAAACGGTCGTGAGGCAACACCATCAATCATTAATTTTAAATAAATACTAAATTTTGGCAAATTGATTAAATCTTCTTCAATAAAAGTCGGGACAAATTCTTTGGCTAAAATCTCTGCATCAGTGGATCCGACTCGAAAAGTGACAATACTCCCAATGTTACCAATTACCGCGGCTAAAACATTTTCATCAAGTTGTTCCATGTACTGATGTGCCATGGTCAAATCCAAACGATATTTTCTCGCTTCAGATAAAATACTGGCAAAACTCTCAGTAGCAAAATTTTGAAATTCATCTACATACAAGAAAAAATCTTTTCTTTGGTCTTCTTTTATATCTACTCTTTCCATGGCAGAAAGTTGGATTTTGGTAATAATCATTCCACCAAGCAAACGAGAATTATCCTCCCCGATTCGCCCTTTACTCAAATTCACTACAAATATTTTTTGCGAATCCATAATTTCTCGAATATTGATTTTGGATTTGACTTGTGCCACAATATTACGAATAATGGAAGCGGACAAAAACTGACCAATTTTATTTTGAATCGGCGACACAGCTTCTTGTTTATAACGATCATTATAAGTGGCAAATTCAGTTTCCCAAAAGGCACGCACCACCGGATCTTTTAAATTACTCACCACTCGCCCGCGATATTCATCATCTGCTAATAAGCGATTGATACCAAGTAAAGTGGTTTCTGGAAAATCCAATAATGCTAAAATAGTATTATTTAAAATATATTCCATTCTGGAACTCCACTGGTCTACCCAAATCTTTTTGAATACCCCCATCAAACCGGCGGCAATCAAATGTTTATAATCTGGATTAACAGTTTCAAAAATATTAAACCCAATCGGATAATCAATATCCGCCGGATTGAAATACACTACATCGTTAATGCGATGCGGAGGAATAAAATCAATAATTTTCTCAGCAAAATCTCCGTGCGGGTCAATAATACCCACTCCATGCCCGGCATATATGTCATTGAGTACCATATTTTCCAGCAAAGTGGTTTTACCCATACCAGTTTTACCTACCACATACATATGACGACGACGATCATCGGTTTTTATCCCGAATTTTCTTTTTTGATTACGAAAATCCGTAGCTGCAAATAAATTCAGATCAGGATTTAATTTAATATCAGGTTGTGTTTTGATTTCTTCAGGCATAAATTAGTTTTTTCTTTCTTTGATTTGTTTGGCTACTTCCGCTACATCCATTTTCTCTGTTGTGCGAATAATGGAATGGATAGAACCACCACCATCGTTTTGCCAACGGGGAATAATATGCCAGTGTGCGTGGTGAATCGCTTGTCCAGCTGCTTCGCGATCATTAATCCCGATATTCATTCCGTCTGGCCTGATAACCTCTTGAATAATATCCGCCGCCTCGGCCACAACACCAATCATTTGTTCCCAATCTTTAGCCACAAATTCTGATAGATCATTAAAATGTTTCTTGGGAATAATGACCGTATGACCTTTAGCACAAGGATCGATATCCAAAAAAGCCAAAGCGAAATCATCCTCATAAACTTTATAACAAGGAATTTCTCCAATGGCGATTTTACAAAATAGACAATCCATAAAATTTTTTATTTAATATTCCCACGCCGTGATATTGCCGAATTTTTTCATTTGTCCACCGCTCGATAAAAACTTTTTTTCTTCATTATCAATTATATCACCATTTGTCATAAAAATACAGGCCTTGCTTCCAGTAATTTTTTTGGCTTCTTTGAAAAAATCAAGTGATTGGTTTTTGGCAAAACTCTGAAATAACAATACTTGTGCAGGTTGAGAAAAATTTGCATCAATGGGCAAACCACCACCCACGATCTCCTTGGTTGATAAATATTCCAAAATCAACAACGGATAGGCATCTGCCACCACACAATAGTTTGGCTGATCTTTTTGTTGTGCATAAACATATTCCATGGCCGTGAATTCATCCGCACTCACTGTCCGACTGAGTGGACCCAAAGAATATGACCCGACTGTAGCCACAGCCAAAATCACTAAAAAAATAAATTTGTTAAATTTTTTATTCAACCAATCACCTACCATATCAAATATTATTACTAAAATTAAGACTGCCAAAACTGCATCCATTCGCCGTGTTAAAATATTTTCTCCGGCTAAAAAATATCGAGAAATAATATAGCCACCAAACAATCCGGCAGTCATAATTACCCACCATTTTTTTATTATATCAGTTTGTTTTAACCATTTAATTCCTCTATAAATTAAAATCATAAAAAATCCAACCATCAAAATTACTATCCACCATCGCCAAACAATAAAAATATTATTAACAAAACCATACGTCGGTATTTGATAAAAAAAGATATTACCTGCGTCGATTAAATGTTCTCGTGGTCCACTCGCTAAATAATAACCGGATAGGCTACCCAGCAATTGCTTAAGACCACCGAAAAACCCATCTGATTTGAACTGCCATAAACTAAATCCTGTAAAAATTTCCAAGACCGGAATAGCTAGTAAAAAAATCAAAAACAAAAAAACTTGACCGGATATTTTAATAACTTTATTTTTAATTTTATTTATTACAAATAATATTTCAACACCAAACCAACTTAACCAAAATAAAATCAAATAAAGAAAATAACCAAAAACTGATAAGGTGCCAATTACTCCCAAAAACCACAATTGTTCTTTTCTCGGATTTTTTATTCTTTTGATGAGTAATAATATAAAGAAAATAAAAAATAGAAAACCCAAATTCACCGGCAAGCTAAATGAGCCACCAGCCTGTAAAGCAAAAGGCCATAAACCGGCCAAACACAAAAATAAAGATTGACTTTCACCCCAACCAAGACTTCTGCCAACCTCAAATAAAAGCAAAGTAAAAATAATCGACCAAAAAAGTGGTAATAACCATAGAGTGGTGGTCATTAAATTAAAAAATAATATTTTAGACAAGGCTACAGATAACCCATAAAATTGACTGTAAGAAAATTTTCCAGGATTGATTTTTTGGATCAGGGTTAATTCTCCATCAATAAAAATTTTAGGAATAAATTTTTCCCCGGTCATAATTCGTTCTTCCGAAGCCAAATGTCGCCAACCATCCGCCCCGTAAATATATTGATTGGTCAGTGGCAAATAACTATGTGTCAAAAAAGAAAAGGTTACTATCAAACCGAGTAAAACCGCAGTGTGAAAACGAGAAATAATTAGCCAGCCTAAAAGTAAAAATAAAAAAAAGAAAACATAAATAAATTTAGGAGAAATTGTTTGCCATGGCGAAAGAATTATATCTGCTGTTTGAGATATTTTTAATAAATAAAAACCCCAAACAATTAATGATAAAAAAACTATCAACCATAAATTATTTCGCGGTGATTCTACAACAACTTCTCGTTTCTTATCCCCTGCCATCATCTCAATCGGAGCACCAGTGGAGTGGATCGATCCCTTAGGCTTCACCCTTTCCACCAAAACCGCCAAGCCTACAGACAAAAATCCACTCACCAAAAAAGTCACCGCAATAACTATATTTGATAACCGATAAAACACAATCATTCCACCCCAAAGTGAGCTAAGAAAAAAAAGATGTAAAAAAATAGCGAGGATCTTTGTTCTAAATGTATCAGAAAAAGAAAAAATTTTTAACAAAACCTTTTTATAACCACCATTAAAAATAAAGAAAAATAAAATTAAAAATACCCAACCCAAAAAACCGCTATGGAAATATTGTAAATTTAAGTACAACATTCCAGAAAGCGTAACCAAAAAAACAGATTTGCTAATTTCTCCTGAATTCATATAACTTATAATAACATAAATAAACGAAAAATAGCAACAAAACAGATTGTTTTTCAATCCACAGCTCCCACCCTTGCAGTTATTTAGCTTTTAGGTTATTATAATTCTACATTAAAATCTAGAAAAATATGTCCTCCGAATTTGCCAAAATTCCACCCCAAAGTTTGGAAGCTGAAATGTCTTTACTCGGCTCTATTTTGATTGACAAAGAAGCTATGTTGAAAATCGCCGATGTAGTTGGTGTGGAAGATTTTTACAAAACCGCACACGCAAAAATTTTTGAATGTATTTTAGAGCTTTATTCCAGCAATGAACCGATTGACCTCTTAACCCTGAGTAATCGTTTGGAAGAAAAAAAACTATTGGAAGGTGTTGGTGGAAAAAGTTATTTAGTCCAATTAACCAATGTTGTCCCCACTTCTTCAAATATCGTGAACTATGCTCATATTGTTCACCGTAAAGCCACCCGTCGTCGTTTACTCGCAGCCGCGGAAAACATATCTCGCTTAGGTTATGCCGAGGATGATGAATTAGAAGGAGTGTTAGATGAGGCACAGAGACATTTATTTGGCGTATCACAAAACTACTTTAAACAAAATTTTACTCCGATTCGTGGCATTTTGGATGATGCTTTTGACCGGATTGATGAACTTCATAAAAACAAAGGTCAACTTCGCGGTCTGGCGACTGGTTTCAAAGATTTGGATAATATTTTAGCCGGTTTACAAAAATCAGATTTGATTGTCTTGGCTGCTCGTCCGAGTGTGGGCAAAACTTCTTTTGCTTTGGATATTATTCGTAAAGCTGGCACTATACTCAAACAACCAATCGGCTTGTTTTCTTTGGAAATGAGTAAGGAACAGTTGGTGGATAGAATGCTCTGTGCCGAGGCTAATGTAGATCTGTGGAAATTACGGAGTGGTAAATTATCCGAACGACCAGAAGACAACGACTTTCCTCGTATCGGCCATGCTATTGGTACTTTATCTGAAGCTCCAATTTTTATTGATGACTCTCCAAATATCAATGTTTTACAGCTACGCACCAAAGCTCGTCGCTTACAAGCCGAACATGGCTTAGGTTTAATCGTAATTGATTATTTACAACTGATGGACTCACGCAGTAATTCGGAAAATCGCACCCAGGAAATATCAGAAATCACTCGCGGATTGAAAAGTATCGCCCGTGAACTTAATGTACCAGTCTTGGCACTTTCTCAACTTTCTCGTGTTGTAGAACAAAGCAAACCAGCTATCCCCAAACTTTCGCATTTACGTGAATCCGGTTCTATTGAACAAGATGCAGATGTGGTGATGTTTATTTATCGCAAATCAGCAGATCGCAACTATCGCCCAGAGGATGTAGCCCCGGATGAAAAAAATATCGCGGAAATCCACATTGCCAAACATCGCAATGGTCCAACCGGCATTGTTAAATTATTTTTCAATCAAGCCTGCACTTCTTTTCGCGGTCTGGATCGTCAACATACACCAATGGATCAAAATAGTGGTGGTCAAGCACCAAGTGCACCGGTGATTCTTAAACCCAAATCAGCTTTTACTCAAAAAGAAGCTACCACCCCGGAATTTTAAAATTTTTAATTATTTATTTAATTGTAAAAATATGTTCAACAAACTGAAGCAGTTTAAAGATTTACGCGAGCAAGGTAAAAAACTTCAAGGTGCTCTAGAAGGTGAAAGTGAGACTACTGAGGCTTTTGGTGGTAAAGTAAGTATCACTATTGACGGCAACCTGAATATCTCCGCCATCAAGCTTGATCCAGAAATTTTGACACCAAATAATCAACAAAAACTTGAATCCTCTGTCAAAGATGCCCACAACAATGGTATAAAAAAAATGCAAAGAAAAATCGCTATGAAAATGCAGCAGATGGGCGGTTTTAACATGCCGGGAATGTCCTAAAAACTTCTATTCAATTTATGCGTTCACAAACCATCAACAATTTGATTGAATGCTTGAAAAAAATTCCTTCCATCGGACAAAAAAACGCGGAAAGGTTTGTTTATCATTGGCTCAAATCTGGCAAGAAAGAAGTCAATGAACTTCGTGATGCCCTGGATCTCTTGCTTACCAATACCAAAAGCTGTGAAAAATGTTGGAACTTTACCGACACCAATCCTTGTCCACTTTGTGCTGATAAAAATCGCGAACAAAATAAAATTTGTATTGTCGCTGAACCACAAGATATTGAAATGCTCGAAAAAACCAAAGAATACCGCGGACGTTATTTTGTTTTACGAGGAATTTTGGGCACGGAAAGTGATTTTGATGAAATTAAAAACACAAAAATAAATAATCTGCTCAAAAATTTAAAAGAAGATAAAAATATCGAAGAAATTGTTTTAGCTCTGAATCCGGATATGCCTGGCGAAACTACTATGCTTTATTTAAAAAAAGAAATCAGTCACCTCCGTCCGGAAATAAAAATCACGCGTCTTGCGCGTGGGTTACCGTTGGGTTCTGATCTGCAATATGCCGATGAGATTACTTTAGGAAATGCACTGCAAAATAGAAGGGGGTTTTAAAAAAAACAAGGACATACCAATAAACTTTGACGGAATTTATGGTATGTCCCAAAACGGAGAGATAATTTTAACATTAGGGTTTGTCAAACCCCGAGTCGCGGTAATTTTTGTTGTAGCGCTTACCGGACAATGCGCTTATTTGTCGTTCATACTTCCTCCTTGTGTCGGCCGAGACTACAGAGTAAAAATAAACTTTATATACAGTATCACAAAATCAAACATCTGTCAATAGTAAACTGTGGATAATAATTAAAAAATCGCTCAATTGAGCGATTTTTTAGATTTATTTTATTTTTATTTTACTAAAACTTTGGCGATGGCCATAAACCTTGTGGTATCTAATTTTGCGCTTAAACTTCTCCACTCGCACTTTTTTACTGCGTCCTTGTAATTCAATAGTAGCTTCAATGACTGCACCTTCAATGTATGGGGTGCCAATTTTTACTGCCCCACCATCATCATTGGCCGTCAGGAGTACTTTGCCAAAAATGACTTTTTCTCCGACTTTTTCCGCCATTTTTTCAATTTTTAGAGCTTCTCCGGTTTTAACCAAATATTGTCTTCCACTGGCTTCAATTACTGCAAACATATTTTAAAAAGATTAATTTTGTTAAGTTTTATCTAAGATAAGGAAATTATAATATATTATTGATTTTTTGTCAATAGCACCTTATCCCCTATTTTCAAACCAGTCTCAGTGATAAGCCCAGCTTTTAGTTCCAAAACCGCATCGGCCGGTAATCTGGGTCTATAACGAATTAGTTCACTTTCTGACTTATTATCCTCAACTAAAACCTTTGGTGCCATATCCACTACTACTCCATCTTTTAACCACACAATATCAAGCGGAAAATTCATATCCCGCATCACCATAGTATAATAATCTTCATAATTAAACAAGAATACCATACCTGCGTATTTCCCCAAATCTTTTTTACCACTCAACCCTTGATAAGCCTTATTCGGAGTGTCGGCAATCATCATAACAAAAGATTGTTCATGAATATTTACAAACACACTTGGCTGATGAAAAATATTATAAATTTTCAAACCACCACCCACAGCAATCATAATTCCCAAAGCCACTAATGGCCATAGCTTCTTTTCTTTTTTTATTTTTTCTCTAAAAACCATATTCTAATGTTTAATTTGTTTCTTATCCAACAACACCCCCACGGTCACCATTGCTAAACCCAACACAATCAGAGTGATAATTTTTAAATGGCTGGGAAAAAATAAAGTGGTCATACCAAAAATAAAAGCCACGGCATACAAAAACAACACCACTTGTCGCTGGCTAAAACCCACATCTACTAACTGAAAATGTAGGTGCCGGCGATCACCCAAAGTCATACTCTGCTTATTTTTAATTCGTAAATAAATCACTCGTACCAAATCAAACACTGGAAAAGCCATAACTAACAAAGCTGTGGCGATTTTACCTCCAGAAATTATTGCTAACACACCCAGAATAAATCCCAAAAACAACCCACCACCTTCACCTAAAAATATTTTTGCCGGATAAAAATTCCACAATAAAAATCCCAAACAAGCTCCGACCAAAACCAACGATACCAAGGATACATCCGCTTGTTTAAAAATAGTAAAGGTAGAAAGTAAAAATATCATTACTCCACCAATCATAATAATACCGGTTGCCAACCCATCTAAACCATCTAAAATTTTTGTGGTGTACATCATGCCCATTAACCAAAAAAATACCAGAATATCCGCCAAAACGACAAATTCGCCACCGAGCAAAGATAATTTCCACATATCCAAACTTAAAATTCCCCCCAACGGATTGGTAATCCCGTCTATTCCGACTCCACCGATTAATACCAACAACACTGCCAGTACACTCACTCCCAAACGAATTTTCACTGGTAAATTATACCTATCATCAAAATATCCTAAAATTATCAAAACTAAACCACCAAAAAATACTCCGAGTAGATGTTCAGAAAAAATCGAACTTAAACCTCCGGTTAAAAATAAAAAAAAGATAGTTAACCAAAAAGCCAAAAAAATAGCCACCCCGCCCAAAAGAGGTACTATCCGACCATGAATTTTTCTTTGTCCGTCTGGTTTATCCACAATATCATAACCCAAAGCTAACCATTTGATAAGCAAAGTTAAAACGAAAGACAAGAAAAAGCTAAAGAAAAAATAATACATATACACATAGTCTATCAAAAAAAACGGCTATTGACAAGAAAAAGTCATTATGTTATAATTTTAAACATAATTTAGATAAACATCTCTATGGCTCATAAAAAAGCAGGCGGCTCCACAAGACTTGGACGCGATTCAGCTTCACAGAGATTGGGTGTTAAATCCATGACGGTCAAGCCATTAAAAAAGGCATGATCATCGTTCGCCAACGAGGCACCCACATTCATCCGGGCACCAATGTCCAAAAAGGTACTGATGATACTCTGTTCGCTACTGCGGCCGGAAAAGTCAAATTTACCCAGAAGAAACGCATCCGTTTTGATGGAACCCTCAAAAAAACCAAATACGTGGCGGTGATAACCGAGAAAAAATAATCAGATTATCATCCCTCCGTCCAATAAAATATCCTCGCAAAAATGCGGGGATATTTTATTAGAGCCACCTCGGGGGATCGAACCCCGGACCTACGCGTTACGAATGCGTCGCTCTACCAACTGAGCTAAGGCGGCAATTTTGAGCGGGATACGAGAATCGAACTCGCAATTCTTGCTTGGGAAGCAAGCGTATTACCACTATACTAATCCCGCAGATTATCTACTATGAACTCAGACAGACCCACCGTGGTGGGTCTGTCCAAACATCACAGAATTTTAAGCTGGTTCCTTTTTAAACTTATTCAGTCGTGGTAGGTGTAGTTTCCTCTTGAATATTTTCTTCCGTATCAGTCGCAAAAGGATTGTGGATATTACCATATAAATTTATTTGCGCTTGCTTGAATATTTGTTGCAAATAAATAGTGGCATCCGGATAACGCATAAAAATATGTCGTGCGTTTATTTCTTCCACTTTTTCTGTAGTTCTTCTACCTTCAACTTTTATAATATGAAACCCGTAAGTTGATTCAACAACTTCCGGATAAACTTCACCATCTTTCAAAGAAAAAGCGGCATCTTCAAATTGTGGTACCATTTCATCTTTACTAAACCAACCCAAATCTCCACCTTCCGCCGCCGTATTATCCTCGCCGTATTGTTTAGCCAACTCAGCAAAATCTCCACCGGCTTGAACTTGCTTTAAAATATCATCCATTTTTTGTCTTTTTTCCGTAATTGCCCCTGATAATTTTGTTGGATCAGTTTCAATTGCGGTCATAACCTTATCCTGCATAATTTTTGGTATAATGGCTTTTTCTCTATATTCATCCAAAGTCCAGCCATAACGTGCCACCACTTCATTTGCAAATTGTTCTTCCGACTCAAAATTTGCCACAGCAGTTTCTTTTTCTTTAGTAATTTCATCCTCGCTGACCGTAATACTAAATTCCTTAGCTAATTGATTGACTACCACACTGCCTGCCATTCTTTCCAAAACTGCATCAGACATTTCTTCTTCATTCATATTGGTGGAAGTATCTCCTGATTGTGCAATTTGCCAATTATTCAAAGTTTGAATCGCTTTTAAATCAGATACATAATCAGTGTAATAAATCACGGTGCCATTTACTTTACCAATCGGCAAACGTAAAACTTTAGCCAGGGACACGGTTAGGACATCAGTCGTTTGTTTATTGTATATACGATAAAGACCCAAACCTAATACGATCACAATTACAAGTGCCAACAAACCCACCAAACCAATAACAAACATTTTAATGTTTTTCTTGGCTTTAATAGCCTCCAAACCTTTCCCCTCCTGTTTTGATAATTCGTTTTCCATAATTTAATTTTAAATTAAAAATTATTTAATAAATAATCTCCACCATTTAAGGGGATTACTTGTCTTTGATAATTCTACCATAGACGTTTTTTTTTGTCCACCCCCTGATTTTTCCGTTGTTCCATTCAAGACTACTGCTACATTTTCTTCAGGTTGACGCAGATTAAACTCTGTATGTGCCCGTTCTTTGATAAAATCATCGGATTCCACATATTTCAACAATTCTAAAGAGTTTAATTTAACAGTCTCCAATTCTTTGGCTTCTTGTTCCAATCTTTTTATTTCTTGTCGCACTTGATAATCACCGTAATATGATTTTAAAAATCCTACGGCTGTTAAAATAAATAAAACGGTAAATACCAAAAAAAACCAACGGGAATAAAAAAATTTGAACCAATTGTTTTCTTTGCCAGACATAAATTTATTCTTTCTTCTTTAATTTTTTTTGAGATTCTTCACTTAAGATATTCAACTGATCATCTATTCTCACACGCACTTCGTCCAGTTCCGTTTCATTTAAAAAAGCAATGGTTTTAATAAACTCTTTTAAAATAGTTTTGTGGTCAAGCATTTTTTTTTCTTCCGCAAAATCAGCTTTCAATTCCAAAAGCCAAGTTTTAAAAATTTGCGGTTGGCGAATTTTTTTTACTTCCAAAACAAATTTCTCTCCATCAGATTCCATAATCACATTTGCGTAATTAAAAATATTAGCAAAGATACCTTTCTTCCGGATAAAAATATTAGCTAACTCACCAAACCAAATTTCCGATACCACTTCGTCAAAAAAACCAAGTTTTTCAATATCCACAATTCGCTGATTGGTGACAATCCAATAGTTTCTCTTTCTTTTTAACCAGGCACGACAAATTATTGATAAACCAAGAAATACTCCACCAACCACCATTATTATACCCAACTGACCAAAAGATAATAAATAGGTAAGAAAAAAAGAAGTGACAAGCAGAAATAACAAACCAAAAAAATATCCAACACACAGTAATAATACTGTGGAATGAACCACTTCTATAATTTCTTCGTCTTCCTGTAAATTTATTTTTCTAGCCTTAGACATATTTTAAAATTTCATTTTTAATAATTCCTCTCGTGCCACTTCCCGATCATCCCACGGGATTTTTTTGCCATGAGCTTGAATAATTCCGGACTCACCTCCCTTGCCAACCAACACCACGGTGTCGTCAGCTTTAGCCAAACCAAAAGCCAAAATTATCGCCTGTCGCCTATTCTCCTCCAAAAACAGATTCTCCCCGTCACATTTACCGGCTACCCGAGCCCCTGAGGCCACTGTAGCGATAATATCAGCCGAATTTTCATCATAACAGTTCACCTCAGTCACAATGACCACATCACATAATTCCCCGGCTATTTGCCCCATTTTTGAGCGTTTTTGCTTATCCCGTCCACCCCCATCCGAGCCAATAAGCGCAATGATTTTTCCAGTAGTAAATTTTCTAATCGCTTTGAATAATTCCACATAACTCAAAGTCTCATGAGCAAAATCCACAATCACATTAAATGGTTGTTCTGCTTCAATAAATTCCATTCGACCATCAATTTGTTTCACTTGTTTGAAACTTTGAGCGATCTTTTCATCTGTCAAACCAAATTCACGAGCTAAAACCACTGCCGGCAAAGCATTATATATATTAAACTCTCCGGCCATAGGTAAAATAAATTCATGATTATCCACCAAAAAAACCGTCTGTAATTTATTCGTTGAATGAACCACACCACGAACATTCGCTTCGTTATTTTTTATACCAAAAGTTATTTTCTTATCCGCTGGAAAATTCAAATAATACTCAGCATTCGAATCATCAATATTTACTAAAATTATTTTTTTGATTTCTTGTTCATTGATAATTTTATTCTTTTGCTTTTTCAATTCTTGAAAAATAACAGCTTTTGATTTTTTATAATTCTCAAACCCTCCATGTGCTTCAATATGTTCCGGTGCCAAATTGGTAAAAACCACAATATCCAGATCTAAACCGTAATGACGAAATTGTAAAATCCCTTGCGATGAAATTTCCACAACCGCATAATAACAACCTTGATGCGACATTTTTCTGAGCATTTTTTGAATCAATCCTCGCCCAAGCATGGTGATTTTTTTATTATTTTTCATCACCTTGTCTCCAATTTGCCATTCAACTGTCGTGAGCATCCCAACTTTATCTCCCCTAGTACCCAACGCCGAGGCAATCAGACGACAAGTTGTAGATTTACCTTTGGTACCAGTGACGCCAATCATAATCATTTTTCTTGACGGTCGCCCATAAAACCAATAAGCCACCACTGCTAAAATAAAATGATAAATTTTTTTTAATTTATTTAGCATATCAGTCACGCAAACTTAATTCATAAACCACTTTTTCTATTTTGGATAAAGCCTGTTTGGCTTGATCAAATTTTTGTCGATTGTAGCCGGTCAAATTCATATCCAACATAGCTTTGATAATTTCTTCAGATACGCTTTGACATTTTTTGACCATTACCACATCACGCACGGTCGCGGATTTGATGGCGTAACGATAAAGTTCTCCAGGCACATCTGCCAACCCTCCAACAAAAATATTTGGCTTCACTGATATTTTTTTTACTTCACTCAACTCTTCACCAACCAAAAATTGACGAAATAAGTAAGCCTCCGTATATTCTTCCAAGCCAGCATTGTATGCCCCCTCTTTAGTCAAACCAGAATCACATTCTTGCTTCTTTTCCACGGCGGATAAAATATTTTCCACTTCTTGTAAAAGATTATTCGCTATTTCTAATTCATCACGATGCAAAGCAAAAATCGCTTGTTTAGAACGATGCAATGCATCATCACTCATTTTTATTATCTCTCGACGCTTTTCTGCATATTCCAAAAGAACTTTCTTGATCTTGTCAAAATATTCATTATTTAACATAAAAAATAATAGATTACCTCCATTTAATTATACACTACTGTTGATTTATCTCTCTAAATAGTATATCATAGAGTACAATATTTGACAAAATAAAAGTTTTGTGATAATATAATGGCAGTTTTTCATTCACCAACCTATCATATGGCCTGGTAGCTCAGCTGGTAGAGCAGATCCCTTTTAAGGATAAGGTCCTGGGTTCGAACCCCAGCCGGGTCACATAATAAAATACTACCCAACAAGGGTAGTATTTTATTATGTGATTTGGTTTATTTATAAATCGTTGACCTGTGTCCAATTCTTAAAATTATTATTTTTTCTTTTTGATAATCAAAAATCACTCTATAATCCCCAATTCTATATCTATATTCACCAATAGTTTTATACGATAACGAAATAGCGAAAAATAAAGGTTGATCTTGCTCACTAAACCATTTCAATTTTTTAATAATTCTTTTAGCTGTTTTCTTATCTAATTTTTCTAAATCTTTCACTGCTTCATTACTAAAAACCATTTTACACCCCATATTTTTTAGTTAAAACAGAAAGAGGTGTATGTTTTTTTGATTTTCTGGCACGAACAATACTTTTTAAAAATTCAGGATTTCCAGCCGCTTCCAAATCTTCCACCAGATTAGCAAAAATTTTTTCATCTAAAAAATAACCCAAGGTGTCTTTACCGCGCAATATTCTAGTGATACCTTGAAGATAACGAGTCGGACTTTTTTGAAGTTCTTTAATATTCACAACCTCTTCATTTTTTAAAATTTTTAAAGTTTGTAACATATAATTTTTATTAAATTTAGCTATATTTATATATAGTATATACTATTGTATATACCTATGTCAAGGGAATTATCCATATACCACATAGCCCTATCAGTATATTTCTTTATTTCTTCCTTTATGGTGTTTGAAAAAAAACACCTGTTTACTTATAATCAAACAGAGTCAGAACCAAACTGACTGTTATATAAAGATGTATAAAAACCATTTTTAGCAAGTAACTCTTCATGATTTCCTTGTTCAACAATGCTTCCCTTATCCATTACTAAAATAAGATCAGCGTTACGAATAGTCGAAAGTCTGTGAGCAATAACAAAGCTGGTTTTATTTTTCATTAAATTATCCATAGCTTTCTGAATCAAAAGTTCGGTGCGTGTGTCAACAGAGCTGGTTGCTTCATCTAAAATTAACATCGGGGTTTTTGATAACATTGCTCTGGCAATAGTTAGAAGTTGCTTTTCACCTTGAGAAATATTATTAGACTCTTCATTTAATTCTAAATCATACCCTTGTGGTAAAGCATGAATAAAGTGATCCGCATGTGCAGTTTTAGAAGCATTTTTTATTTCTTCATCAGTTGCATTTGGTTTGCTGTATGTGATATTTTCACGGATTGTCCCATTAAATAACCAAGTATCCTGTAAAACCATGCCAAATAATTTTCTAACATCAGAACGCTTCATTTTACGAGTATCTATACCATCAATCTTGATTACACCTTGATCAACATCATAAAATCTCATTAATAAATTGACAATTGTAGTTTTGCCTGCACCAGTTGGACCAACTATAGCAACTCTTTGTCCTGATTTAATGACTGCGTTAAAATTTTTAATAATAACTTTATTTTTATCATACCCAAACACCACATTATCAAATTCAACTTCCCCTTTTATAACCGAAACCATATTTTTTTTATCACATTCAGCATCTTCTTCTTTTTCTTCTAAAAATTCAAAAACTCTTTCTGCTGATGCAGCAGTTGATTGTAACACATTGGCAATGTTGGCAGTTTGGATAATTGGTTGATTAAATTGACTGACATACTGAATAAATGCTTGAATATCACCAATTCGTATTTTACCGTTGATGGCAAGCCATCCACCAAGCACTGATACACCAACAAAACCCAGATTACCCACAAAAATCATAATAGGCATCATAAGTCCGGATAAAAACTGTGATTTCCAAGCACTACTAAAAAGTTTTGTATTAATTTTTTGGAATTTCTCTATTGATTCTTTTTCACCATTAAAAACCCTCATGACATTATGACCGGCATACATTTCTTCAATATGACCGTTGATCTCACCTAAAGAATCTTGTTGCTCTTTAAAATAATGCTGGGATTTTTTAATAATTATTCCAATCAAAATAAAGCTAAGTGGAATAAGTATAAGTGAAACAAGTGTCATTTGCCAGGATATGGACAACATCATAATCAAAATTCCAATAATCATTGTAATGGAGGTAACCATCTGAGTTAAGCTTTGGTTGAGTGTCTGACTAATTGTATCAACATCATTTGTGACTCGCGACAAAACTTCCCCAAAGGTTCTTTTGTCAAAATATACTAAAGGTAGACGGTTTATTTTTTCAGAAATATCACGACGAAATCTATAAGTAATCTTTTGCGAAACGCCAGTCATAATCCATCCTTGGATATAGCTGAATATTGCACTAAAAATATACAGGAAAAGTAATTCAATAACAAAAATTTCTAACTTAACAAAATCAATTGATGTTTTCATAATGACCGTATCAGATACTATCTGATTAGTCATATTGCCAAGAATTTTAGGACTGACAATAGCAAAAATAGTACTTGCTATAGCAAAAATAAAAACAAAAAGTATTGAAACCCAAAAAGGTTTTATATAAGAAATCAGCTTTTTAATCGTAGATAAAAAGTTTTTTGGTTTTTGAACTAACCCCCCTATTCCTCGACCCGGTCCCATCGGCAAAGATGATTTGGGTTGGTTTGTGTGCCTGCTGTTTGATTGTGAATTATGTTTTTCATTCATATTAAACCTTTTTATCAATATTATTTTTTTCTTGGTCAACATTTATTTGATATGCTTTTAATTCTTCTTCAGAAAGTTGTGTATAAGCAATTTCACGATAAATATCACAACTCTTTAATAATTGTTCGTGAGTTCCTTCGCCTGCAATTTTACCTTCATTTAAAACAACAATCTTTTCAGCCGATAAAATAGTAGAAATTCTTTGTGCTACAATTAAAACAGTTTTATTTTTAGTGGCGGTTTTTAATGAACGACGGAGTGTCGCATCTGTTTTAAAATCAAGTGCGGAAAAACTATCGTCAAAAATATAGATCTCCGGTTTTTTGACAATCGCCCGAGCAATTGCCAAGCGTTGTTTTTGACCACCGGAAATATTAGATCCACCCTGAGCAATCAACGATTCAAATTTGTTTTCAAGATTATCAATAAATTCTTCGGCTTGTGAAATTTCAGCGGATTTTTTAACTTCATAATCACTTGCTTTGGGATCACCATATTTAATATTTGATTCCACTGTTCCGGAAAATAAAACTCCTTTTTGTGGGACAAAACCAATTTTACTATACAAATCTTCTAACTTATATTTTCGCACATCTACTCCATCCAAAAGTATTTCACCTGAACTTACATCATAAAATCGTGGTATTAAATTAATTAATGTAGATTTACCTGATCCGGTTGAACCTATAAATGCCGTCGTTTCACCTGGTTTTGCTTTAAAAGAAATATTCTCTAATACCGGAGTGTCCGCACCTAAATAACTAAAAGAAACATTTTTAAATTCAACCATTCCACCGTGGAGATTTTTAGTATCAATTGAATTTTTTGGATCCTTAATAATTGGTTCGGTTTCAATCACCTCATTAACTCTCCCGGCAGAAACTGAAGCGCGTGGCACCATAATAAACACAATTGAGATCATCAAAAAAGACATAATCACTTGCATTGCGTATTGCATAAACGCAATCATATTTCCAATTTCCAAATTACCTGAGTTGATCAGATGAGCACCCATCCAAACAACCAAAACTGATGTCAAATTTAAAATCAACATCATTACCGGTTGCATTATGACCATTAGTCTATTTACAAAAAGATTTGTTGCGGTTAAATCGACATTGGCTTTTTCAAATTTTGCTTGTTCAAGATGCTCATTATTAAAAGCACGAATAACTCTAAGACCGGTCAGATTTTCTCTGGTTACCAGATTAAGTCGATCTACCAATTTTTGTAAAATTTTAAATTTAGGTAAGGCGACAGCAAACATTACAAAAATTATACCTAACAAAACAGCAACAGCTAAAGCAATAATCCATGAAAGTGAAGATGCTAAATGATATGCCTTGAAAATTGCCCAAAGTCCGGTAATAGGAGCTTGTAAAACCATCCTCAAAAGCAAAACCATGACCGTTTGAATCTGTTGAATATCATTGGTAGAACGAGTTATGAGTGAGGCAGTTGAAAATTTATTAAATTCAACTAAAGAAAAACTCTCCACACGAGAAAACACTTCATTTCTAACATCTCGACTAAAACTAGTCGCAATTTTTGAAGCCAAATATCCAACTCCGACGGTACAAACAGCACCACCCAAAGCGATCACAAGCATCAAAAACCCATTATATAATATAATATTGTTGTCTGACCGAACAATTCCTTCATTAATAATCTTGGCCATATAATCTGGCAACTGAAGGGTCGCTGCGACTGTACCAAAAACCAAAGCAATCAACAAAATCATTTGGAGTGTGTACGGTTTAAGATATTTTAAAAGTTTTAGCATAATTTTTTCTTAGTAGCTTCGCCAAATTCAGATAATTTTTTGACTAAACGAATTAAATCATTGGTGTCTTTTTCTCCTAAAAAATCAACCAGAGTTTGTGTTTTTTGAGCAAACTCTTTTCTTAATTTTGCTATATTGGCAAATCCTTTTTTAGTTAATTCAATTAAAATAATTCTGCGATCTTTAATATCAGGTAAACGCATAATTAACCCTTGTTTTTTCATGGCATTTATTTGATGGGTCACAGCTCCCAGGGTAACACCTGTATTTTTAGCAATTTCCGATGTAGTCACCGGTTGACCATTTTTTAATTCATAAATTAAAAATAAAGTCCGTTTTTCCACATCTTTTAATTTCGAATGGCTATGTTTTTGTGCCATAATTTTTCTGAATTGATCCATCACATTCTGCAATTCAAAAGCTAATTTTTTATTGGCTGATAACATATACTTTACTTGCTAAATTATTTACTTAATAAAGTATACATTAAAAGAATTAAGTTGTCAAGTGTTTAGTTTTATTACACTCAGGGTATGAAAAAATATCCAACCTAACCCCGATAACCACAATCATAATATTCATCACTATCTTGAATAGCACCAAATGGCGATGATCTAAATTTATTCAAATCTAATTTATAAAAATCACGACCTTCACAGGCATTTTCAAAAATACAAGATAAAATAACAGTATCCCCCTCTAAACGATCAATGCTCTTTTCTCCTACTTTTTTATTTTCAGCTTCATCACACACTATTGATGTTGTTTGAATATGATTATTATTTGAATCAAACCAGTTAATTATTTTTATATTTTCTTCTCTTTTTTTATAACCGATTATTTTACTACCATCAGGCAATAAACAAAATTCAAATTTACTAGTTGAGGTGTTTAAAAGTATCTCAGGTATTATTTGAGACCAAAAATCTTTCCCTTCGGGAAAATTATTGGCATCTGAAGAACATAATCTAAAATCATTTTTCACTTTTACCCCGTAATCATATTGATTATTTTTATCTCTCGCATAACCCACCCTATTCTTATTAAGTTCAAAGGTTTTTACATCAGCTTCTTCTATTTTTTTACCAGCAAAATAGATATTGTTTTTGTCTTTTGCATATCCACCTTCTTTTGAGTCACAACCAAATATCATGACACCACCCAATAAAACAAAGGTTTCCACATCAGCTTCCCTAATAATCACATTCTTGTAATAAATATTTATGTCATTTTTTCCATAATAATTACTCAGTGTTTTGTATTCATCCTCGTTTGGTAAAATTCGTTGACCACACTCGTATATATAATTTTTATCTTCAGCAAAACTCGTTCCACCTTGAAAAGTTTCTACATCAGCCCCTTCTATTTTATCTTCCGGATAAAAATTGTAATACACAGCATTTTTATCTTTCATATATTCACCTCCTAATAAAGTAAAGGAATCTGTATCAAAATGATTTGTTTTTGTTGTATTAAAATAAATATTGTCTTTATCGGCATATACACAATACACATCATACCCTCCGGGATTCCATTCATCAATAAACCTAAATGTCTCGGGATCTAAATCTTTAAACATAACACTCCCAAAAAATATACGATCTTTATCTTTAAATAAATTTCTATAACAAGGTGAATCATCTGTGCTGTTAAATATCGTAAATATTTTAGGATCTGCTTCAACAATTATCTCATTTACAAAACCACTATCCTTTTCCGAAGATAAATTAAATATGTCTGTTTCAATTTTATCTGTCTGAATTAAATTAAAAAAAATATAAACAAGTAGAACTAAAAAAACAGACACCGCTACAAGTGCTATAATTTTTATTTTTTTAGTTTCTATATATTTCATTTATTTATTTAAAAAATATATATCAAAAAAATTAACAACATGATTAAATCTCATTAAAATTTTATTAAATTCCCTTTTTTATCTTATAATTTAAGATATCTTTAAAGGTATCTTAAAAGATATCTTTTTTTATTTAATAAATTAACAACCAATTTTATATAATTACATCATTCAACTATTGGATCAATATTATTATTAGCCGACCAATCCCCAGATAAATTAAAAAATACTGATGTTTTCATATTAGAAACTCCTCGCAAAAAACCCAACGGGATGCGAAATAAGGTAAAGGATTCCACTTCCGCACTTGATGGCGTAGCTGAAATTATACGACTCTGACCCAACCGCAAAGCTAAACATTCAAAAGGATTATCGCAATTAATATTTATTGCTTGTTGAACATTTTTTTTAAAATCCTTACTAACAGAAACTTTATCGCGAACTGTTAATTTGGTAATAGCAATACCGACAATTAAAATAATTAAAATTATTACTAAAATTGAGTATATCTTATGTTTGATAGGTATATATTTAGAATTATTGAATATAAATGTGATTATTTTAATAATACCATATTTACTGAATAAAAAACAGACAAGAATAATCTGTTTGTTTTTATATCTCAACGAATAGATCTACATTTACTCCGAATTATCAAGGACATTAGAACTATCATACAACAATCAAAAGAATGTGTATATATACCTGATTTGGTTTAAATTTGGTTGATTTAGGTGGGGAATAAAAATAAAAAAAGTGATATTCTTGCGAACCTCTCAAACGAGTTAAAAATCAGCGAAAACTATTTAGTAGACAATCTAACATCACCACATTTACCTTTTTAATCTGTCAACCATGTACTGTTGGTTTCATCTATAAAAATCACACCATCTAGCGTAGCACATTGTGGTGGATTGGATTTCATTATAGAAAATCCAGCATTAACACAATCATCAAAGTTTCTAATGGTGGCTAAAAGTTCATTGCATTTTTCATGGCTTACTATGTCACTTTTAGGAAGACATTCTTGTAATTCTTCTATCACACTAATTTGTGGTTGCTCGATATTTTTAGTAATATTCCAAAGTGAATAAAATCTACTGTAATACTTATGAGTAGCATCAACGCCTTCTCCTGTTTGTGACTTAAAAAAATAGCCCGATCCCATTTGTTCAATAAATTCATAACCCATATCTTTCATAAAACTTTTGATAATTTCTTGCCCATTTTTGCTTTTAGTCATGTATTTATTATCTGAGTTTAATAATTTGACAATGTCTGTATTACTAAAATTTAATTGAGCTATTCCTTTGATCTGTGGCCATGGATTTCCTTCTTGAAAGATTACTGGTGAATACACAAAGAAAGACACTCCGAATAATAAAACTAATATAATTAAAATGATAGGTATTTTTTTATTCATAGATTTATTTACAAAGATCTAAATTTAATAGAAAAAGCTTAATTGGTTACTTAGAACTATTATGGTTTATTATTGCACTGATGTCAACCTGTTTTAATTTTGACTTTTACTTGTTACAATTGCAGCAATTGGGGTTACCTTTTGGACTTCGTTCTGGTATACAATGGTATAGAGACTTAATTATTAAATCTTTATACTATGAAACCAAGACGGAATACTCAAGAAGAAACCATT